>Ga0209281_1000655_pt1 | contig 37203 bp, 34 predicted proteins | sample MedtruBG_FD_187514 | JGI IMG/M metagenome (GOLD analysis project Ga0209281, IMG submission 187514) | Root nodule microbial communities of legume samples collected from California, USA - Medicago truncatula BG (SPAdes) (version 2) | ecosystem: Host-associated > Plants > Roots > Nodule | place... | reverse complement strand
GCTACAAGAACCTTGCCGCCTATCTGGCGGTGGCGATGGAGGTGGATGTCGAGCCCGAAACGGGCCGTGTTCATGTGATCCGCGCCGTTTCCGCCATCGACAGCGGCGAGATCGTCAACCCGGACGGCATCCGCAATCAGACCGAAGGCGGAATTTTGCAGTCGATCAGCTGGACGCTCTATGAGGCCGTGGCCTTCGACCGGACCAGGATCACAAGCACCGATTGGTCGAGCTATCCAATCCTGCGCTTTGCAAGTGTCCCGGAAAGCGTAGAGATCCATATCGTCGAGCGTCCCGGGGAACCTTTCCTCGGCACCGGGGAAGCGGCCCAGGGCCCGGCCGCCGCAGCGGTCGCCAATGCGATCAGGGATGCTACCGGCAAGCGCCTTTACGATCTGCCTTTTACCAGGGATCGGATTCGAAGCGCCGTCGGGCGGGCGTGAAGCTGCAGGTCCTCACGAGAGCCGGTATTGCTGGAAGACCTGCAGGAAGAGTTCGCGCTCCGTCGTGATGTCGAGCTTTTCATAGATGCGCGCCCGGTGGTTCTTGACCGTGCCCGGGGCGATCCCGAGCCGGGACGCGATGGTCGCGTTCGGATGTCCCTGCAGAATGAGGGCGACGAGTTCCCGCTCCCGTACCGTCAGGTCCGGCCAAAGGATCAGCGAGGCCTGGACGGCGCTCACCGGCGCTTCCCCCATGGCTTCGGGCGTGCTGGTCCGCCTCAGATTGGGGTCGCGCGTGCGGGTATCGGTTGCGTGCAGTGCTTCGAAAACCGGAAAGCGACTGCACAGAGCCGCGACTTCGCCATCGCTGAACATCGATGTGGAACGATCGAGAAAAATGCCGAGGCACCAGTCGTCCCCGTCTTCCAGTAGGATGCCGACCTCGTCACAGATTTCGGATTGCGCCAGGAACTCCGCTATGTAGCGCCCGCGCTTGGGAGCGTCGTCCGCCAGGCTCTTGAGAGGCACGATTCCTGCGCGCCTGTTCAGGCGCCAATACGCATAGAACGGATCGAATACATAATAGGTATCGAGATAACGAGCCACCATCTCGTCGGAGTAACCGCGGTGCTTGACGAATTCCGGCTTGCGGGTGGCGGAATAACGGGTGACCGTGATCAGGTTCTGCGGCACCACGGCTCCGATCATATCGATCAGCCGGTCGACATGCCTGTCGGTGCCGGTGGCGCTGATCGCTTGCGCCAAGATCTTCCAGAACCCATCGCCGCTCATAAGTTCGTCTAGCACTGTTTCCCCCGCCGGTCATTGTGCCTTTTGGCACATTTCCCGGCCGAAAATTCCCACCTACGCTTCCTCCATCAGCAAAGCCATGGAGGTAAGACCTTGGAAAACCCAATCGTGATCGGCATCGACGCGGGCGGCACGATGACCGACACCATCCTTGTCGATCAAAACGGGCACTTCAAGATCGGCAAAGCCGCGACCACGCCGAAAAACGAGGCTGAAGGCTTCATTTCGTCCGCTGCCGATGCCGCGGACGCTTGGGGTATCTCCCTCGACAGTCTTTTCTCCGGTCTCGACGTGGTGCTCTATTCCGGTACCGGCATGCTCAACACCTTGCTCTCGCGTACCGGTCGCAAGCTTGGTCTGATCACCACCAGAGGCATGGAGGACATGGTGCTGATGGGCCGTGGTCTGCAGGCCTGGGCGGACTATTCCTATGCCGACCGGCTCCATGCGGTCACTCACGCCCACCCCGATCCCCTGGTGCCGCGCCGCCGCACCCATGGCGTCACCGAACGCGTCGACCATTTCGGCGATATCGTGCTCCCGCTCTACGAGCACGAGGTAACCGCCGCCGCCCGTGCGCTGATCCGCGACAAGGTCGACGCGATCTGCATCATGACGATTTTCAGCCACGTCAATCCGGTACATGAGAAGCGCATCGCCGAGATCTGCCGCGAGGAGGTTGCCGCCGCCGGAGTCGAGATCAATGTCTATACCAGCCACGAGGTGCGCCCGGTGATCCGGGAACAGTCGCGGCTGAACTCGGTGCTGATCGAAGCCTATGCGACGTCGCGCGGGCGCATGCAGCTCAGGAGTATCGAGGAGGCCACGCATAAATACGGCTTCAAGTACGGCGTGCAGACGCTGCTCTCTTTCGGAGGGTTGACGTCGATCAACCATCCGCGCCTCCACGAGACGATGATTTCCGGGCCGATCGGCGGCATTCTGGGGGCGGCGTATGTCGGCAAGCTCATCGGCAATAATTCGCTGATCTGCTCGGACATGGGGGGAACCTCCTTCGATATGGGCGTCATCTCGCGCGGCCAGACACGCATCGAGAACGAGCCGTTGATGGACCGTTTCAAGCTCAATGTGCCGACACTTCATCTCGACACGATCGGAGCGGGCGCCGGCATGATCCTCAAGGTCGACCCATTGACCAGGAAGGTATCGCTCGGGCCCGAAAGCGCAGGCGCAGACCCCGGTCCGATCTGCTTTGCGAAGGGCGGCACGGAGCCGACCATCGCAGATTGTGATGCGATCCTCGGCCGGTTGAACCCGTATTACTTCCTCGGGGGCAAGGTGGTGCTCGAGGTCGAGAAAGCACGCGCGGCCTTTAAGGAAAAATGCGCCGACGTGCTCGGCGTCGGTGTAGAGGAAGCGGCTGAAGGCATGATCGACATGCTGGAGCAGGACGCCAATAACGCGCTGCGACGCGTTATCTCGGGCCAGGGCATCCATCCTTCCGAGTTCACGCTTCTTTCCTACGGCGGCTCGGGCCCGCTGCATCTTGCGGGCTGCTCAAGGGGCATCGGCTTCAAGGACATCATCACCTTCCAGTTCGCCGCCGCCTTCTCCGCCTTCGGCTGTACGACGGCCGACTATATGCGCCGGCATTCGGTGTCGACCCAGATCGATATCGGCGCCCGCGCCTCCGACGACAGGCTCGCTGCAGCCGGCGCGCAGGTCACCCGGGTGTGGCAAGACCTCGAGAAGGCTGCCGTCGACGAGATGCTGACCGACGGCCATGCGCGGGAGAAGATCAGGACCGTCCCCTTCTTCATGGCCCGTTACACCGGCCAACTGGAGGACGTCGAAGTCATTGCGCCGCTGTCGTCCATCAACGGTCCCGATGACATGCGCGCGGTGCTGGCGCAGTTCGAGGAGGTCTATGCCAAGGCCAATCACCGCGTCTCGAAATACGGCGAGGCGGGCTTCTCCTTGATGGAACTCGGCGTCATCGCCACCGCCGAAAAGATCAAGCCGGTGCTTGTCAGGCGGCCTCTCGGGACAGCCGATCCGCAATCCGCCCACAAGGGCGTGCGCGAAGCCTATATCGGGGGCCGCTGGCACAGGGCCAATCTCTACGAGATGGATCTGCTTGAGCCCGGCCACGAGGTGATCGGCCCCGCAATCATCGAACACCCGGCCACGACGCTGGTGGTGCACCCGAACGATCGCGTCTTTATCGATGAGTGGACGTTGCTTCACTACAACCACGCCTGAGCTGAAGGATGACAAACATGCTGGACAAAACGGCAAATTCCCTGCAGCGGCGGCTGCTCGAATCCGAACGGCTGATGGAAGAGACCGGCTGCTATGACGGCATCACCGAACTTCGGCTGCGCAGGCAGGATCCGCTGAAATTCGAGACCCTCCACACGAAGCTGCGCGCCTATTGCGTCTCGGCACGCGAAATGGCCCGGCGCATCTCCGCCTCGCCGGGGGTGCGGGAAGTCGGCGAAATGGTGGTGGCGATCTACACGCCGGAAGGCGACGCGATCGCGCTTTCGAACGGCATCATGGTGCACGTGCACACGATGAGCCGCTTCATCAAGTGGATGATCAGAAACGGCTACGAGCAGAATCCATGCATCCGCGACGGCGACATCTTCGCCAACAACGACGCCTTCATAGGCACAGTTCAGGTGCCCGACGTCATGGACGTGGTGCCGATCTTCCATAAGGGCACGCTTGTCGGCTGGGCGGGCGCCGTCTGCCATGAGCTCGAGGCGGGTGGAATCACGCCCGGCGGCGATGTGTGTCTTGCGCAGGAGCGCTTCACCGAGGGGCTTTTCGTCTGCGCCGAAAAGATCGGCGAGAATGACGAGATCCGCCGGGATTACGTAATCCGGTGCGAGCGCAATCTGCGCATGCCAATCTACTGGGTGCTGGACGAAAAAGCCAAGGTCGCCGCCTGCATCGACATGCGCGAGAGCGTAAAGCAACTCATCGACGAGGTCGGCCTCGAATATTGGCAGCGGCTTTCCAAGGAATTCATCGAGGAGGCAAGAAGAGCACAGCTTGCCCGCACGCGGCAGTTGACCGTGCCCGGCATTTATCGAGGCCACACCTTCTACGGTCACGTGACCGAAGGCAAGCCGGGGTTCCAGCCGCTCGCCGACCCGAACTGGCTGTACAATATCCCCATCGAGATGGAGATCACCAGCGAGGGCAAGATCAGGCTCGACTTCGACGGCACGCAGCCCTGGGGCTATCATTCGATGAACTGCACCCCGGCCGGCATGGACGGCGGCATGTTCGTGACGCTCACTCAGCACATGAACTTCGAGGGGCTGGTCAATGACGGCGCCTGGATGGCGACCGAGATCAATATTCCGCATGGCACCTGGACCAACCCGGACAACGAGATGGCGGCCACAGCCACCTCGTGGGCCTTGCTGCTGCCAGCGTACGGCGTTTTCCAGCGGCTGCTCTCACGCGGTTTCATCGCGCGGGGCTTTGTCGAGGAAGCCTTTGTCGGTCAGGTGAACTCTCCGATGATCGAGATGGGGGGCACCAGCCAGTACGGCACCGGCTTCGGCATGGCGCATTTCGAATGCGCGGCCGCGGGATCCGGAGCGCTGGCGATCAAGGACGGGCTCGACACTGCCTATGTCGGCTGGAACCCGGAATCGGACATGGGCAATATCGAGATTTGGGAACAGAACATGCCAATGGTCTATATCGGCCGCTCGATCGTGCCGAATTCCGGCGGCGCCGGAAAGTACCGCGGCGGCTGCGCCTTTATCTCGACCTGGCTCATCAACAAGACCGATCACCTGCGCCTCGTAACATCTGAGCATTCCTCGCGCGTGTTCGACAATGGCGGCCTGTGCGGCGGCTATCCGGCACCGACCTGCGAGAGACATCACGCGGTGAGGAACTCCGATATTCACGAGCGCGCCGAACGCCGGGAGCCGCTCGCACATACGCCGGGCACCGACCCGCTGGTCTCGGATTTCGAGCGCACCTACAAAGGCGAGCAGGTCTGGGAGGAGGGTCCCTACATCACCCGGCCCCACAAGGCCGGCGACATTTTCAGCCACGCCTATAACGGCGGTGGCGGCTTCGGCGACGTGCTGGAACGCGACCCGATCAAGACGGCATGGGACGTGGAAAACGGCTTCCTGACGCGCGAAGCCGCCGAGAAGGTGTTCGGCATCATCCTGAAGGAGGATGCCGAGGGTTATCCGCAAGCCGACATCGATGCGACCGTCGCCCGCCGCGCGGAACTGCGCAAGAAGCGGCTGACGCAAGCCATTCCGGTATCGGAGTGGATCGCCAGGGAGCAACGGCGCGTGGAGGCTTCGGACTTCGCGCCTGAGGTCGCCAAAATGTACCGGAGCGCGATGAAGCTCTCGCCGCGCTTTTCCAGAGACTTCAAGGAATTCTGGGGCCTTGCCTCCGATTTCGCCATTGCCGGGGAGAATTGAGCCATGACCGAATATTCGAAGGAAGTCATCAACGACCTCGTCAACGGCACGCTCCCCTGGCCGCAGACGCGGCGGATCATGAGCGCCTATAAGGACCACGACCGCTTCTTCAAATATCTGGCTGTGCTGCAGGATCGCGTTGCCTGGAGCGATCCGATCCTGCTGCCGGTCGGCGACCGCCTCTTCATCTGCGACAGCGCCGAGGGCCGGGTCGCCCGCTGCGAATGCGGCTACTCCTTCGGCGACTATCGCAGGAACTGGAAGCTTAACGCGGTGATCAACGTGCGCGACACCGAGGAGAGTTTGCGGGAAATCTACCCGAACAGCGATATCCCGGATCCGAGATGGATGGAGATCCGCGAGTTCTTCTGCCCCGAATGTGCGCATCTGCACGAAGTCGAAGCGGCAGCACCCGGTTATCCAATCGTGCATGATTTCGAGCCGGACCTCGAAGGCTTCTATCGCGACTGGCTCGGTAAGCCTTTGAAGGATCTGTCATGACGGGCAGGCTCAAGGGCCGCAGTGCGGTCATCACCGGCGGGCTGACGGGGCAGGGACTGGCGATCGCGGAGGCGCTTGCCGCCGAGGGCGCAAATGTCGCCGTAGGATCGTTCGTCCGCGAGGCGGCCGGCCGGCCGGGCGATGCCGCGGCCTATCCCGATCCGCAGGAGATCGTCGAGGTCCGGGAGCGGCTTGCCGCTGCCGGCACGGCTGTTTACGCAGGTCATCTGGACGTTCGCGACAGCGAGGCGATCGAGCAATTCGTGTCGGCGGCGGAAGCCGCATGCGGCCCCGCCGACATTCTCATCAATGCAGCAGGAACGACCGCCGAGCAGCCGGTGGCGGGTCATTCCGACGAGCTATGGCTGAAGATCATCGACACCAATCTGAACGGCGCTTTCCGAATGACGCGCCGACTGCTGCCCGGGATGATCGGGCGCAAATGGGGCCGCATCATCAATATAGGCTCGACGGCTGCCACCGTCGGCTGGAAGGACAATCCGGCCTATTGCGCCTCGAAGTCGGGGCTGCTCGGGCTCACCCGCTGCGTAGCGCTCGAAGGGGCGCCGCATGGCGTCACCTGCGTGATGATCAGCCCGACCTGGGTCGAAACGGAACTGATGCGCCGCAACGTTCAGCAGGTCGTCGAAAGGGAGGGCAGGGGGCGGACGATGGAGGAGGCGATGTCGGATATCGCCGCCCAGAACCCGCAGAACCGCATCATCCAGCCCGACGAGATAGCGGCCCTTGCCGCCTTCCTCTGCGGCGAGGGCGCAAGGGGCATCACCATGGAGAACATACAGATCACGGGCGGCGCACTTTGGTGAGCCGCCGTTCTGGTCTTTTGACGTGAGTTTCGCAGTGCATACAGAACCTAAGAAGAGGGAACATGACAATGCTGAAACAGATCACTGCAATGACCGCCGGACTGCTCATGACGATCGGCGTCGCCGCTGCCGCTGAGCCGGAGAGTTGCAAGACCGTCCGCTTCTCCGATGTCGGCTGGACCGACATCACGTCGACGACCGCTGTCGCCTCGACCATTCTCGAAGCGCTAGGCTACGCGCCGCAGAGCAAGCTCCTATCTATCCCCGTCACCTATGCGAGCATGAAGAACAAGGACATCGACGTCTATCTCGGGGATTGGCAGCCGAGCATGGAAGCCGACCGCAAGCCATTCCTGGAGGACAAGTCGATCGAGGTGATCGGTCCGAACCTCACCGGCGCGAAATATACGTTCGCCGTGCCGAAATACGTCGCCGACGCAGGCGTCAAGGACATTTCCGACCTCCAGAAGTTCCCCGACAAATTCGGCCGGAAGATCTACGGGATCGAGCCCGGGAACAACGGCAACCGCATGATCCTCGACATGATCAACAAGGGCGACTTCGGGTTGACCGGCTGGGAGCTCGTCGAGTCATCCGAGCAGGGCATGCTCGCCGAGGTCGAAAGAGCGACAAAGGACGACCAGTGGATCGTCTTTCTCGGGTGGGCTCCGCATCCGATGAACACGCGCTACCAGATCGATTATCTCTCGGGCGCGGACGCCTATTTCGGACCGAATTACGGCGGTGCTGATATCTATACCAACATCCGGGCGGGCTATGCGCAGGAATGCCCTAATGTCGCGAGGTTCGTGACGAACCTGCGGTTCACCCTGGAGATGGAAAACGAGATCATGAACGGGATATTGAACGACGGCAACGATCCGAAGGACGCCGCAGCCGATTGGCTGAAGGCTCATCCGGAGGCAGTCGCTCCGTGGCTTGAAGGAGTGACGACGTTTGACGGCGCACCGGCAAAGGAAGCGGTTGAGAGCGCGTTGAAAAGCTAGGCTGCCGTGAGGAACTCACGACCTATTCGTCGCGATCAGGTGCAAGGCGGAATTGCCCTTCGTGACCGCCGCTGCCGACAGCTTGCGATCGAATGTCGCCAGCTTGCCCCCACGCGCCTTGGCGAGCGCAAGCAGATAGGTGTCAGTCACCTGCCCCGAAGTCAGGATTTTCGATGGGATGATATCACTTGACCCGACAAGGCTCACATCGTCCGGCCAAAAAACATGACCGGGGAGCGACCGCAATTTGGCGACGATCTCCATCACGGGTAACGGTGAGCCGGGAGAATTGGGATATTTGGGATTGCCGACGATCCGGATGACGCCATTTTCGGTAATTGGGCAGGTGGCCCACGCGGTCTGACCAATCGACGCGAACCATTCGTGCGCATCATCATGGCCTATATGGCTCGGATCGATCAAGGCAATCAGCACATTGACGTCGAGCAGGAAAGTCACGCCAGTTCGTCACGCAGGGCGTTGACGATCTCGAGCGTCACGGGCGGTGCGTCCGGACGAGGCGACAGGAGAGGAATTCCATTACGCTCGCCGCCGCTGCGCGGCCGGCGCAGAGAACGCCTCGCCAGTTCGGAAATTACCTCGCCGACGCTCCGCTGCTGTTGGGTCGCCATTGCCTTTGCGGCGATCAGGACATCGTCGTCAATAGCCAAGGTCGTTCTCATGTCCGCCTCATCGCGCATCAATCATCACGCATCATATAAGCAAGAGGTCGGCTTTCTCAAGTTGGAATGTGAAGGATGACGCAGTCATTTGACCCAATCTCTTTGCCGGTCGAAATCACATTCTCCAATCGGTGGGAGAACCGCGGGGGCTCCGATTCAAATCGGGTCAACCCGCCTTCGAGTTTACCATTCGAGTATCGGCCGCGTGATCATGAGCCAGAAGATCGCGAGGACGGCGCCGAAGGCCGGGAAGCCAAAGGCGAACCACAGGTGGAAGAGTTGATGATAGCGCTTCGGCAGCGGCTCGCCGGCCTTGCTTGCCGTTTCGGCGAGCCGGCGCATTTCCATCTGCATCCACACGACCGGCAGCCAGAATGCGCCTGTGACCACGTAGAGGAGAAGCGAAAGCAGGATCCATCCTTCCGCGAGTGAATAGCCGACGTTCCATGCAAGGGCGATCCCCGTGACGGGCTGCAACACCACGGCGGTGGCGGTGAAAAGAAAATCGGCGATGACGACGATGCGGGCCACGGCCGCGACCGTTTCCGTGCGGCCGGTCCGATGCGCCAGGAGCATGAAGAATGCGATCCCGGCGCCCGTGCCGAGGAGGACGGAGGCGCCGATGATGTGCAGGAACTTCAGAACGAAGTACAGCATCAACGCTCCTCCAGGATAGCAAGGGCAGCGAGATGCAGCACCAGGATGGGCCAGATCTTCAGAAGCGGTCCAAGCGGCTCGTTCCACAATTCCGGGAGCAGGGCCGTGCCGGCGATCGCATAGAAAAGCGAGAGGCCGACCGCGCCATAAAGGCCGATGCGGCTTGTGCGGCGAAACGCGATTGCCATACCGATCAGGATGTCGGCGAGGGCTCCGGCGATGACGCTCGGCCCCGCAAGAACGCCGGCGCCTCCCCGTTCCATCAGATCAACGCCGATTTCATACCCCGATGTGAGCGAGATCACGCCCGTCGTGATCCAGAAGAGCGGGAGGACGACGAAGATGACGGGCTTGAGCAGATAGAGCTTGGCGAACCAGCGCTCCTGGACGGAAACCGGCGTTCTCGCCAGCGTGTCTGCGAGCGCCGCCGGTTCTATCCCCGTTTTCTCAACCCATGCCCTGTTGTCGCCGACGGCGCCGCGCCCGATCTCTTTTTGCGCGGTGCTGCGGGTCGGCGGTCGCCAGCCCAGAGCCCCGGCGATGTCGCTGAGGTTGTAGGTGAGATTCGCGAGCGGGGTTGGCATGTTTACGACGCGAGCAGCGGGCCATCCGAACCAGCGCCTGTAGGTGCCCACCACGTCCTTGAACGACAGGGCCTCAGGTCCCGCAACCTCGAGAGTGAGCCGCGAAGGAGCATTCGGGTTGACGAACATCTCGACCGTGCGCACCACGTCCTCGAGGCGCACGACCTGAAGCAATCCGGTATTCGGCATGACCGGCAGCCAAGGCAGTGCGGCGAGGCCCCTGAAAAGCGCGCTTGCGCCGTAGGCGCCAGGGCCGAGCACGACGGAGGGGCGCAGGATGACCCAGTCGAGATCGCATGCCATTAGCGCTTCGTCGCCCTGAAGCTTGGTGCGCGAAAAGGGCGAGGGCTGGGCCCTGTCGACCCCCATTGCCGAGAAGTGGATGACGCGGCGCACGCCCGCCAGCTCGCAGGCCTTGAAGAGCGAGGCGGGACCGCGGGCATGGACTGCCGTCGTATCCTCCCCCGGACCGTCCTGGAGCGTTCCCGCGCAGTTTACTACGGCGTCGATGCCTGAGAGATGCGGCAGCCAGTCTTCAGGGCCGACGGACCGAAGGTCGAGTTCTAGGGCTTTGCCGGCCGTGTGGGAGCTTGGTGCCGAGCCGGGCCGGACCACGCGGACGATCTCGCTTCCACGGCCATGGAGCCCTGCGCACACCGCCGAGCCGATCAGGCCGGAGGCGCCGACCACAAGTACTCTCGTCATTCGTCCTCACAATCTTTCCGGACGGGCCGCCATTCGCACTCGCCCTACGTCCGACGCCAAACAACTGCGGCAAGGAAGATGTTCCTTTTGACTTGACCTCCGTTTTTTATGCGGCACTCTCCCGCTGGAAGAGTCTTAAGACCCTCTCCGCGAGGGCTCTCGACAATCGCCGGCTCTACTCTATTTGGGTCGAGGCGGTGCTGGATGTGAAAGGCGGCTATAGCACTTTGATTTGCTGCTGTTTTTGTCTTCGAATCAGTCGGGATTCAAGGAAAGACGCAGTGGAGAGGAAGACGAGTCGTTTGCTTGACATCGGGAGTGTCGGCGAACGTCTCGGGTGTGGTTGAGTACAAGGGAGGAGAATATTATGCGGTTGATTTCCATTTCCACAACGATTGCATTCGGCTTCGCTTTTCAGGCGCAGGCCGCCACGGAACTGCAGTGGTGGCACGCAATGACGGGTGCCAATAACGAAATGATCGAGGAACTCACCAAGGAGTTCAACGAGAGCCAGAGCACCTACAAGGTGGTGCCTGTCTTCAAGGGCACCTATCCCGAGACACTGAATGCCGGCATCGCGGCTTTCCGGTCGAAGCAGCCGCCGGCGATCATTCAGGTGTTCGATGCCGGCAGCGGCACGATGATGGCCGCCGAGGGCGCGATCGTGCCGGCAGCGGAGATCCTCCAGAAGGGCGGCTTCACCTTCGACAAATCGCAGTATCTGCCCGGGATCGTCGCCTACTATTCGAAGCCGGACGGAACGATGCTGTCCTTTCCGTACAACTCCTCCTCGCCCATCCTTTATTACAACAAGGACGCTTTTCAGAAGGCGGGCTTGAACGTCGACAACCCGCCGAAGACCTGGCCGGAAGTCTTCGAAGCGGCGAAGAAGATCAAGACGAGCGGTGCGGCGCCTTGCGGAATGACGTCGACCTGGCTGACGTGGATCCAGACGGAGAACTTCGCCGCCTGGAACAACGTGCCCTACGGAACCAATGAAAACGGCCTCGGCGGAACCGACGTGAAGCTGCAGATCAACGCGCCGCTTTACGTGGAACATTTCCAGGCGATTGCGGATCTCGCCAAGGACGGCGCCTTCCGCTATGGCGGGCGCACCTCGGAGGCAAAGCAGCTCTTCACCTCAGGCGAATGTGCCATCCTGACCGAGTCTTCTGGCGGTCTCGGCGACATCGCCAAGAGCGGCGTGAACTACGGCATCGGCCAGTTGCCCTATTACGAGGGCCACGGCCCGCAGAACACGATCCCCGGCGGAGCGAGCCTCTGGGTATTCGCCGGCAAGTCGGACGAGGAATACAAGGGCGTAGCGGAATTCTTCAACTTCCTTTCCCAGACCGAGATTCAAGCCAAGCTGCACCAGGTCTCGGGCTATATGCCGGTCACGATGGCCGCCTACGAGGAAACGAAGAAGTCGGGCTTCTACGAGAAGAACCCCGGGCGCGAAACGCCGCTCCTGCAGATGATGGGCAAGGCGCCGACCGAAAACTCGAAGGGCGTCCGGCTGGTCAACCTGCCCCAGGTTAGGGACATCCTCAACGAGGAGTTCGAAGCGATGCTGTCGGGGCAACAGGATGCCAAGACGGCGCTCGACAAGGCGGTCGAACGCGGCAACGCCGCAATCGCAGCAGCAATCAGCAATTGATCGAGGCAGGTGTCCGGCGCCGTCGTTCGACGGCGTCGGGCTTTCTGCGGTCATGCCGCCCTGACGTGATCTCGGGCCGATCCGGCCCCGAGATCATCGTGATCCAGGAGATTGCTCGTGCAGCGTGTCGTCTTTCCGAACAAAATCCTCCCTTACTTGCTCGTCGCTCCGCAGATCGTGTTGACGATCGTTTTCTTCTTCTGGCCGGCAAGCCAGGCGCTCTACCAATCGGTGATCCGTGAAGACCCGTTCGGCCTGAAAAGCGGCTTCGTCGGTTTTGCCAATTTCAGCGCCGTGCTTTCGGAGGCGAATTATCTCAACTCGCTGAAGGTCACGGTGATCTTCAGCGTCCTCACCGCGCTGCTCGCGATGGGCGTCGCCCTGCTTCTCGCCACGGCCGCCGACCGCGTCGTGCGCGGGAAGACCTTCTATCGCACCCTGCTGATCTGGCCATATGCCGTCGCACCGGCAGTCGCCGGCATGCTGTGGCTCTTCATGTTCAATCCGGCTATGGGCACCTTCGCCTATATGCTGAGGCGGAACGGCTTTCATTGGGATCCGTTGCTGAACGGCAATCACGCCATGATCCTGATCGTCGTTGCAGCGGCCTGGAAACAGATCAGCTACAATTTTCTCTTCTTCGTCGCCGGGCTCCAAGCCATACCCAAGTCGCTCATCGAAGCGGCGGCGATCGACGGAGCGCGCGGCACCCGGCGTTTCTGGACGATTATCTTCCCGCTGCTGGCGCCGACGACCTTTTTCCTGCTCGTGGTCAACACCGTCTACGCCTTCTTCGATACGTTCGGCATCATCCACTCGGTCACGGGCGGAGGGCCGGCGAGGGCGACGGAAACCTTGGTCTACAAGGTCTATAACGACGGCTTCGTCAACCTGAACCTCGGCTCGTCCGCGGCCCAGTCCGTGATCCTCATGGCGATCGTCATTGGGCTTACCGCCTTTCAGTTCCGGTTCGTCGAAAGGCGTGTCCACTATGGATGAGATCGCCAATGATTGAAAAGCGCCCCATCTCCAACCTAATCGGGCACCTGATGCTGATCATCGGCATCATCATCGTGGTTTTCCCGATCTATTACACCTTCGTCGCCTCAAGCATGAGCTCGGTCGAGATCATCCGGCCGCCTATGCCGCTCGTTCCCGGCACGCGGCTTGCCGAGAATTATGGCGAAGCGCTTTCCGGTGGAGTCGAGCGTGTGGTCGGCGTCAGTCTCGAACGGTTGCTGTTCAACACATTCGTGGTGGCGATCGCGATCGCCGTCGGCAAGATCGTCATTTCCTTCCTCTCGGCCTTCGCCATCGTGTTCTTCCGTTTCCGCCTGCGCATGGCCTTCTTCTGGATGATCTTCATCACGCTGATGCTCCCGGTGGAGGTGCGGATCCTGCCGACGTATAAGGTGATCGTCGATCTCGGACTGATCGACACCTATGCGGGACTGACGCTTCCCCTGATGGCGTCGGCGACGGCGACCTTCCTGTTCCGGCAGTTCTTTCTCACCATCCCGGGCGAACTCGTGGAAGCGGCGCGCATCGACAATGCCGGGCCGTTCCGCTTCATGCGGGATATTCTGCTGCCGCTTTCAAAGACCAATATCGCGGCGCTTTTCGTGATCCTCTTCATCTACGGCTGGACCCAGTATCTCTGGCCGCTGCTGGTCACGAATGACAGCCGGATGAACACGATTATCATCGGCCTCAGGAAGATGGTCGATTTCACTGACGCATCGACCCCGTGGAACTACGTCATGGTGACCGCCATCCTCGCGATCATCCCGCCTGTCGCAGTGGTCGTCCTGATGCAGCGCTGGTTCGTCAAGGGCCTCGTCGAAACGGAGAAGTAATGGCAACGATCACTCTCAAGGATGTCCACAAGACCTATCACGGCGACATCGCCGCGATCCGCGGCATTTCGCTTGCGATTGCCGACGGCGAGTTCATCGTGCTCGTCGGCCCTTCCGGCTGCGGAAAATCGACGCTGCTGAGGATGATCGCGGGGCTCGAGAGCATCACGTCAGGCGAGATCTCCATCGGCGACCGCGTCGTCAACGGGCTGGAGCCTTCCGAGCGCGACATTGCTATGGTCTTTCAGAACTACGCGCTCTACCCGCATATGACGGTCCGTCAGAATCTCAGCTATGGCCTGAAGAACCGTAACACGCCGAAGGAAGAAATCGAGCGGCGGATAGCCAAGGCGGCGAAGTCCCTGGAGATTGAACCCTTCCTCGATCGAAAGCCTCGGCAGCTTTCAGGCGGGCAGCGCCAGCGTGTGGCCATGGGGCGCGCCATCGTCCGGGAGCCTGCCGCCTTTCTGTTCGACGAGCCTCTCTCGAACCTCGACGCCAAGCTCAGGGTCCAGATGCGCGTCGAGATCAAGCGCCTTCAGCGGGCGCTCGGCACGACGAGCGTCTACGTCACCCACGACCAGCTGGAAGCGATGACGCTCGCCGACCGCCTGGTGGTTCTAAACGGGGGGAGGATCGAGCAGGTCGGTACGCCGATCGAGCTGTACGAGAACCCGGCGACGGCATTCGTCGCAACCTTCATCGGCTCACCTTCGATGAACCTTCTCGATCTCAATACCGGCAATGCTGCCTGGTCGGCTCCGGCGGCGCTCGTCGGGAAGCCGGGGCTTGCGACAATCGGAATCCGACCTGAGGACATTACCCTCGCCGGTGACACGGACGGCGGCGAGCGTTTCAGAGCCCGCGTGCGCGTCGGCGCCGTGGAACTCGTCGGCGCGGAAAGCTATGTGCACGGCACCCTGGCGAACGGCGAGCCGCTCGTCTTCAGGGTTGCCGGCCGCTCCCGCATGATGATCGACGAGGAGGTCGAGGTTGCAGCGGTGGCCGGAAGCCTGCACTGGTTCGACGCCGCCGGCCGGCGCTTGTAGCGCGAGGGTGGCAAGGCGACCCCGTTTACCAAATTTTTGCGACCCGCTGTCGGCACGGCCTTTCCTCCAACGTCCTTGCAGGTGGCCATTTGGACGATCAGGAAGATCAGGAGAACCGAAATGATGAAACTATATGGATTAGGTCCGACGCGCTCGCTTCGCGCCCGTTGGGCGCTTCAGGAGCTGGATGCGGAGTTCGAGTTCGTGCCCGTCAACATAGTGGCGGGCGAGGCCCATCACCCCGACTTCCTGCGGCTCAATCCGGCGGGCAAGCTTCCGGTGCTGGTCGATGGCGACTTCGTTCTCACGGAATCTGCCGCGATCGTCATGTATCTGGCGGAAAAATATGGCGGCAAAGGGCTTATGCCAGCGGACCTGAAGGAGCGGGCGCAGGCGTATCGCTGGTCTCTGTTCGCGGTCACCGAACTCGAACAGCCACTGTGGCGGATGGCTAAGCACACGTTTCTTTATCCCGAGGAAAAGCGGTTGCCGGAAGACATTGCGCTCGCCAAGGAAGAATTCCTGGCCATGGCAGCGGTGCTCGAACAGCACATGAAAGGGAGGGAATTCATCGTCGGCGACAGGATAAGTATCGCCGATTGCGTAACCGCCTATGTTCTGGATTGGGGCAATGAAAACGGCCTGCTCGATGACTTTCCAAATCTCAAGGCGTATCTCGAGCGGATGTATGCGCGCCCCAAGGCGCCGCAACGGATCGCGGAGGCATTTGCGAGCCTTCAGAGTTAGAACTGGATGAGGAATGATCCAGAGCAGGCTACCCCCTCTGGCCTGCCGGCCATCTCCCCACAAGGGGGGAGACCATTTGAGGCGCGCTCAGCGTCTTGAGAAGGATTCCTGTATGCAGGGACCTGCTGTGGGAGCAAAGAGTGAAACACTTCTATTCTCCCCCCTTGTGGGGGAGATGCCCGGCAGGGCAGAGGGGGGTATATCGTCTGCAACCTGATCCGTCCCGCTCTGCCGCCCGCGCCGTCGTACCCTTAATCAGGCACGACCACGAGCTTGCCGACGAAGTTCTTCGCCATGAAGTCCGTTTGTGCCCGATGGAACTCCGATAGCGGATAGACGCCGCCGACGAGCGGCCGGATCTTTTTCTCCTCGATATAGCGGACGAGGCGGCGGAAATCGGCGCGGCTGCCCTGGCTCGATCCGTGCAGCTCCAACTGCTTCAGATACATCGTCCTGAGATCGAGCTGCACGACCGGCCCGGCGATTGCGCCGGCGGTGGTGTAGCGGCCTTCCGGGCGCAGGATCTTCAGGAGATCGTTGAAGAGGGGACCGCCGACGAGATCGGCGACGACACCGATCGGCCGGCCGCCGCTTGCCGCCTCCACCGCCTCTGCGAGGTCGCCTTGACCGCGGGTCACGACGGCTTGCGCGCCGATGTCGAGCATCGCCGCTTCCTTGCCCGGTCCGGCTACAGCGATCGGAACGGCGCCGCGAGCGCGGGCGAGCTGGATGATCGCGGAGCCGACGCCACCCGAGGCGCCGGTCACGAGCACGGTCTCGCCGGCGGCAAGCCGCGCCCGTTCCAGCATCCGCTCGCCGGTGAGATAGGCGCAGCAGAAGGTGGCAAGCTCGATATCGGTCAGGTCGGTCGCGACCACATGGGCGTTTTCGGCCGGAAGCGCCATATATTCGGCATAGCCGCCATCGCGGCCATGACCCATGTAATCGATGTCGGCAAGACTGTCGTCGTCGCGGTTGTAGATCGAGAAGTCGACCATGACGCGCTCGCCGATGCGCGCCCGGTCGACGCCCTCGCCGACGGCAGCGATATGGCCGACCGTGTCGGTGCCCTGAATGCGCGGGAAGGTCAGCGTATTGCCGTGGCGGCGCCACGTCGAGACGGCGGACGGATCGTCCTCCGTCCCATAGGCGCCTTCGCGCACCCAGACGTCCGTATTGTTCATGCCGCAGGCAGTGACCTTGATCAGCACCTCGCCCGCAGCCGGAGCCGGGACGGGTACGTCCCGGCTGTAGACGAGCTTCTCCAATCCGCCGTGCCCGGTCAAAAGCACCGCGGTCATGGTCTTCGGAACGGAATGCATCATGCGCATTTTCCTCAGCGGCCGAGTACGGACTGAATGGTGTCGGCTGCCGCCTTGACGACGATGTCGGCTTCGTCGCGCGTCAGGCAGAGCGGCGGCGCGAAGCCGAGAATGTCGCCCTGCGGCATGGCCCGGCCGATGACACCGCGTTCGAGGAGCGCTGCTGCGACCTGCGGTCCGACCTTGCGGCCCGGATCGAAGAAGGCGCGATCGTCGCGGTCCTCGACGAACTCGATCGCCGCCATCAGGCCGTCGCCACGCACTTCGCCGACATGGCGATGATCGCCCACGGCCTTTTGCAGTTCGGCCCGGAAATAGGCGCCCGTCGAACCGGCATTCTCGACGATGCCGAGTTCGTCGATCAGTTCCAGGTTCGCGATGCCGGCGGCGGCGCAGATCGGATGGGCCGAATAGGTCCAGCCATGGCCGATTGCGCCGAGCTCGTCCGAGCCCTTCACCAGCACCTGCCAGAGCTTGTCGGAGACGATCGTGCCGGAAAGCGGCGCATAGGCCGAGGTCAGGCCCTTGGCGATGGTGATCAGGTCCGGCTTGATGCCGTAATGGTCGGAACCGAACATGGTGCCGAGACGGCCGAAGCCGGTGACCACCTCGTCGGCGACCAGCAGGATATCGTATTTCTGGAGGACGGCTTGGATCTTCTCCCAATAGCCCTTCGGCGGCGGCACGATGCCGCCGGTGCCGAGGATCGGCTCGCCGATGAAGGCGGCAACGGTGTCGGGACCTTCGGCGAGGATCATCTCTTCCAGCTTGTCGGCACAATACTGCGAGAATTGCTCTTCGCTCATCGAGCGATCGGGACGGCGGAAGTAGTAGGGCGCTTCCGTGTGCAGGATCGGCGCCCGCGGCAGGTCGAAGGCGTTGTGGAAGAGATGAAGGCCGGTCAGCGAACCGGTCATCACGCCCGAGCCGTGATAGCCGCGCCAACGCGAGATGATCTTCTTCTTTTCCGGGCGGCCGAGAATGTTGTTGTAGTACCAGATCAGCTTGATGTTGGTTTCGTTGGCATCGGAGCCCGAAAGCCCGAAATAGACTCGGCTCATGCCTTCCGGCGCCCGGTCGATGATCATCTTGGAAAGCCGGATCGACGCTTCAGTGCCATGGCCCACATAGGCGTGGTAGTAGGCGAGGTTCTTCGCCTGTTCGGCAATCGCGTCGGCGATCTTCTGGCGGCCGTAGCCGACATTGACGCAATAGAGGCCGGCAAAGGCATCGAGGCTGCGCTTGCCGGAAATATCGGTGATGTAGACGCCTTCGCCGCCGCCGATCACGCGGGTCGGGGTCTCGCCACGCGCATGCATCCCCATATGGGTCGAGGGATGGAAGAAGTGGTCGCGGTCCCAGGCGGTGAGTTCGTTGCTTCTTTCGAGCATGGTCTTTCCTTTCATGAAATCCGGAGCATTTCGGCCGAACCGCGAAAACGCTCTATCCTGTTGTTTTCGCACAATTCCAGACGCAAAACCGCTACGCAGTATTGCCGGAATCGCTCAGGTCAGGCAGCGGTGTCGATGCAGAGATATTTGAGCTCGGTGAAGGCCTCCATGCCATGGCGGGAGCCTTCCCGGCCGAGGCCCGATTGTTTCCAGCCGCCGAAGGGGATCGGGCCGCCGGTGATCTTCACCCGATTGATTGCCACCATGCCGTATTCGAGGGCGCGGGCGAGCCGCATCTGGCGGGCGCCGTTTTCGGTCACGACATAGGCGACGAGCCCGTATTCCGTGTCGTTCGCCCGCGCGACTACTTCCTCTTCGCTGTCGAAGGCGGTTACGGCCGCAACGGGGCCGAAGGTCTCCTCGCGCATGATCAGCGCGTCGTCGGGCACATCCGTTAGAAGGGTGGGCTGGAAGAAGAGCGGCCCGGCGGCGTGGCGCTTGCCGCCGACGGCAAGCCTGGCGCCCAGCTTCAGAGCATCCGCAACCTGTTCCTCGACCTTGGCGACGGCGCGTTCGTGCATCAGCGGACCGATATCCGTATCCGGCTCCATCCCGGAACCGACTTTCAAGCCGGCAATTCGTGCGGCAAAAGCTTCCTGGAATGCCTTGAGTGCGGGCCGCTCGACGTAGATCCGATTGGCGGCAAGGCAGTCCTGTCCTGACGTCGCGAACTTCGCGGCGATCGCAATATCGGCGGCTTTCTCGACATTCGCATCCGCAAAGACGATGAGGGGGGCATGCCCGCCGAGCTCCATCACCAGCCGCTTCATCGTCGGGGCACATTGGGAGGCGATCAGGCGGCCGATCTCGGTAGAGCCGGTGAAGCTCATGGCGCGCACCCGCGCGTCCTCGCACATTCGTCCGACGATCGTTGCGGCTTTGCCGGTGACGACATTGAAGACGCCTGCGGGAAGGCCGGCTCGCTCGCCGAGTTCGGCGAGCGCGAGAGCCGAAAGAGGGGTTTCGGAGGATGGGTGCGCCACCACGGTGCAGCCTGCGGCAAGGGCGGCGGCCGCCTTCCGGGTGATCATCGCGGAAGGGAAATTCCAGGGCGTGACGATGCCGACGACGCCGAGCGCTTCGCGGCGCACGATCATTTCGGCCCCGGCAAGATGGCTCGTCACGCTTTCGGCATTGAGGCGTTTGCCTTCCTCGGCATACCACTCAATGAAGGATGCCGCGTAGTCGATCTCGCCGCGGGACTCGGCAAGCGGCTTGCCCTGTTCAAGGGTCATCAACAGGGCGAGATCCTCGCGGGCTTCGAGCATCAGGTCGTGCCATTTGCGCAGGATAGCGGCGCGCGCCTGCGGCAGCATGTTGCGCCAGGACCTGAATGCCTTTTCCGCCGCGTCGATCGCCTCGGAGGTCTGGGCAGCGTCGAGCGAGGCGACGAAGGCGAGGGCAGCGCCGCTGGCCGGGTCGCTCACCTCAAGGCATGTACCGTCCCGGCCGGCAACCCAGCGGCCGCCGACATAGGCTAACTCCCGCAGCAATTGCCGGTCGTTCAGGTTTTTCAACGCGTCGTGAAAGGCTGTGCGCGCAAAGACGGCGGTCATATCGGTTCTCCTCGACTGTTGCGGGAAGAGTGCCATGGTTGTCGAGAGAGATTGTCCAATCGGCGGTGACGGCGGAGAGAGTTTGACCAAAGTGGGGGCAACGGGGAGAGAGATTGTCTATGTGGCGTGCCGATGCGCAGGGGGTGGCTACACCCACTGCCGATTATTCCTGCCCTGCCGGGGCCTGCGGTAATAGCGAGCCGAACGGCAGCACCGTTTCTTCCTTTACCGTCTTCGTGACGATGTAGGTGAAATAGCGGTCGATACCGAGTTCCCTTTCGAGCAGCCCGTCCACCAGCCGCTGGTAGGCGTCGATGTCCGCCGTCATGATCTTGAGGATATAGTCGACCCCGCCGCCGACCGACCAGCAGGCGACGATCTCGGGAATTGCTGAGATGGCACGCTCGAACCGGTCGAAATCAGCCTGGCGGTGATTGCCGAGCGTCACCTCCATCATGACGCTGGCGACCGGCGCCACGCGGCGCAGCGCAACGCGGGCGTGATAGCCGGTGACGATGCCGGCTTTCTCCAGCTTTCTGAGCCGCATCCAGCAGGGCGTCGGCGAAAGGCCGGCCTTCTCGGCGAGCGCCAGCTTGGTGATACGCCCGTCGGCCTGGATCGCTTCGAGGATCCGCAGATCGATCGCATCGAGCTTCATTAAGAGGTCCTTCCGTCGGTAGTGGTCACGTCAAAGCTGGGAAATGACATTGGGTGCTCACTTTTACATTGTCAATTGAGCTGATTTTGATCACTGTTCAAATCATGACAAATTGGACGCCCGACACGACACTTCTGCGCCGCCCCGCCTATCTCTCTCTGGCGGACCAGTTCGCCCGCGCCATACAGGAGGGGAGACTCCAGAACGGCATGCGGCTGCCGACGCATCGCAAGCTCGCCGACGATCTGAAGCTCTCGGTGCAGACGGTGAGCCGCGCCTATGACGAGCTCATCCGGCGCGGCTTGATATCCGGCGAGGTCGGACGCGGCAGCTTCGTGCAGACGCGGCCGCGCGAGCCGGAGCCGCCCTATCTGCCGGAGCGCCTTGGCGAATTGATCGATCTTTCGATCCTCAAACCCGTATGCGAGCAATACCATCTGGAAAAGATGCGGCAGGGTTTTGCCTGGCTTGCGGAGAACCTGCCGCCGAGCTCGGCGCTTTCCTTCCGCCCGAACATGGTGTTCCCGCGTCACCGCAATGTCGCGGCCGAATGGCTCTTGCGCTGCGGGCTCGATGTTTCGCCGCTAAACATTAACCTGACGAACGGCGCCACCTCGGCCATGACCGTGGCGCTGATGAGTGTCGCACCGCCCGGTTCGACGGTCGCGACGGAGGCCATCAGCCATCATACGCTCGTGCCGCTTTCGACCTATCTCGGCATCCACCTTCAGGGTCTCGCAATAGACGGCGACGGCATGATCCCGGATGCGCTGGACGAAGCCTGCCGCAAGGGCGTGATCCGAGCGGTCTTCCTGCAGCCCTCGGTAATCAACCCGACCGCGACCCTAATGAGCGCCGGGCGGCGGGCAGCGCTGGCGGAGGTGGCCCGCCGGCATGACATTGCCATCATCGAAAACGACATTCTCGGTCCCCTGGTGGAGGAACGTTTGCCCCCGGTCGCCGCACTGGCGCCGGAGCGCACGCTTTATGTGACGAGCTTCACCAAGATCACCGTGCCGGGCCTCCGGATCGGCTATCTGGTGGCGCCTGACCGCTACGTGGCCGCGGTCGCCAACCGGCATCTGGTTTCGAACTGGATGGCGACCCCCGCGATTGCAGAGATCGCAACGCAATGGGTGAGCGACGGCACGGCGATCGAACTCGTGAACTGGCAGCGCCGGGCGCTCGCCACTCGCCACGCGATCGCCAAGGAGGTTCTGGCAAGCCTTGGCCACCACACCCATCCGCAGAGCCTGCATGTCTGGCTGCCGCTGCCCGAGGGACACCAGGAAGATGCCTTCGTTTCCCAGGCGCGCTTGCGCGGGGTGGCGATTGCGCCGGGTGCGTCCTTCCGGACGGCAGACAGCGGTTGGCGTCCGGCGGTCAGGATATCGCTCGGCTCCACGACCGAGCAGGAGCTGAAGTCCGGGCTCGGCATCGTCGCCTCTCTGGCGCTCGGGGAGCCTGAGGCGCTGCTGCTCGTCATTTGAGGCGAATGCCCAGCTTTTGAGCGCCTTTCGAATAATTGTCATGATATTATTATTCACATTGACATGATTTGGGAACCGGATCATCGTTAGGACATTAACGCATGGCGCCCAGAAGTGTGCAGCGATTTGGAGCGAGCCATGCGCTTTAGTCTCAAAGGGAGAGGCGTGAATGTCCCAGCCGATCATTCGCATCGACAACATCGTCAAGCGATACGGTCCCCTGACCGTGCTCGACGGCCTGTCGATGGAGGTGATGCCGGGCGAGAAGCTGGCTCTCATCGGGCCGTCCGGTTCGGGTAAGACGACCATCCTTCGCATTCTGATGACGCTCGAGACCATCAGCGACGGCTTCATCCAGGTCGACGGCGAGCAGCTCTATCACATGAAGAAGGCGGGCAACCTCGTCCCTGCCGACGAGCGGCATCTTCATAAAATGCGCGAGAAGATCGGCATGGTCTTCCAGCATTTCAACCTGTTTCCTCATAAATGCGTTCTCGACAACGTCACGCTGGCGCCGATGCTGACCAAGGGCATGGCGCGCGCTCAGGCGGAAAAGCGCGCGATGGAGCTGCTCGACATGGTGGGCCTGGCCGACAAGGCCAAGAGCATGCCGGCACAGCTTTCCGGCGGGCAGAAGCAGCGCGTTGCGATCGCCCGGGCGCTGGCGCTCTCACCCAAGATCATGCTTTTCGACGAGGTCACCTCCGCGCTCGATCCCGAGCTTGTCGAGGAGGTCCTGAACGTCATGCGCAAGCTCGCGTCCGAGACGGACATGACCATGCTGCTCGTCACCCACGAGATGGGCTTTGCCCATGATTTCGCGGACCGGGTGCTTTTCTTCGACCGCGGCAAGATCGTGGAGGAAGGAAAACCCGAGGACATTTTCCGGCATCCCAAGCAGGAGCGCACACAAACTTTCCTGCGCAAGATCATAGCGGCAGGGCACCGCGTCTAAGCCTCACGGCCGACATTGCCTCAAGGAAAACATCGAGAGAACAGAGGAGTTGGGAACGATGAAACTGAGAGATTTTATGGCAATGGCGGCAGGCGCCACCGCATTGATGGCAGTTGCTGCGGCCACGCCAGCCGCCGCGGACGAGAACAAGCTCGAGGAGCTGAAAGAGCAGGGCTTCGCGCGCATCGCCATCGCCAACGAGCCGCCCTTTACCGCCGTCGGAGCCGATGGCAAGGTCTCCGGTGCTGCACCGGATGTCGCCCGCGAGATCTTCAAGCGGCTCGGCGTTGCCGACGTCGTCGCCTCCATTTCCGAATACGGCGCGATGATCCCGGGCCTGCAGGCCGGGCGCCACGACGCGATCACCGCCGGTCTCTTCATGAAGCCGGAACGATGTGCCGCCGTCGCCTATTCGCAGCCGATCCTCTGCGACGCCGAGGCCTTCGCGCTGAAGAAAGGCAACCCGCTCGGACTCAAGAGCTACAAGGACATCGCCGATAATCCGGACGCCAAGATCGGCGCACCGGGCGGCGGTACCGAGGAGAAGCTGGCGCTCGAAGCCGGCGTGCCGCGCGACCGCGTCATTGTGGTGCCGGATGGCCAGAGCGGCCTGAAGATGCTGCAGGACGGCCGCATCGACGTCTACTCGCTGCCGGTCCTTTCCATCAACGATCTCGTCTCCAAGGCGAACGACCCGAACGTCGAGGTGCTGGCCCCCGTCGAGGGTGCGCCGGTCTATTGCGACGGCGCCGCCTTCAGGAAGGGCGACGAGGCGCTCCGCGACGCCTTCGATGTCGAGCTCGCCAAGCTGAAGGAGTCGGGCGAATTCGCGAAGATCATCGAGCCCTATGGTTTCTCGGCCAAGGCTGCGATGTCGACCACCCGCGAAAAGCTCTGCGCCGCGAAATAAGCCCTGGATGGGGCTTCCCGCCGCCTTCCATTCGCACCACGCGGAGGAAGGCGGTGTGGGCGGCGGCAACCAAGTCGAAACTCTGACTGGAACAACGAAACGATGATCGACTGGTCCGGCTATATCGGATTGATCCTGCAGGGCGCCTGGGTGACCGTGCAGCTGACCCTCATGGGTTCGGCGCTCGCAGTCGTGGTTGCCTTCGCTGCCGGCCTCGGGCGCCTTAGCCGGTTCATGGCCGTTCGCGCGCTCGCCACGACCTATATCGAGTTCTTCCGCGGCACCTCTATCTTTGTGCAGCTCTTCTGGGTCTATTTCGTATTGCCGTTCGCCGGCATAACGTTGACGCCGCTTCAGGCGGGCGTCTTCGCGCTCGGCCTCAATGTCGGCGCCTATGGAGCGGAGGTCGTGCGGGGCGCGGTAAAGGCGATCGGCCGCGAGCAGCGCGAGGCCTGCATCGCGCTCAACCTCACGCGCTTCCAGGCGATGCGCCACATCGTCCTGCCCCAGGCGCTGCCCCTGATGCTGCCCACCTTCGGCAACAACGCCATCGAGCTCCTGAAGGGAACGGCGGTCGTTTCGCTGATCTCGCTCAGCGACATGACCTTTCAGGCCCAGGTGGTCCGCGCCCAGACCGGCAGCACGCTGATCCCCTTCGCGACCATCCTGCTGCTTTACTTCGTCATGGCCTGGCTGATCTCGCTCGGCATGCGGTGGCTCGAGAGGCGCGTTTCGCGTGGCCTCGACGGTGTGAGGGTCTGACCATGGAATGGGATTGGGAATTCGTCCGCCAAATCATGCCGACCCTCATCGAGGGGCTGAAGATCACGATCCTCGCGACGGCGCTCGGCTCGGTCGTCGCAGCGGTGATCGGCCTTGTCTTCGCCATCCTGCGGATGACCGCACCGACTCCGATCGCGCGTGTCACGAGCTTTGCCGTCGAGTTCATCCGCGGCACGCCGCTGCTCGTGCAGCTCTACTTCATCTTCTATGTGCTTCCGGACATCGGAATCCGCCTGCCCGCGCTTGTCGCCGGCGTCATCGGCCTCGGCATCCACTACGGCACCTATGCCGCCGAGGTCTATCGTGCCGGCATCGAGAACGTGCCGCGCGGCCAATGGGAAGCGGCCAAGGCGACGAACCTCACGGCCCGCCAGACCTGGATACACGTGATCCTGCCGCAGGCGATCCCGCCGATGATACCGGCACTCGCCAATTACCTGATCGCCATGTTCAAGGAAACACCCCTGCTTTCGGCAATCACGGTGCTCGAACTGATGAACCAGGCGAAGAGTATCGCCAACAGTAATTATCGCTATATCGAGCCGATGACGCTGGTCGGCGTGTTCTTCCTGATTATTAGCCTGATCTCGGTCTTCTTCCTGCGCTGGCTTGAAGCGCGCTATTCCCGGGTGGAGGAGCGCTGATGAGAACCGCTGTCGCCCTCTCGCTTGCGGCGCGCAGGCCGCGTCTCGACGATCGGCCGCTCGATAAGCGGATTGGCCTCGTCATCCTCGCCACGGACCATACGACGGAAGTCGATTTCCAGCGCATGGTCGCGTCGGACCGGATCGGGGTCTATGTCACCCGCATTCCCTATGCCAATCCGGTGACGCCGGAGAATCTGCGGGCGATGCAGCCGTCGCTCACCGAAGCGGCAGCCTTGATCCTGCCGGACGAGACCCTGGATGTCGTCATGTATTCCTGCACCTCGGCCTCCGTGGTCATCGGCGACAGCGAAGTGGCTGCGGCGATCAAGGCCGCAAAGCCGGAGGCGGCCGTGGTGACGCCGACGGCTGCCTCGGTCCAAGGCTTGCGTGCACTTAGCGCAAACAGGATTTCGGTGCTCACCCCCTACACGATCGAGACCAGCCGGCCCATGGCCGACTATTTCGCCGAGCGCGGCTTCGCTATCGACAGGTTTACTTGCCTGGCTCTCACCGACGACCGCGAGATGGCGCGGATCAGCCCGAAGGAGATCGTGGCCTTCGCAAAGGAAGCCGCAGCGCCGGAATCGGACGCGCTGTTCATTTCCTGCACTGCTGTTCGTGCGGCAGGCGTCATCGCCGAAATCGAGCAGGCAATCGGCAAGCCGGTCGTCAGCAGCAATTATGCCACGGCCTGGGTTTGCCTGCGCCTTTGCGGCGATCGGGAAGCACGCCCGCAACTCGGACGGCTGATGGAGCTGCCACTCGAGGAGGAAAGGCCGTGAGCGCTTCTCTCCCCGTGACGATCGACGACATCGAGGTGGCGGCACGGCGCATTTCCGCCCGTGTACTTACGACGCCGCTGGCAATGTCGAGCTCGTTGAGCGAGCTCTGCGGCGTGCCGGTCGGCTTAAAGCTCGAGCACCACCAGACGTCCGGCAGCTTCAAGCTGCGCGGCGCGACCAATGCAGTGCTTTCGCTTTCTGCCGGCGACCGGGCGCTCGGCGTAATCGCGGCCTCGACCGGCAATCATGGCCGGGCACTTGCCCATGCGGCAAAGGCGGAAGGCTCGGTCGCTACGATCTGCATGTCGCACCTGGTGCCCGTGAACAAGGTCTCCGAAATCAGACGCCTCGGCGCCAATGTGCGGATTGTCGGCAATTCCCAGGACGAGGCGCAGGAAGAAGTCGAAAGGCTCGTTGCGGAAAATGGTCTCGTGATGGTGCCGCCCTTCGACCATCCGGCGATCGTCGCCGGGCAGGGGACGCTCGGACTCGAGGTCGTGGCGCAGATGCCGGACGTTGCCATGGTGCTTGTACCGGTGTCGGGTGGTGGACTGGCAGCCGGAGTGGCGGCAGCCGTCAAGGCGCGCAGACCGGCGACGCGTGTCATAGGCCTGACGATGGAGCGCGGTGCGGCGATGAAGGCGAGCTTCGCCGCCGGCGGACCCGTGGTCGTCGATGAACAGCCGAGCCTTGCGGATTCTCTCGGCGGCGGCATCGGCCTCGACAATCGCGTCACATTCCGTATGTGCCGGGAGCTCCTCGACGACATAATCCTCCTGACGGAAGCCGAAATCGCCGCCGGCATGCGCCACGCCTATGCCGAGGAGCGCGAGATCGTCGAAGGGGCGGGCGCCGTCGGCATTGCGGCGCTTCTCGCCGGCAAGATCAAGGACATCGGCGGCCCCATCGCGGTCATCCTCTCGGGGCGCAACGTCGACATGGACCTGCACCTGCGCGTGATGAACGGCGAAACGGATCCATTCCGCGAGGAGGCGGCATGACACGGATGAAAATTCTGACCGAGGCGGAATTGCGCGGCATCGTGCCGCTCGATCGCGAAGCGGTTGCCTGCGTCGAGGATGCGTTTCGCGCTCTCGCCACCAAGGCGGTGGCGATGCCGCCGATCCTGAGGCTCGATATTCCGGAGTATCGCGGCGAGGTGGACGTCAAGACGGCCTATGTTCCGGGGCTGGACGGCTTTGCGATCAAGATCAGCCCGGGCTTCTTCGACAATCCGAAGATCGGCCTACCGAGCACCAATGGCATGATGGTGCTTCTGTCGAGCAAAACCGGGCTGGTGCAGGCACTGCTGCTCGACAACGGCTATCTGACCGACGTGCGTACGGCGGCGGCGGGGGCGATCGCGGCGAGGCATCTGTCGCGGGACGATTCCTCGGTGGCCGCGGTCTTCGGCGCCGGCATGCAGGCAAGGCTTCAGCTCGAGGCGCTCGCGCTCGTGCGCCCGATCCGGGAAGCGCGCATCTGGGCCCGCGATGCGGCCAAGGCCGAAGCGGCAGCCATTGCGCTTGCCGGGAAGCTCGGCTTTGCGGTCAAGGCCGAAACCGATCCGAGAGCGGTCGTCACTGGCGCCGACATCATCGTTACCACGACGCCGTCCGAGACGCCGGTCCTCAGGGCCGAATGGCTCGAGCCGGGGCAGCACGTCACCGCCATGGGTTCGGACGCCGAACACAAGAACGAGATCGATCCGCACGCGATCGCTCGTGCGACTTACGTCGCCGACAGCCTCAAACAGACGCGCCGGCTCGGAGAGCTGCATCACGCGATTGCCGCTCATCTCATGTCGGCGGAGGCCGAGTTCCCCGAACTCGGCCAGGTGATCGCCGGGCTGAAACCCGGACGCACGCGCGCCGACGAGATCACCATTGCCGACCTGACCGGCACGGGCATCCAGGACACCGCCATCGCCACGCTCGCCTTCGCGCGGGCCAACGCGGCGGACGCAGGTACGACATTCGAAAGTTGAGACCGGCTTCCCCGGAACGGGGCCGGAAGAACGAGGGAAGAGACATGACCCAACCCAACCTCAAATTCTCCCTTGGGGAATATGAAGCGCGGCTTGCGAAGACCCGAAAGGCGATGGAGGCGAAAGGCGTCGACCTCCTGATCGTGAGCGATCCGTCCAACATGGCCTGGCTCACCGGCTATGACGGCTGGTCCTTCTACGTGCATCAGGCGGTCATCGTGCCGCCTTCGGGCGAACCGATCTGGTTCGGCCGCGGCCAGGATGCGAATGGCGCGAAGCTGACTGCCTATCTCGATCACAAGAATATCGTCGGCTATCCCGACCACTACGTGCAGTCGACCGAACGCCACCCGATGGACTATCTCTCGGGCATTCTCGCCGATCGCGGTCTTGGTTCGCTCAGCATCGGTGTCGAAATGGACAACTACTGGTTCTCGGCAGCCGCCTTCGCCTCGCTGCAGAAACACCTGCCCAATGCGCGTTTCAGCGACGCGACGGCGCTGGTGAACTGGCAGCGCGCGGTCAAGAGCGAGACCGAGATCAAGTACATGCGCAACGCGGCGCGGATCGTCGAAGCGATGCATCAGCGCATCTTCGACAAGATCGAAGTGGGCATGCGCAAGTGCGACCTCGTGGCCGAAATCTACGATGCAGGTACGCGCGGCGTCGACGGCATCGGCGGCGACTATCCGGCGATCGTGCCGCTTCTTCCTTCCGGCGTCGAGGCATCCGCGCCGCATCTCACCTGGGACGACCGGCCATTGAAACGGGGCGAGGGCACCTTTTTCGAGATCGCCGGCTGCTACAACCGCTATCACGTGCCGCTGTCGCGCACGGTGTTCCTGGGTAAGCCGACCCAGGCCTTCCTCGACGCCGAGAAGGCGACAATCGAGGGTATGGAGGCGGGCCTCGCCGTCGCCAAACCCGGCAACACCTGCGAGGACATCGCGAACGCCTTCTTCGCCGTGCTGAAGAAATACGGGATCGTCAAGGACAACCGCACGGGCTACCCGATCGGTCTTTCCTATCCGCCGGATTGGGGCGAGCGCACGATGAGCCTGCGTCCGGGCGACAAGACGGAACTGAAGCCGGGGATGACATTCCACTTCATGACGGGGCTCTGGCTCGAGGACATGGGCTTCGAAACCACCGAGAGCATTCTCATCACCGAGAGCGGTGTCGAGTGCCTCGCCTCCGTGCCGCGCAAGCTGATGGTCAAGGACTGAGAGGATGAGGGAGCACCACTTGCGGCCGTCGCCGATCAGCGCGACGGTCGATTTCGAGGCCGATGGCGTCCAGCACGGCTTCCTGCGCCTTCCCTATAGCCGCGATGATTCCGCCTGGGGTTCGGTGATGATTCCGATTACCGTGGTCAAGAACGGGGAGGGCCCGACCGCCCTCCTCACGGGCGGCAATCACGGCGATGAATACGAGGGGCCGATCGCTCTCTTCGATCTCGCGCGGAAGCTGGATGCTTCCGACGTCGAGGGAAGGGTCATCATCGTTCCGGCGATGAATTATCCTGCCTTCCAGGCGCAGACGCGGACATCACCGATCGACAAGGGCAACATGAACCGCAGTTTCCCGGGGAGGCCGGATGGAACAGTCACCGAGAAAATCGCGGATTACTTCCAGCGTGTCCTGCTGCCGCTCGCCGACATCGTGCTCGATTTTCATTCGGGCGGAAAGACGCTCGACTTCCTGCCGTTCTGCGCGGCGCACATCCTGCCCGACAAGGCCCAGGAAGCGAAAGCTTTCGACTTCGTCCGGGCGTTCGGAGCGCCCTATTCCATGAAGATGCTGGAGATCGACGCGGTCGGAATGTACGACACCGCGGCCGAGGAGATGGGCAAGATCTTCATCACGACGGAGCTCGGCGGTGGCGGTTCGGCGACTGCCAGGACCGCTTCAGTCGCAAAGCGCGGTGTCGCGAACGTGCTGAGGCATGCCGGGATACTCAAGGGCGAGATCGAGGCGGAACCCACCAAATGGCTGGATATGCCGAGCGACGATTGTTTCGCTTTCGCGGAGGATGGCGGTCTCGTCGAGTTCCTCATCGACCTTGGCGGAGCGGTTGACCGCGGCGCAGCGATCGCGCTAATCTATCCGATCGGACGCACGGGCGTGGAACCGATCGAGGTTCGAGCCAAGATGGATGGCGTTCTGGTGGCCCGACATAACCCCGGGCTGATCAAGTCGGGCGACTGCTGCGCGGTCCTGGGTGTCGAGGTGCAGATTTAACCCGCAGTCGTAGGACTTCTTGCAAGGGACCCGCCGCCGGACTTGCTCCGTACGGCGGGTCTTTGCCTATCTGCGAAGCGCAAATGCGGCCTGCACGATAATTGGGCATGGCGTGGCGGGCGGCCCAATATTTGACCATGCCAACAAGGTGCATGAAAGCCGCGCCGAATAAACTTTTGAATTCTCTCCCGCTTTCCGGGGCTTTCGGTTTGGCACGCTGCTTGCATACATTCTTTTGAGCCCGAGCAAACCACCGGTGGCGTCCACTGTCGCGCGCCATGAGCAAGGTTGCTGGAGAGGATCGATGCGCCCGTTTGGGTGAGCGCGATGCCTGCTCGCGGCTGTTCCCCATGATCAACGACGCGTATCGCGCGAGGATATCGCGCAGGGAGATATCATGTCCGCTCTTCACCAGACGCAGTCGACCTATAAGGGCGCACCAGGACGCGCTTTGTGGGTCTCAACGGCTGCATTTACGGTCTGTTTCGCCATATGGACCATTTTTTCGATCATCGGCGTGCGCATAAAGGATGAACTCGGCCTGAGCGAAGCCGAGTTCGGGCTCCTGATCGGCATGCCGATCCTAACGGGCTCGCTCGTCCGCATCGTCCTGGGCATCTGGACCAGCCGCTATGGCGGCCGCCTCGTCTACACGCTCACCATGCTGGCGGCAGCACTCGCCACCTTCCTGCTCGCTTATGCTACGACCTATCCGCAGATGCTCCTCGCAGGGCTGGGTGTCGGTCTGGCGGGAGGCTCTTTTGCCGTGGGGGTCGCCTATGTTTCGCCTTTCTTTCCGCCGGAAAAACAGGGCACCGCTCTCGGGATTTTCGGTGCCGGCAACGTCGGCGCCGCGGTCACGAAATTTCTGGCGCCATTCGTTCTCGTCGCCTTCGGCTGGCAGGCCGTCGCGGAGGTCTGGGCGGCCGCGCTTCTCGTCACGGCGGTCGTCTTCTGGTTCTCGACGGAAGACGATCCGCAATTTCGCGCTCGCCGCGATGTCGGTGCACCAAGGAAGAGCTTCCTGAGTGAATTCGAGCCACTCAAGAACATTCAGGTTTGGCGCTTCTCGCTCTACTACTTCTTTGCCTTCGGCGGCTTCGTGGCGCTCGCGCTCTGGCTGCCGCGCTATCTCGTCGGCGTCTACGGTTTCGACATCGAGACCGCCGGCATGATCGCCGCCGCCTATTCCATTCCCGGCAGTATCTTCCGCGCGTATGGCGGCGCTTTGTCCGACAAGCTCGGCGCCCGCAGGATCATGTATGCCATGTTCGCCGTGTCTGCCGTCGCAACGGCCATTCTGTCGATACCTGCAGGTGCTGCCGGCGGTGCGATGCCGATCCTGGTTACCCCGATCGTCTTCGTCGTCGTGACCTTCGTGCTCGGCTTCGTCATGAGCCTCGGCAAGGCAGCGGTCTACAAGCACATACCCGTCTATTATCCCTCCCATGTGGGCGCCGTCGGCGGCATCGTCGGCATGATGGGCGGGCTCGGCGGCTTCGTCCTGCCGATCGCCTTCGGCTTCCTCAAGGATGTGACCGGCCTTTGGTCCAGCTGCTTCATGCTGCTCTTCGTCATCGTAGCCGTCTCCATGGTCTGGATGAATGTCTCGATCCGGCAGATCAAGCGCGAGGCCGACCGAGGTGTCCCGGCCGGGGCGCTTGCGCGATAGCCGTTCGGATCGACGCTCCGCCGGCCGTCTTGGCCGGCAGATCGATGCGTCGCGATACCCACTTCCCTGCAGGGATAGCCAATTCCCTGCCGACTGCCCGGCCATTCAGTGCCGGGCATTTTTTGTGGAGGGCGGAACTTGTCGTGAGGCGCTGCAGCAGTCACCGTTGTTGACTCGACCGCAAGCACGAGTAAAGTATGGGGAATTGGTATGACCACTTGGCCACCTGGCCGCAGGTCGCCTCAACGGGGATCATGATGTTCTCTGCCGTGGAATCGCGTCGCCTCTATCGCCAGGTGGCGGATCAGATGCGAGCCCTGATCGAAAGGGGCGAACTGGCGCACGGTTCGCGGCTCCCGGCGGAGCGCGAGCTGGCGCAGATGTTCGGCGTGTCGCGACCCACCATCCGGGAAGCATTGATAGTCCTCGAGGTGGAAGGCTTCATCGACATCCGCATGGGTTCGGGCATCTATGTGACGGCGCGTCCGGCGCCTGCGGCCGATGCGCCGCCCGAGGATTTCGAAGGTCCCTTCGAATTGTTGCGGGCCAGGGCAGTGGTCGAATGCGCCATCGCCGAGGAAGCGGCCCGGCTGGCACGCCCGGAGCATATTTCCGTTCTCGACGACAATCTGGCCCGGATGGCCGCCGCACTCGAGGATCGCCGCCTGGCGCTTGCGATCGATCGCGAGTTTCACGTTATCGTTTCGAGCATCATCGCCAATCAGACGCTGAACCGTTTCGTCGGCAGCATCCACGACATGCGCATGACGCCCTATTTCGAAAAGCTCGCGAGCTATTTCGAAAACACCGAGACCTGGAGGGCCGCGATGGAGGAGCATCGCGTCATTCGCGACGCGATCGCACTCGGGGATCCCGCTGCCGCGCGCGCAGCCATGCGCGCGCATCTCGATCAATCTCAGCTTCGCCTGTCCGCGAGCTTCGGAGAGGAGCCATCTGACAGCACGATACCCGCCGCGTGGAGGCGCGTCGGGCGGTAATCCACACAGCGACGACTTCACTTTGGGAGGAGGAAAAAGATGACGATCAGACTGTTGACGCTACTCGGTGCCACCGCGACGATCCTGGTATCGGCCCTATCGGCTCATGCCCAGACGGCGCTCAAATGGGCCCATGTCTACGAAACGTCGGAGCCGTTCCATACCGAGTCCGTCTGGGCGGCGGAAGAGATCGCCAAGCGCACCGAAGGGCGTTATAAGATCGACGTGTTCCCGGCGTCGCAGCTCGGCAAGGAAGCGGATATCAATCAGGGCCTGAAGCTCGGCACCGTCGATATCATCATTTCGGGCTCGAGCTTCGCCGCCCGCGATCATGCGCCGATCGGCGTCACCTATTTTCCCTATATCTTCCGCGACCCCGCCCATATGATCGCCTATACCAAGAGCGACGTATTCAAGCGCCTGGCCGCGGGATATGAGGAGGCTTCGGGCAACCACATCACGGCCGTCACCTATTACGGTACGCGCCACACCACATCGAACAGGCCGATCGCCAAATGCGCCGACATGCAGGGCCTGAAAATGCGTGTACCGGATGTTCCGGCCTACCTCGCCATGCCGCGGGCCTGCGGTGCCAACACCACGCCGATCGCCTTTGCCGAGGTCTATCTCGCGCTCCAGAACGGCACCGTCGAAGCTCAGGAAAATCCGCTGACGACGATCGAGGCGAAAAAGTTCTTCGAAGTGCAGAAGCATATCGTGCTGACGGGCCACATCGTCGATCATCTGAACACGGTCGTTTCGAAGAACCTCTGGTCGCAGCTCTCCGATGCCGACAAGCAGATCTTCACCGAGGTGATGCAGGAGGCGGCCGTGCGTGCCACCAAAATCATCGAAGAGCGCGAGAAGGAGCTCGTCGCCACCTTCAAGGAGCGCGGCATCGAAGTGACCGAGGTCGACAGGGCCGACTTCGAGAAGACCGTCAATGAAAAGGTGAAGCTCGAAGACTTCGGCTACAACAAGGAAGATTGGGAGGCTATCCGCGCCATCAAGTGAACCACTCTCGCCGGCTCGCCTTCCATGGCGGGCCGGCGTTTCGTTTTTCCAGAAGCCGGATGATGCCATGTCCCAGGAAGTCCATTTGCAAACGACGCCAGAAGAAATCGCCCATGCCTTCGACGAGGCCCCGCCGGCCGCGGATCTCTCCAACTATGCCTTCGAGGATTGGGTGACGCTCGCCGTCTTCTGGCTGATGGCCGGATGCGTGTTTCTGCAGTTCTTCACCCGTTACGTGCTCAACGATTCCTATGCCTGGACGGAGGAAATCGCCACGAACTGCCTGATCGGCGTCGTGTTTCTGGGCTCCGTCATGTGCGTGCGCCTGTCGCGCCACATCCAGGTCGACGTGCTCTATCATTATCTGCCGCTACCCGTCGCCCGAGCCCTGGCGATCTTCGTGGATCTCGTTCGCATCGTCTTCTTCGCCTATGCCTGCTGGCTGATGTGGCGCTACGTGGCTATCGTCGCCCACGAACGCATGGTCACAGTAGACCTGCCGCGCAACATCGTCTTCTATAGCGTGATGGCCGGTTTCGTGCTGATGCTGATCCGCTCCATCCAGGTCTTCGTGGCCAATCAGCGCCGCGGCTATTCGGTTCTCGAAAAGCCCGAGGAATTCCACAAGGTCGAGGACTGATCCCCATGCTCCTGCTCGTCGGTTCCTTTCTCGTACTCATGCTGGTCGGCGTCCCCGTCGCCATCTCCATGGCCGCAGCGTCGGTGCTCTATCTGGTCTCCTACAATGTCGCCCCCGACATCATCGCGGCGCAGCGGATGATTGCCGGCGTCGAAAGCTTTCCGCTGCTCGCGGTGCCTTTTTTCATCCTCGCCGGCAATCTCATGAACTCCGCCGGCGTCACCGGCCGCATCTATTCCTTCGCGGTCGCCCTCGTCGGCTGGATGAAGGGCGGGCTGGCACAGGTCAACATCGTCGGCTCGGTGATCTTCTCCGGCATGTCGGGCACCGCGCTTGCGGACGCCGCCGGCATCGGCACAATCGAGATCAAGGCCATGAAGGATCACGGCTATCCAATCGATGCGGCGGTCGGCGTTACCGCCGCCTCGGCGACGCTTGGCCCGATCTTCCCCCCGTCGCTGCCTTTCGTCATCTACGGCATGATGGCGAACGTCTCGATCGGCGCGCTGTTCATGGCCGGTGTCGTGCCGGGCGTGGTCATGACGGTGCTGATGATGCTGACGGTGGCGGTCTTCGCCTATAAGCGCGGCTGGGGCTCGGATACGCCTTTCGAAATGAAGCGGCTGCTGGCGGCCTCCCTCGAGGTCGTCGTCGTGCTTGCCGTACCGCTCTTCATCTATCTTCTGATGGCGGCCGGACTGTCGATGAACCTTGCGGTCGGCATCGCGCTCGTGGTGCTGCTTGCCCTCGACTGGTATTTCGACTTTTCCGCCGTCATGGCGCTGATGACACCCATCATTCTGATCGGCGGCATGACCATGGGGTGGTTCACGCCGACGGAAGCGGCCGTCGCCGCTGTGATCTGGTCGCTGTTCCTGGGGCTGGTACGCTACCGCACGATGACGTTGTCGACGCTCGCCCGGGCAACCTTCGACACGATCGAGACGACGGCATCAGTGCTCTTCATCGTCACGGCGGCGTCGATCTTCGCATGGCTCCTGACGGTCAGTCAGGCGGCGCAGATGCTCTCCGGGGCGATCCTGACGATCACCGACAATAAATGGGTTTTCCTTATCCTGGTGAACCTTCTGATGCTCTTCGTCGGCTGTTTTCTCGATACGATCGCAGCGATCACCATATTGGTGCCCATCCTTCTGCCATTGACCGCCCAGTTCGGAATCGATCCCGTGCATTTCGGCCTGATCATGACGCTCAACCTGATGATCGGCCTGCTTCACCCTCCGCTCGGCATGGTGCTCTTCGTGCTGTCGCGGGTGGCGAAGCTCTCGGTCGAACGGACGACGATGGCGATCCTGCCGTGGCTCGTGCCGCTGTTCATCGCTCTCATTCTGATCACCTTCGTTCCGGCTGTCGTATTGTGGCTGCCGCAGTCCGTTGGACTGATCCGCTGATGTCGGGAGCACCCATGCGCACACGCCTTGCCCGGCTTTACGGCCCACGCGATCTTCGGCTGGAGGTCGCCGACGTTCCCGCACCGGGGGATGGCGAGGTGCTGTTGAAGATGGCCGCAGGCGGCATCTGCGGCTCGGATCTTCACTATTACCAGGACGGAGGATTCGGCCCCGTCCGGGTTCGTGAGCCGATCATACCCGGCCACGAGGCCTCGGGACGCGTCGCGGCGCTCGGGGCCAGCGTCTCCGACCTTGCTATCGACGACCTTGTGGCGGTCAATCCGAGCCAGCCTTGCGGGACCTGTCGCTTTTGCGGGGAAGGACTTCCTGTCCATTGCCTCGACATGCGCTTCCTGGGCAGTGCAATGCGTCTCCCCCACACGCAGGGCATGTTCCGCGACTGGCTGGTGGTTCCGGCCGTCCAATGTCATCCCGCGGGCTCGCAGGTGAGCCCCGGCGAGGCAGCCTGCGCCGAGCCGCTGGCGGTCTGCCTTCACGCGGTCGCCCAGGCGGACGAAATCAGGGGAAAGAAGGTACTCGTCACCGGAGCGGGGCCGATCGGCGCGCTCGTGGTGGCGGCGGCGCGCCATGCGGGCGCCGATGAGATCGTCGTGACGGATCTGGCCGATGCGGCACTCGACAGGGCCAAGGCCATGGGAGCGACCCGCATCGTCAATGTCCGTCGCGATCCGGCCGGGCTTGCCGCCTACGAGGCCGACAAGG
>Ga0209281_1000654_pt1 | contig 37216 bp, 41 predicted proteins | sample MedtruBG_FD_187514 | JGI IMG/M metagenome (GOLD analysis project Ga0209281, IMG submission 187514) | Root nodule microbial communities of legume samples collected from California, USA - Medicago truncatula BG (SPAdes) (version 2) | ecosystem: Host-associated > Plants > Roots > Nodule | place... | reverse complement strand
ACCTACCGTATCTCGATTGCGGTAGCGGGCTTTGCCCAGAACGATCTCGACATCACCTTCCAATCCAATCTGCTGACCGTCACCGGCAAGAAGCAGGAATCCCCGACAGAGGGCTACCTGCATCGCGGTATCGCAGGTCGTCCGTTCGAGCATCGCTTCGAGCTGGCCGATCACGTGCGAGTGAATGGGGCGGACTTGAATAATGGTCTGCTGACGATCGAGCTTGTTCGCGAAATACCAGAAGCCCTAAAACCGAGGAAGATTTCGATCCAGAGGACGCCTTCATTGACGTCGGTAGGTCCAGCACAGATTGAAGCCCAAAAAGCGGCTTGATCCTGAAGTTCGGTCATTGGCTCAGGGCGCCATTGCGATGGCGCCCGTCAACATTCCGGGTAGGGAAGGAGAGAATGATGAAACCCGATATGTTCAGAGAACCCGTCAACATTCTGGTCGGCTTGGGCTTTCCTGCCGAGGTTCGCAACGTGATGGACGCTTACCGGCACCTGACTGAGTGGCCGTCCTCGCTTAGGGACACGGCACACTCTGTTGCTCTGAAGGCATGTCAGCCGGCGCTTCAAGGAGACATCGAAGCAGAGACGGCCCGTGGCCTCTTTGCAGCATTCGCCGCCAAGCATGATCTGCTGGCTCCTGAAACACCGGCGATTGCTGCCTCGCGCGCGCGAGCCGACCGCGACCCCCATGTGCAGTGAGGTGATGTCATGGAAAACGCCATATTGAAGGAGGCGGTCGACCGTGCATTTACCTTGGGGCCGGCGGTATTGATGCAGGGCATGCACTTTCGACGCCCGAGCGATGTTGTGGCTGCGCGATCTCTTTCGCAGGACGACAAACGAGCGATCCTGGCCGCGTGGGCGTCCGATCTTTATGCGGTAGACTCGAAGCCGGCTCTTCGCTGTTTGCCCGGGACGAGCGAAACCGTTTCAATCGACGAAGTTCAGGCAGCACTTCGCGAACTTGATCGGCGGGGCCTGTCGTAGCGGTCCGGGTGCGCTGGGATGGGGCGAGAACCGGCTAAGGAAATCTAGCTTCATCGCCATGACGTCCATGATGCAATCAGGTGGGCGTTGTCCAAGAGGACTTTCGAGGGGAGCGGCGTTGTTGCACGTAAAGCGGGTCTTTGCGGTCGCGCATTATATCCTTTATTTGAAAGCCGACGAGCGAAGAGCGCGCTGAGATATTTGAGCTCTTCTAGTCTGATCGGCTTACTCCAACCAGTTGTACAGGGCCGGAGTTTTGGAGCTCCTGTCCCGGCAAGGTGGTGCCTGTTCCGATATTGTTACTCATTTTGCTTGCGAGACCCGACTTGCCGATCAAGATTCCCGATACGCTTCCAGCGTTTACTACCCTCGTTTCCGAGGGCGTGCGCGTCATGACCGAAACGGTCGCCGTGCGCCAGGACATTCGTCCGCTGCAGATCGGGCTTCTCAACCTCATGCCGAACAAGATCAAGACCGAGGTGCAGATGGCCCGCCTTGTCGGCGCTTCGCCGCTGCAGGTGGAGTTTTCGCTGATCCGGCTCGGCACGCACAAGGCGAAGAATACGCCCGAGGAGCACCTCCTCTCCTTCTATCACACCTGGGAAGAGGTGAAGGACCGCAAGTTCGACGGGTTCATAATCACCGGCGCGCCGGTGGAGCAGATGAGCTACGAGGATGTGAGCTATTGGGACGAGATGCGTCAGATCTTCGACTGGACGCAGACCAATGTGCATTCGACGATGAATGTCTGCTGGGGCGCGATGGCGGCGATCTATCATTTTCACGACGTGCCGAAACATGCGCTCACCGAAAAGGCCTTTGGTGTCTATCGTCACCGCAATCTTGCGCCGGCCTCGGTTTATCTCAATGGCTTTTCCGATGATTTCCAGGTGCCGGTCTCACGTTGGACGGAGGTGCGTCGCGAGGATGTTGAGAAGAAATCCGATCTGGAAATTCTGATGGAGTCCGACGAGATGGGTCTCTGCCTCGTGCACGAGAAGAAGGGCAACCGTCTCTACATGTTCAACCATGTCGAATATGATTCCACCTCGCTGGCGGACGAATATTTTCGCGATGTGAATGCCGGTATCCCGATCAAGATGCCGCATGACTATTTTCCGCATAACGACGATACGCTGACGCCCCAGAACCGCTGGCGCAGCCATGCTCATCTTCTGTTCGGCAACTGGATCAACGAGGTTTATCAGACTACGCCTTACGAAATCAGTAAAATCGGTACTCTGTAGTTGCCGCAGGAGCTTGCCCGGCTTGCTTTCTGGGCTAAGGTGTTGGTTTCTGCGCGGAACTGACGGTCCTTGTGATGGCGGCGGCGGCATTTGTACTCCGCGTAAGCTTGTCTGTCTTCAGACGATTCATCTAGGCGCGTTCTCCGGAAAGTGACTGCTTCCACAATCGCTTTCTCCGTCCGGCTCATGGCCAACGGCTCGATTGATTGTGCGTAGCTGACGAAAGACGGTGTACAACAAAACTAAGCGGGTTGCGACATACCTGCTAAAGAGGCGTGACGCTGACATTGGTCATCGTTATGTAACTTGTGATGCAGCCGACAGGGGGGATTACTGCGTGGACTTCATGAAGCTGCTGAAATCGCTTGATGAACTACTCTACGAGCTCGTGTCGTGGCTGTTATTTTATCCCGTGACGATGTGGCGCTCCCTGATGAGGCCACTTAGAATGATGCGCTACGCAGACACCGAATTGGCGGACCGTCCGGAAGACCAGTACGAGGATAGCCTAAGTCCGCCGCTCTTCCTCCTGATTACCCTATTGCTGTCCCAAGGACTTTCTAGCGCTATTCCCTCGGTCATCGATCCCTCAGCAGCCATGAAGCAGCTTGGATCGGCTTCCAACCTTCTTATTGCCCGAGGTGTGATTTTCGGGATATTCCCGCTGTGCATGGCGGGAACGATTCTGCGGTGGAAAGCGGTCAAGATGACACGTAACTCCCTCCGACCGCCATTCTTCAGTCAGTGTTATGTCGCTGCCCCTTTTGCCTTTCTGTTGGTGCTGGGCATCGACCTCATAGGTGTCCCTGACGAGAAGGGAGTGACTGCGGGTATGTTAGCGATGGGGGGTGCCTTAACCTGGTATATTCAGGCGCAGGTCAGATGGTTCATGCACGATCTCGAAGTCGGGGTTTTGAAAGCTTTGATCGCGGTCATTTTTGCAATGCTGGTCGCCGTCGTCTCAGCTCTCCTGGTTGCAGTCGCGATCACCATGACTGCTAAGGACATCGCCCCACAATAGTTTTGCAGTCCGCTGGGACGCAGCGCGCAAATAAATGCCGACTTCGTGGTCCATTTCGCGCACAGCTAGATGTGGAACCTCAATAGGTTGTCCCGGTTGAGACCGAGGCGACTGATTGGTGTTTTTGATTTTAACCCGCCGTGTCCAGTTTAGCAGATGTGTTTTGCGTATCACTGATGATGGATTTGCGCGTGCATACGCTGAATAGCCCCGAGTTTCGTAGACACCCCGGGTTAGATTTTCTGCTGCCTCTCGAACTCGACGGGCGACAGCATTCCGTTCCTGACGTGCTTGCGTTTCGGGTTGTAGAACATCTCGATGTAGTCGAACACATCCTGGCGCGCTTCATCGCGTGAACGGTAGACCCTGCGACGTATCCTCTCTCGCTTCAGAAGATTGAAGAAGCTCTCAACCACGGCATTGTCATGGCAGTTGCCGCGACGGCTCATCGAGTGAACCAGATTGTGGTGCTTGAGGAACGAGGCCCAGTCCATGCTGGTGAACTGCGAGCCCTGGTCCGAGTGTATCAGCACCTTTTCCTTGGGCTTGCGTCGCCACACGGCCATAAGCAGAGCCTGGAGAACGACATCGGTGGTTTGGCGGCTCTGCAGTGCCCAACCGATCACACGACGCGAATAGAGATCGATGACAACGGCGAGATAGGCGAAGCCCTCGCAGGTTCGAATGTAGGTGATGTCCGTCACCCAGGCAGTGTCTGGAGCCGTCACGTCGAATTGCCGGTCGAGCGTATTATCGACGACGACAGACGGTCTGCCACCATAGATGCCGGGACGGCGTTTGTAGCCGATCTGCGCCTTGATCCCGGCGAGACGCGTCAGACGCGCAACCCGGTTCGGGCAGCACATCTCGCCCTGATCGAGAAGATCGTCGTGCAGCTTGCGATAATCGTAGACCTTGCCGCTTTCTTCCCATGCCTTCAGGAGCAGCTCGGTCTGTCGCTTGTCCTCGTTGGCTCGCCTGCTCAGCGGGTTCTTCAGCCAAGCGTAAAATCCACTCGGCTGAACCCGCAGGACACGGCACATCGTCCGCACCGAAAACTGCAAGCGATGCAGGGCAATGAACGCGTACTTCACTTTGCATCCCTGGCGAAATACGCGGCCGCTTTTTTTAGGATGTCTCGCTCTTCGGTGACGCGAGCCAGTTCCTTCTTCAGCCGCCTGATGTCCTCGGCCTCGTCGTTGCCTTTGGCGTTCGACGCGGCAAACTTCTTCTTCCACTCATACAGGGAATGCTGGCTCACGCCGAGGCGCTGAGAAACCTCCGCAACCGGATAGCCTCGCTCCGTGATCTGACGCACAGCGTCGCGCTTAAAATCTTCGCTGAAATTCGATTTGCTCATGATGCTCTTCCTGCCTCAAAATTAGGAAAGAAGGTGTCTACAAATCTAGGGGCTATTCAGGGTCTTGGTCTGTCCATGGTATACGGCTTCGTCAAGCAGACCGGGGGTCATGTGAAAATCTACAGCGAAGTTGGGCAGGGAACCACGATCAGGATGTACCTGCCGCGTTCTTCCGGCCAGGAGGATGTGCAAGTCGCGATAATCGACGGTCCCGTCGAAGGCGGCCCGGAGACGATTCTGGTGACTGAAGACGACGAGGGCGTTCGCGCGACTGTCGTCGAAATGCTGCAGGAGTTGGGCTACCGCGTCCTGAAGGCTCCCGATGCCAGCGCTGCCCTAACAATCCTGGAAAGCGGCATGCCCATCGACATGTTGTTCACCGATGTGGTTATGCCGGGACCCTTGAAGAGCGCTGAACTCGCTCGCAAGGCTAAGGAGCGGCTTCCTAGCATCGCTGTCCTCTTCACGTCCGCCTATACCGAAAACTCGATCGTCCACGGTGGCCGGCTCGATCCCGGTGTTCAGCTTCTCTCAAAACCCTATACCCGAGAGGCTCTGGCGCGGAAGATCCGCCATTTGCTGAATAACGAGAAGCAGGTGGCGCTGTCTGCCGAGAAATCGGAAAACATTGACCCCGACCCCCGTGACAACACTGGCGATGCGTCAAGTGAGCAGGCTGCAAGCCGGCGCGTGCTATTGGTGGAAGACAATGCGCTCATTCGCATGTCAGACGCAGATATGCTCGCCGATCTGGGATATGAAGTGCTGGAAGCGGAATCGGCCGAAGAAGGGTTGCAGATCTTGGAACAGGCTGGGGTCGAAATCCTGGTGACTGACCTCGGTCTTCCCGTCATGTCCGGTGAAGAGCTGGCACGTGAAGTGCGCCGCCGCTGGCCGCATATCGGGATCGTCTTTGCGACCGGCATGAACGAAGCGCCTTCTCTGGAAGACGGACCGGCTGCCGTGTTGCTCCGAAAGCCGCACGGACCGGACGAGCTCAAAACTGCGCTAGACGCCGTCTTGCCATTGACTTGAATGATGGACGCGATGCTTGGCATTGCGCTTGCGGGTGGCCGCCGCTTTCTTTGCGAACGCCAATCTCTTGACCGCGGCGCATGACGCGGCCGTCAAAATCCACCCATGTCGCCGACCTTTCGCTGTCTGGCACCCGCATCTGGCAGGAATGTCTTTAAGGGACAAAATTATTGAACCTGGGTTATCGCGCCGTTCGTGTGCGACAGCGTTAATCAGTCTGTCGATGATTTTCGACGACTACGACGAGGAGAATGCGGCGCCTCAAAATTTCCGCGGGCGTCTGGAACTAATAATCCGACAGCCTATTTGGTACGGTATCAGACAAATGTGTTTGAGGGCTTGAAGCAGGGCCATTTCTCTCCAACCGAAAAGAGACAGCCCGTGCATTCTGAACCCGTCACCGTTCTCGTCGTCGAGGATGAGGCCCTAATCCGTCTTGCTATCGTCGACGAACTGGAAGTAGCCGGCTTTCAGGTCTTCGAAGCTGATAGTGCGGCAGCAGCAATCGCCATCATCGAACACCATACTGATATCCGGATGATCTTCACCGATATCGATATGCCAGGTACGATGGACGGCTTAAAGCTTGCGGCATTCGTTCGCGATCGTTGGCCACCAAACAAAATCATTGTCACGTCCGGCAGGGTCATCCCGGGCACTGGTGAGTTGCCGCCCGACGTCCCCTTTCTTGCCAAGCCCTACGACTTTGATCTCGTCATTCGGTCGATACACGCGGCAATGAACGAGTAAGGTAGTGCCTGCACCGTTCACTAATTGCTCATGTAGCGGCCCGTCGCCTGGTTAGCGGATGGAGGCACGACACGCGTGGGATGAGGTCGACGTCTGGATATTCGTCTGAAACCTTTGGTACACATAGGACATTGGGTCCGCCGCCTTCGTTTTCCTCTAAACGCCTCGGACTACATGTGCTTGAGTTTACAGCAACCTAAAGTGGCGCGTGCGCTCATCAAAAAACTAAACGTTGACGTCAATCGGTTTGCACCCTATATCTGCTGCATCGATCTTTTGCTTGCCGAGCTTGTCTACGGCGTGATTGGCACCGCGTTTTAAGCGAACTTCTCTTTCAAAAATAGTCGGTTCATACCCGCGCGGCATCTCCTTCGCGGTCCCTCAATCTATGCTTTGAAAGGGTTCATCATGACCACTGGCACAGTAAAATGGTTCAATTCCACCAAGGGTTTTGGTTTTATCCAGCCCGACAACGGCGGCGCTGACGCCTTCGTTCACATCTCGGCCGTCGAGCGCGCAGGAATGCGCGAGCTCGTTGAAGGTCAAAAGATCGGCTTCGAACTTGAGCGCGACATGAAGTCGGGCAAGATGTCGGCCTGCAATCTGCAGTCCGCTTAATGATATCTGCTTCCCGTTGACCACGGATGTACTGGCATCGCCGGAAGCACTTATCAGTCTGAGGCCAGGCGGCTTGCCTGGCCTTTTTAATTTGGTCGAACGACCGACGATGGAGGAATCCATGACGGAAACATACAGCAAATCTCGCCAGCAAGCCGAACTCGCCTTCGGCAACGTTCAATCCCGATTCTTTTCCAAGAATAACGCACTGGAAGAGTTGCAGTCGGAAGAACACGCGCGCGAGGCGAAAACGTTACGGCTCAGAGAGGCGAGGCTTGCGAAAGAGCAGGCTGAACGGATGTCGGCAACCGCCGCGCTTGTCAACAAACACGCCAAGGCGCGCTGACCGCGCCATCGGCGCTTAAGGACAAACTGTTTGAGAAACTTTGGAACACTGAACTCGCTGACCGACGATCCGCTGCTGCTACGGCGAAAGCGGCGCTCCTCGGCGCTTACCAGGCAGCCAAGACCGCCAACGACCCAGCGCGGGCTGCAAAGCGGGCTGAGCGCACCGCGCTTGTTCAAGCGCGCGACTTACGCCGTATGGAACGAGACCGTCTCAAAGTTGAGGAGCGTAATCGACGCGACGCCGATGCGGCCGAAAAGCAGGCAGCTATCGAGGCTGCTGCCTTAGCTGAGACCGAAGAACGCGCGATCGCTGAGAGCGCAAGAATCCGACGTGTCGTTGAGGATGATGCTGCCCGGAAGGCCGAGCGTGATCGCCGCTATGCAAACCGCAAGGCTCGGCAGAGCCTAAATCGCCAGCAGATTAAACTGGGTCACGTCCCGGCTTGACGAAGCGACCGCTCCCGTGAGGGCACGCATCAGGGGTATACTATGTCACCAGACAAAAACGAACTGCAGGCGATCAATACGGCCTGGCAGATTGCGATCCAGGAAATCCTGCGGATGGTGATACGCGATATGTACCATGGAAGCGGCGAAGAAGCTTTCAAAACGCATATCAAACGGATCGAAGAAGCCGCGGTCGATAGCATTCGGACGGACTTGCGGCTTCGTGGCACCGACGAGTGGACTGAGGTTTTGGTCAAAGAGCGGGCGAGCAACTTTGTTACGACGCTGCTGACATCCTTTACCTACGATCGGGCCTGATCGCTAACCCTTAAGGTAGCAAGTAATCAACGCGTCCAGGTGCAGCCATCACGCCGGAACAAAAAACGGCTTGCGATCGAGCTGTGGTTGCGGGAACGCACTTAGAACAACGCCACGCGTGGCTCGTTTGGGTGCCGGGGCTATGAGTATCAGACCTTTCGTATCAAGCAGATCGTAAGCGCTTTCGCGTGTCGATCAGCAACCGTAAGGAACCACATTCAGTGATCGAAAAACAAGATTTCTCCGTTAGTTCAAATGGCGACCGGTGGTCGCTTAAGAAGCATCAGGTCTCGGGTGAAACGGTGGTGCTGCACGAAGCGAACGCGCCTTCAGGCGGACAGGTATAACCCGCATTCCTGTGGCGGATTTCCTCAATTGCAATGTTGGCAAGCCCGGATATGAAGCCCTGCTACAAATATTGGGTCAATCGCACCCGAGGCAGGAAAGCCAGCTCAGCCAGGATCAGGGTGAAACATCCTCGTATGCGACCGGGATGCGTTACCTTAATCTCGGTGGAAGACGCCGGGCGAAAGTAGACGACAATATCGTCAACACGCGCTCTTGGGAGAGTGATCCTTCCGAAGCAGAAGCTTTTTGGCAATCCAATGTTGAGACACTCGACGAAAGAGGTCGACGCGACGTTGCACTGCACCTGCCGAGCATCAGCGAACGATAATCGTTCAAGGGATGGACTGACGCAGAGCCGAGAGCAACCTCTTTCCCTGGAGCCTAAGCCTTAGCGGCGATCGAGCTTCAATCTGTAATCTGCGTAGGCCGCGATAAAAGAAAATCTGGCAATCTCGGCATCGCAGCGATATCTGAGCGCACTGTTGCAGTCAGCAATCGCAGCTCGGAAGGGTGCTCCGGTTTGATGGCGAAAATTTTCATGAAGAAATTTGAGAGCCGCTCTTGGCCCAGTGATGGGCTTATCGAGCAGGCCATCTTGAACGAAGACAGCAAACTCCCACTCGAGACCGAAACCTACGGGGATTACGGAGTTCAAGAGCTTCCCTTTCCTGCGGGTTCGAATGGCCGAGAGTTGCAAACGTTCAAAGCGCTGAACGCTGCTGTTTAAGCTGCAATCGAATATGGCGCCGGGATTTCTGGGCTGTTTCGAATAATTCCCGCGCGAAATCAGGAGATACGCGACCGTTCAGACGTCATTGATGCTGTTTGCTGCAGCAGCAAACGAGCGATCTCTGATCGTGACCCAGCTCGCGCCCATCATCGACCTGTGCGCTTCCATCGGTCCGAAGATCAGGCGGCCATCAAAATCCACCGGCTTATCCCAGTAAACGGTTCGCATTTTTGTGCTCCCAAAAATACCTATGTAGCGCGCCAATGAGCTAAGGCGAAAATTAAGGCAAAGACCTAACTTTACACGACCGTCCTGGTAAAATTTCTAGCGCAAGCGACTGCCGACGATGAGGTACAGGACTTCCGGCCGGCGGTTGCCTAAGGCCGGTTCGACTATCCAAACGCACTGCGCGTCCGGTCGAGGTGCAGTATGTGCCAAGAACAGATCATTGCCGTCACGACATGATGAAAAACCCCTACGACGTCACGCTTGTCGTGGCAGGTGACTTATGGCTGATCGATCGTACCACGGCCGCCAATACCCGGCTTTCGGGTGGTCTGGCCGTTTTGCCGTCGCCTTGAAGAAAAGCTGGTAGTGCAGACGGGGTTCTGCTCACCTTTCGATTCATGCTAAATGCCAGGTGAAAGCGGTCGATTGATCGTGTGCGCATTGAGGGACAGCGAATGGGATGGAAAACACCAAAATTCGTGTGAATGGCTATAAAGTCATCGAAACCGATGGTCCCACGTTCAAAGTTTACGATGGATCTGACCAAGTGGGTGAGGATTTCCCATACTCTGGTGAAGCTGCGGCTTTTGCTAAGTCTCTTCCCGCGCGTGATGTCCCGGCACCAAGAAACCCTATTCCAGGATTTTGAATCTCCCCGCATGATCCCGCAAAACGTCGACATTTGTTTCTTGCGTGTCGAAGAACCGCCAAGCAAATGAACTTGATTTCCGCAGACTCATTGCAAGGGTCCTAAGTGATTGAATTCCAAGTACCTAGCGAAGTTGATGAGTAGGTCGATCGTTCGATTCCGCTCAAGGCGTTAATGACACCCCGCAGTCAAAGGATTGACAGATCCAATATATCCGTTATTCTGGATATATGGAAAGCAACAGCGCAATAGCGGCCCTTGCTGCCTTGGCACAAAACACTCGCCTCGAGACATTCCGCCTGCTCGTGCGGCACGAGCCGGAAGGCATTCCGGCTGGCGAGCTCGCCCGGCTCCTAGATGTCCCGCAAAACACGATGTCGGCGCATCTTGCGACGCTGTCCCGTGCAGGGTTGGTCATGAGCGAGCGCCAGAGCCGATCGGTCATCTACCGAGCCGACCTCGACGGCCTGCGCGACCTGACGCTTTTCCTGCTGAAGGATTGCTGCGGCGGTGCGACGGAGCTTTGCGCTCCCCTGATCGCAGAGCTGACACCATGCTGCGCGCCGGAAGCGAAGCCATGTCGAACGTGATCACATTGCGCGAAGTGGCCGGTGGCGACGCATGTCTGCACGAGGCGCTCCGTGCCGCGGATCTCCCGACCGATGACATTGAAGACGATGGGCGCGCCTTCTTCGAAGCAGTCTCTGGCGATGGCCAAATGATCGGATATGCCGGCCTCGAGCCCTGCGCCGGAGATTACCTGCTGCGGTCTGTTGTCGTTCTTCAGGCACATCGGTGTCATGGGTTCGGCCGCTCCATCGTCGAGGCAACACTGCGAGACGTCGAAGGCGATGTCTTTCTAGCGACGACGAGTGCCGCGCCGTTTTTCTCCACCATGGGGTTTGCCGAGGTGCGGCGGGCTGAACTGCCGGCCGCCGTGCTCGCGACCCGTCAGCTTTCCTCCATCTGCCCCGCGTCGGCGACCATCATGAAGCTCACCAGGCCTCCGACCTAACACGGACCACGACCATGACTGACAAGACTTATAACGTGCTGTTCCTCTGCACGGGCAATTCGGCACGCTCTATTCTCGCCGAATCCATCCTCAACAAGGAGGGCGGCGGCCGTTTCAAGGCCTATTCGGCCGGGAGTCAGCCGAAGGGCGAGGTCAATCCTCACGTTCTGAAGGAACTGGAGACCCTCGGGTACCAATCGACCGGCTTCTCGTCAAAAAGCTGGGATGTGTTCGCCGAGCCGAGCGCACCGGAGATGGATTGCATCTTCACGGTTTGCGACAGCGCCGCCGGCGAAGCCTGCCCCGTCTGGATCGGCCATCCGATGACAGCTCACTGGGGCGTCGAGGATCCGGCCGCTGTCTCTGGCCTCGATATCGACAAGCAGCGCGCGTTCGCGCAGGCGGCCCGCTTCCTCAAGAACCGGATCCTCGCATTTGTAAACCTGCCGCTATCGTCAATCGATCGGCTAGCGCTGGAGACAAAGCTCCGCCAGATCGGTGCGATGGAAGGTTCGACCTCGCCACAGGGAAAGTCGGCCTGATGTCCACTTTCGAACGATACCTGACCATCTGGGTCTTTCTCTGTATTGCCGTCGGCGTTGCCCTCGGCCACCTGATGCCCGGCGCTTTCCAGATCATCGGCGGCGCCGAGATCGCCAAGGTCAACATCGCCGTCGCGATTCTGATGTGGCTGATGATCATCCCGATGCTGCTGAAGATCGATTTCCGATCGTTGGCGCAGGTTGGCTCCTACTGGCGCGGGATCGGCGTCACGCTGATCATCAACTGGGCGATCAAACCGTTTTCCATGGCATTGCTGGGATGGCTGTTTGTCGGCTGGCTCTTCCGGCCCTATCTGCCTGCAGACCAGATCGACTCCTATATTGCGGGGCTGATCATCCTGGCGGCGGCGCCTTGCACGGCCATGGTCTTCGTCTGGTCGAACCTGACACGGGGCGATCCGCTGTTCACCCTGTCGCAGGTCGCTTTGAACGACGCGATCATGGTAGTCGCCTTCGCCCCGATCGTCGGTCTGCTGCTCGGTCTCTCAGCCATCACCGTTCCTTGGGCGACGCTCGTCCTGTCGGTTGCGCTCTATATCGTCGTGCCCGTCATCATCGCCCAAATACTGCGCAGCCGCCTGACGGTCGACGGTACAACAGGGGCGCTCGACCGTTTACTTGCGAAGCTACAGCCTTTGTCGCTCGTCGCGCTGCTCGCCACCCTCGTGCTTCTGTTCGCCTTCCAGGGCGAGCAAATCATCGCCCAACCGGGCATCATCGCGTTGCTGGCCGTGCCGATCCTGATCCAGGTCTATCTGAACTCCGGAGTGGCCTATCTTTTGAACCGCATGGCAGGCGAGCGCCATTGCGTCGCTGGACCATCGGCACTCATCGGTGCCAGCAACTTCTTCGAACTTGCGGTTGCCGCTGCCATCAGTCTCTTCGGATTTCAGTCGGGCGCTGCACTCGCCACCGTCGTCGGCGTCCTGATCGAGGTGCCGGTCATGCTGTCCGTCGTCTGGATCGTGAACCGCTCCAAGGGTTGGTACGAGGCATCGCCCGCCGTTTCCCGCAACACCATCATCGAAAGGCCCTGACCATGGACGCCACCATCTATCACAATCCGGCGTGCGGCACGTCTCGCAACACTCTGGCCCTGATCCGCGCCGCCGGGATCGAGCCCACCGTCATCGAATACCTGCAGAACCCACCATCGCGCGAACAGCTGGCGACGATGATCGTAGACGCTGGCCTGACTGTTCGCGAAGCCATCCGCGAGAAGGGCACGCCTTATGCCGAACTTGGCCTCGATAATCCGGACCTCACCGACGATCAGCTGCTGGATGCTATGGTCGCCACCCCGATCCTGATCAACCGGCCGCTCGTCGTTACGCCGCTCGGCACCAGGCTCGCGCGCCCATCAGAACTCGTTCTCGACATTCTGCCGGCAGATGCCTTCAAGGGGGCATTCACCAAGGAAGACGGCGAACAGGTCCTCGACCAGGAAGGAAAGCGTATTGTCTGAGACATTTCCAGCTCTGCACGACGACTTTCTTCAGCCTATTTCGCCAGAATCGCTGCGGCCGGCATTCTCGACACACAAGCCCAGAATCCTGATCCTGTATGGATCGCTCCGGGAAGTATCCTATAGCCGTCTTCTCGCCTTCGAAGTGCGTCGTCTGCTTGAACGGTTGGGATGCGAGGTTCAGATATTTGATCCAGCGGGGTTACCGCTCCCGGATGAAGCGCCTGTCAGTCACCCAAAGGTCCAGGAACTCCGTGATCTTTCCCAATGGTCGGAGGGCCAGGTCTGGATCAGTCCGGAACGCCACGGCGCGATGACCGGCATCATGAAGTCGCAGATCGACTGGATCCCGCTGTCGCTCGGCTCCGTCCGCCCCACCCAAGGCAAGACGCTGGCGGTTATGGAGGTTTCGGGAGGCAGCCAGTCCTTTAACGCCGTGAACCAGTTGCGCATCCTCGGCCGCTGGATGCGGATGATCACCATCCCCAATCAGAGCAGTGTGGCGAAGGCGTATCAGGAATTCGACACCGACGGCCGGATGAAGCCGTCTTCCTACTATGACCGCGTCGTCGATGTCTGCGAGGAACTGGTGAAGTTCACCATCATGACCCGCGATGCTTCGTCCTACCTGACCGATCGCTACAGCGAGCGGAAGGAAGGGGCGGCCGAGCTGGAAAAGCGGGTTTCGCTCAAGTCGATCTGACGGATCAGGCCGTCGCGGCGGCAGGCTGCCGGCAGGACGCTGCCACCGCGACGAATGCCACGATGTTGACGGCACCGAGACATGCATTTCCAATGAGCGACAGGCTCAGGCCCAGGTTCTCCATCGCCGCCGCGAACGCGAAGGGCGCTCCGGCTCCGAGCGCCAATCGAGCCGCCGCCATCTTGCCTGTGATCGTGCCATACCCATCCGATCCAAACAGATAGAGCGGCAGGCTTCCCTGCGCGATGCTGTTGATGCCGGAACCGAGCCCGAGGCAGATTGCGAACGCGACAGCGCCCGGCAACCAGTCACCCGTCGCCAGCAGGATCAGAATGCCGAAAACGATCAGCACCGCCGACAGGACAGCGAGTGCCGGCGGCGACAGGTTCTTTCCGAAGACCATGTTGATAAGGCGGCTCGCGACCTGTGCCGGACCGAACAGGGATCCGATCACCACTGCCGCGGCACCCAGCCCGATCGACCCAAGCATCGGCACCATATGCGCGAGGATTGCGGCAAGCGTGAATCCGAGAAGCGCGAAGGCAAATGACACCATGATCATGCTTCGGCGACGGGCATCGTGGGGGATTGCCCCGATGACCGCCTCGCGAGGCCGGGCGGCCGTATCCGCATTCGATCCGGTCTTGCCGACGCGCATGATCCAGAAATGCAGAGGCATGCAGAGGAACAGGTTCAGCGCTGCGAAAACCAGATAGATCTCACGCCACGACATCCATCCGGAAAGTGCGGCCGAGATCGGCCAGAAGATGGTTGATGCGAAGCCGCCGATCAGGGTGAGATAGGTGATGCTCCGGGAGGCCGAACGGGGATCGCTCTCGACCAATGTCGCGAATGCCGCCTGATACTGCACCATCCCTGATGACACCTCGAGCAGGATGATGGCTATGGCGAATACGGCGACCGAGGGCGACCAGGCGCACAGAGCGAGCGTCAACGCGGCAAGAACCGAGCCTAGCGTCATCATGGTGGCGGCGCCGTTCCGATCCATCTGCTTGCCCAGGAAAGTGGCCGACAGACCGCCGATGAACAGCGAAACGGAGAAGACCCCGAACACCTGGGAAAGCGAAAGGCCCAGATCTACGGCCATGCCAGGAGCGAGAATGCTGAAGCTGTAATAGAGAGTGCCGTAGCCAATGATCTGAGTGATGCCGAGAGCCGAGACGATACCCGCGCGAACCTGTCGACTATGCACTTGCTACCTCGTCATCCGGGCTGCAGCATCCGTCACTCTTCTCGACATTCTCCCGGATCGCAGGGTGTCCGGCGCAGCAGTCTTCCATCAGGAACTTCACAAGACCGGCAAGCGCGTCGTAGCTGGCGCTGTAGATTATCGAGCGGGATTCCCTTCGCTGGGAGATCAACCCCGACCGCTCCAGCTCTTTCAGATGGAAGGAAACATTCGTGGCTGAAACGCCCATGCGCTCGGCGATCACGCCTGCGGCCAGCCCTTCAGGCCCGGCCACGACCAGCGCTCGGACAATGGCAAGGCGCGTCTCTTGTGATAGCGCCGCGAATGAGGAAAGGGCTTGACGTTCATCCATAGTTCAATATTCCTTGAATTATTGGATGGAGGGATAACCTACATGAACGCGATCGACAAGACTGTTTCTACAGACATCAACCTTGGCGATCTTCTCGCGGTGCTCGCGGTGGCGCCTGACGCCCCGTTGGTCTTCAGTTATGAAGGCCGTCCGGTCCGCCCTGGCTATCACGTCACCGAGGTGAAGGCGGGGCAGTTCTCGGCGCTCGACTGCGGCGCCAATCCGGAAGCCTGGTCGGAGATCTTCGTCCAGCTCTGGGATATCGACGAAGACGGTCGGACCCACATGCCGGCCGGCAAATTCTCGGCGATCATCCGCAAGGTAGCAGACCATGTGCGGCTCGAGCCGACGGCAAAGTTGACGTTCGAGGTTAGCGATAGGGAGAGGCCGATGGCGCTCTACTGCGCTGCCGCGCCACGGCTCGTCGCTGGCACCTTCGAGGTTTTCCTTTTCGCTCGGCCGGCGAGCTGCAAGCCGCGCGATCGCTGGCTGGCCGAGGAACAGGCGAAGTCAGCCTGCTGCGGGTCGACAGCCAGTGCATCAACGTGCTGCACGTAACTATGGTCGTTGATTGATGACGTGATCTTCTTTTCGATCCGCAGCGGATTCAGCTGCCGAGTTTTATCAGATTTCTCTCGTCGTAATAACAAGTCGATGGTTAGATCCCGCTCAATAGCATACCACCCTTGATGATTCGGCTTACATGAACGAAAGGAACGGTCACCCTATTCGGTCTCACGAAGCTGCCGCTGGAGTTTCTCTAGAGGCGCGCGAAGCTTAACGACTAAACCTGTTTCCAGGTAGTCGACAAAGAGTTCACCAAAACTCGCGAGGCTCACCTGATCAGCCTTGACCCAAAACCTATTTTCCTTGGCGGGACGACTTTTGGTCCACCGCTTTCTGCCCATGTCGCCTCGATGAAGGGCTCGCCGGCATCCTTTATTACAGTCCAACGCATCGTGATAAGACCGTCAGCATTCGACAGGGCGCCATATTTTCGAGCGTTGGTGCCGAGCTCGTGTAGAACTAGCGATATTGCCAACGCTGCTTGTGGATCGAGTTCGACGTGGGGTCCACTCGACAGGAAACGTGGGCTCCCTTCCAATCCAAGACTGGAAATCGCACTCTCGACAATTGACTTGAGATCTGTGCTGGACCAGTTTTCGTGCATCAAAATGTCATGCGCGCGCGAGTATGCAGAAATGCGGTCCTGCAGCGTCGAGGCCACTTCAGCCACCGATTTTGCACCACGCAGCGACTGTGTGACAATCGACTGAAGCACGGAGAGAGTGTTCTTCAGGCGGTGGTTGAGCTCGTGCATCAGCAGCTTCTGACGCTCCTGACTGTGCCGCTCTTCCGTGCGGTCCCGTAAGATCTTCAGGAAGCCCTCGGGCTTACCGCCGTCGGAGCGCAGCACCATCATTTCGCCGGAGGCCCAAAACTTCGAACCGTCTTTCCGCAGATGCCAGCGCTCGTCATTTCCGCGGCCATGCTCCAGAGCGTCGCGCATCTCCCGCTGGGGAATGGCGTTCTGCTGGTCCTCTTCTGTAAAGAACACCCCTGCCGGTTGGCCCAGCATCTCTTCTTCGCTCCAACCCAGAATTCGGACAGCTCCCTCGTTCCAGATTGTCACCAGACCATTGAGATCCATCGAGACGATTGCGTAGTCGATTGCGCTGTGTAGAACAGCCTCGAGAAACCGCTCGAGCGACGTGGAGTGACGCTTGGTCGTGTCCATGATTTCCCCGGAATCCTTGTGTCGATGTGCTTATATGGAGCAAGACTGGGTCGAATCACAAGACAATATGTAACGGACTATCACGTTCTAGCGGCTGCAAACCGATATGCGGGCGCTTGTGTCGGCTATGTTCAAAAGACAGATGTACGAGGCCTACACAAACGCTTTACGTCCAGGATATTCGCGAAAACCATTATCGGGGTCCACCCTTCACTCTATCCCGATTTTGATGCGGGGCAGGGGGGCGATCAGCGTCCAGATGATTGCGTCCTCAGTCGCGTTCCATGTGCTTGTCCCGCCGAGAGCGGCCGCAACGATGCGTTTCAAAACGAGGGAACCGAATCCATTGCCGCGGGCCAGGAGATCTGGCTCTCTGACACCAGTCTCGCGCCAGATCAATTTGAACTGCTCCCCGTCTGGATCACCCGAGACTGTCCATGACAATTCGACATCGGATAGCTCCGTTCCGGAGAACTGCACGTGGTTGATGACCAACTCATGGAGGGCCATGCCAATGTTCAACACCGCATTTGCGTCGAGCAAGATTTCGGGTCCGGAGCATGAGAACGCGCCACTTGTGTCGAATGGTCGGACCTGATGCGATATCAGCGCCTTTAGGTCTACGCCTGCCCAATCGACCGAAGACAGCAAGTCCTGAGAGTGCGAAAGCGCCATAATGCGTTCCCGAACGCGTCGCTCAAACGCTTTGATGTCCAGTTCGCGCGCCGCGGACTGAGCAATCACCGAAAGAATGACGGCATACTGATTTTTAATGCGATGATTGATCTCGCGCATCAACAGCTTCAATCGACGCTCGTTTTCCTTGCTTTCGGAAATATCGCGGGCAATCTTTGAGGCACCAATAATCCTGCCGCGCTTGTCTCTGATCGGCGAAATGGTAATGGATACAGGGACGAGCGGCCCGGCTCTGGTGTTGCGGAGTGTCTCAAAGGTCTCTATCTGTTCGCCCAGCTTTATGCGTCGGATGATCTCGACTTCCTCGTCGTGACGATCGTCGGGTTAGGATGTAGATCGAACGTCCTATGGCTTGTGCGGCTGTAAAACCGAAAAGTCTCTCGGCAGCCTTATTCCAACTAACGATCGTCCCGGACAAATCTTTGCTGATGATGGCATCGAAAGAGCTGTCCACAATGGCTGCGAGGCGAGCTTCGCTGTGATTTTTACGGCGCCGCCTATTGGTCTTCTGCTCAAACATGTGCATTCCCGCGTCACGCCAAAACAATAGTGGTGCAGGTCATTGGGTCAAGGGTCGGTCGATTTCAGATTTGACTGGACGCAAAACTACTCAAGTCCGCTTCCGTTCAATCCAGGCAGAAATTTTCTTCCGACGTCATCTTAGCTCGGTCCAACATGGCGCCGTTGGACCAGCGCGAGCGTGAAGCATTAAGCGTCCGTACAAGATCTTACCGCGCTGCGCTTGGGTTTGAAGGACCAAGCCCTTAGCCACGTTCGGTCGTCGGAGGGAGCGATTACCCAGCCGGTAGCTGAGAGTAGACGTGTTTGCGAGCAGTGCGATGTGGCGAATGTCCTATACGGGCGAACCAGACAGGGGGACTTGGACATGCTTGGCCGAAAACTGCGCCAGTTTGCGTGCGTCTGTGGCATTGAGCGGTTTCGAGATTTGATAACCTTGCACAAAGCGCCCGCCCAGATCGCGGATCGTCGCCAATTCCGTATCGTTTTCAACACCCTCAACGATGCATTCGAGGTCCATATCGTGTGCCATCCGTATGAGCGATTTGACGATTTTCGCGCTCGCCAGGTCACCATCAATGCCTGTGACAAAACTCCGGTCTATTTTGATCTTCGTCAGTGGCATAAGATGAAGGTGGGTCAAGCTCGAATACCCTGTCCCAAAGTCGTCTAAAGACACGCCTACACCAATAGCTATGAACGCTTGCGCTGTTGCCTGAGCTCGCGCAAGATCGGTCATCAAGGCTGTCTCAGTAATTTCCAGATCGAGCCGATGCGGCTCGATCCCGCTGCTGCCTATGATCGCAAGCAGCCTCATCGCGTTGTCACTCGATGTAAGGTCTCTAGCTGAAAGGTTGAAAGACAGGCGGATGTTGCTTGGCCATGTTCGGGCCTCGCGTAGGGCCATCGTCAGGAGGAGGCGACTAAGGTGGTTAATAGATCCGAGCCGCTCCGCTGCGGGAATGAATTCCGCAGGTGATACAATCCCAAGTGTCGGATGCGTCCAGCGCGCCAAAGCCTCAAAGGCTACGACCATGTTGAGATGGATATCGAAGATCGGCTGAAAATAGACCGTAATGTCATTATCAATTGATCCGTCGCGCAGGGCCTGCTCTATGACAGTCATTCGTGACAGGCTTTCGTAGTGCGCCTGTGAAAAAATGACGACACTGCCCGGTACTTCACGCTTGGCTTGGTAGAGAGCAAAGTCAGCCTGTTCGTATAGGTAACTTTCCGCATCGATACACAGATCACTGCGTGCCATGCCGATTGAGCCACCGATCTGAATAATCGTATTCGAAATTGAAAATGGCTCTCGACAACAATTGCAGATTTTCTCCGCGAGTTTCTTCGCAGCCTGCGCCTCGATCTGCGTCAAAAAAGCAAATTCATCGCCGCCAACACGCGCGATTAGTGCCTCGCCGCGGCAAGCAAACGAAAGACGAGAGGCTAGCTGAACCAGGAGTTCATCACCGAAGCGGTGGCCGTAAACGTCATTGACCAGCTTGAAGCCATCAAGATCGATTATACCGACATGGGTGGGACTGAGTTGTTCTTTGGGCTGGCAAATCGCTTCGTCTAATTTGGCGAAAAAGAAACGTCTGTTGGCAAGCCCGGTAAGGCTGTCCAAGTTGGCAAGCTTTCTGTTCTCGTCGCTCAGTGCTTGTGTTTGCTTCTGCTCTTCGATTAGATCCAACTCACGCTTTTCCAGGACGTTCTTTTTCGTCTTCAGCTCCTCGCGTGAGACAACCAGATTGGTGAAATCCCGATACTGAACCCAAAGAACCATCAGCATCGCCATCGAAACAAGGCCCACATCTATCGCCATCGCTATAAAGATGTAGTTTCCGGTGAGACCGAAATAGGCGATGAACACCACGTTGACGACTAGGGTCACGGCCATAGCCGCAGACACAAGATGGGTCAGACAGAAGATGCAGCCAATGACAGTGATGCCCATGTAGAATGCAACATGGCTCTGCATGAAATTGTCGCCGTAAGGAGCAAGAGCAATCCCCCAGGTGGCAAAGACTGCAGCCAGTATCCAGGCGAGCCGGTTTGTCCGGCGGAGGTCAGCGATGATCCGTATGGGGTCTGTATCGGTTTGACCGATACCTTGCCACCATCTTAAAACACGTAGCACACAAACCAGCGTCATCAACGATGGGACACCGATAGTAAGAAACGCGGGTGCTGCATTGAGATGGGTGATCGCAACGCCCCATGTGTTCACCAGCAGGATGAAATACATAAGGGGAACCTGCTTGGAAAGCGCTGCCTTCTGGGCTATCGCAAGCGTTGGATCGTCTCCACGTACTCGAAAGAGGGGCAAATTCGAAAAAATCATGTTGGGCACACTGTCTGATATGCGAAGCAGTTTTAACTTAGAACGACTTCATGCCCCTCCATTATGACGGACAGCCTTTCATGAAGCGCTTAATTTTCCGGCAGCCCACAGTGTGAACGGGCGGTAAATGCTGCTTCATCGCCGGCCTGTCAGCGCAGATGCCAGGTGTTTAATTGGTTTGGCTAAGCTTAGTCGCCGACTGATTGGACAGCCTCGCCCTGCTTCTGAAAGCATCGCCTTGTCGGCCATGCTACGTCACGCGGCAGGCTAATCACTAAGCGAACTTGCTTCCCGGGCAACGGGTGGTCCAAGTGTCTACTTGTAACGCCATGATAGCGGGCTTAACCCCGCCACCATGGCGAATTTCTGTAGATCGTCAGAACTCTTCCCAATTGTCGGTGGCGACTGCCGCTGCCCCACTGCCGCGGCCGGTGAAGGCTTTGGCGATCTTGCCAACCATGCCGCGAGCCGGCGAAGGCGCCGGGGTGGAGCGTGGAGAGGCTGCCATCACGGCTGCAGTCTGGCGCGGGCCGGCGGAATGGTTTGCCGTGCTGCTCACCTGACCAAGCTGGAACTGGCTGATCAGCTCACGCAGACGGCTGGCTTCCGTGGCCAGTGTAGCGCCGGCGGCATTGGCTTCTTCCACCATCGCGGCGTTCTGCTGGGTCACCTGATCCATCTGGTTGACGGCGGTGTTGACTTCCGAGAGTCCTACCGACTGCTCGCGCGAGGAGGTGGCAATCGAATCCATGTGCTGGTTGATTGTGACGATATGCGCCTCGATGGCGCGCAGGGATGCGCCGGTCTCGCTCACCAGCCTCACGCCGCTGGCAACCTCGATCGAGGATTTGCCGATGAGATCCTTGATTTCCTTTGCGGCACTCGCCGAACGCTGAGCCAGCTCACGGACTTCCTGCGCCACGACGGCAAAACCCTTGCCGGCTTCACCGGCGCGTGCGGCTTCAACGCCGGCGTTCAGTGCCAGAAGATTGGTCTGGAAGGCGATGTCGTCGATCACGCCGATAATGTTGGAAATCTGGCCGGACGATTCCTCGATACGACCCATTGCCTGCACGGCATTGGCAACGACGTTGCCCGACTGACGAGCGCTTTCATTGGCCTGGATCGCGACCGAGCGGGCTTCTTCGGCACGCTTGGAGGAGTTGCTGACGTTAGCCGTAATCTGATCGAGTGCGGCAGCGGTTTCCTCCAGTGAGGCAGCCTGCTGTTCGGTCCGCTTGGAAAGATCGTCGGCGCTTTGGCTGACTTCACGCGAACCGCTGTCGATCGAGTTGGTGGCCTGTGCCACCGAACCGAGCGTTCCGCGCAACTGACTAACCGTGGCGTTGAAATCGGCCCGCAGGCTTTCGAAGTCTGGTGCGAACTGGCGGTCGAGCTGAAAAGTCAGGTCGCCGGAAGAGAGATGCTTCAGGCCGGTTGCGAGACCATTGGTGGCCTCGGCCATCTGTTCGGCGCGAATGCGCGCCTCCTCGGCGTTCTGTCGACGCTGTTCTTCGGTCATGTTGCGCTGTTCGTCGGCCTGGCGCTCCAGTTCCTTCGTCTTCAGCGCATTGTCCTTGAAGACCTGTACGGCGCGCGCCATGGCGCCGGTTTCGTCCGGGCGGTTTTCGCCTTCGATCGTGGCGTTCAGGTCGCCGGCGGCCAGGCGTCCCATCGTGGATGTGAGACGGCCGATGGCGTTGCCCAGCGACTTGGCGAACAGGAAAAAAGCCGTCAGCGCGATGATCGATGTCAGAAGCGTCACACCGAGCATGGTCCAGAGTGCAGATCGGGCCGCTGCGGCGATTTCAGTCGTATCTGTGCCGATTTCGAAGACGCCGATCTTGTCACCGGAAAACGAGGTGAACGGCACTGCCTTGATGAGCATGTCGCGCCCATCAAGAGTCGCCGGCTCAAAGACGGATTTGCCGTCGAAAGCTGCCTGGATTGCGCCAGCATCCAGAAGTGCGCCGCCCCCCTCCGTTGAGGACTGGTTCACCATTTTGCCTTCGGAGAGGACATTAACAGAGATCTCTGCACCGAGGCGGTCAGCAAGCGGCGAAAAATATGCGTTTGAAAGCTCGGTTCCGACGTCGACGACACCGACGACCGTACCGTTAACAAGAACAGGCGCAACGGCGTAGATGCCAATTCCTGTTCGTCCCGGCTCTATGCCAGCCGCCACTCTCCCGGTCGATATGGATGATGCAACCGTCTTACGACGAGCCAGATAGTTGTCACCAAATTTCTCTGGTGCGTGGGCTCGGACGATGACATTGCCTTGCGCGTCGGCGACAGTGATGTTCTGTAAGCCACCTAGCTGGGCAACCGCTTTGATGTTGGTTGAAAATTTGTCGAGCAGGTGCTGGCGATCGTTTGCACGTATGTATCCCGCGATATCGGGTTCCCCTGCGAACGCCAGAGCAAGCGCTGAGGCGGACCGTTGGATGGCTGCCATGTCAGTCTGAATGACGTTGAGATCACTTTCCGCTTTACTGTAGAGCGCCTTTTCGTTCATGTCACCTTGGCGGTACCATGCCAGGCCGCCGATCGCGGCACTCGCGAAAAGTACGGTGGCGAATCCGTATCCTGTGATCTTGATCCAAAGCGGTTTTCTTACAGCGTCTGCAGTCAATCCATTCCCCTCCGCGAGATGCGTTCCCATCTGTCGGGACACTGTCTGAAAAGGATCAACATTTAATAAATCATCGCCTAAGTACGAATACGGTATGAGATGTCGCTTATGCCGCCGCAAACCAACGCTGCCGCTTCGATCGTGTCGGTCGGGAGCATTTGCGGGCTCAGCAGGGCCTCGCGTCGTAGAAAGAAAAGCGACGTTACTTCTTCCCGTCTCTTGGCCTAGCTGGCGTGCAAAAATCGAGATTTATCAAGATCCAGCCGAAGAAGACAGACCGACAGCTGCATGTGCCGTTAAACTCGCCCGTTGGGAAGGGCTCTATGCCGGACGCGCGAGTGTCGGATAAACATGGATGCGCGTGGTGAACGCTAATGCCATTTATTATCTGGTTGATTGATCTGTCGCAGTAGAAATTTTACTCCTAACAATTCGAACAGTGCTACCACGACCTGCCCCAAGTTGTAGACAATGATGCAGTTAAACCACAATTAACGTGCATCAGTGGCGATCCATACGCAATCGAACAGAAATCCTCGGATTTGAGCGAATTCATTAACGCGGTATTTCATGCCCGCGGGTTGCTCTCGGCGCTCCTCCGAAAAAAGGGGCCGGTATGCCAGATTTTTTCACACTCTATCTCGTCGTGCTGCTTCTTAATCTCTCCCACTGTATCATCTGGGGGCTTATCGTTTTCCGCTACCCTGATCTGCGCGCCGCGCGTTACTGGCTCGCGGGAAGTGCGCTTAATGCCGCAGGTGGAGTACTTCTCTCAGTACAAGGCGAAGTGGCGCACATTGCGTTGACGGTGGGCGCAAACACTCTGGTCGTATTGGGCTTCTACCTCAATATGTGTGGTGTCCGGCGCTTCCACGGCGCGGCCATGAGATGGAAATTGGTCGTTACTCTGATCTGTATCAGCAGCCTGGTCATGGTGGGGACGTTCAACACCTGGTACGGACGAAACCCGATGTACACCACCGCTCAAGCGCTGCCCCTTTTCTTAACAGCCATTTTTTTAGTGCGGAATTACCGACGAGAACTTGGTGCGATTGTGTCGAGCTCGGCGCTGATAGCGGGAGGGTTGGCCCACGGAACTATAGCCGTCGGCAACACCCTGATCCTCACCGGGCTGGCGCCTGAGATGAATATGCGCAGTGCTGCATCGATTGATTTGCTTGTTTTCCTCTTTGCGGGTGTCGTTTGGAATTTCGGGTTCCTGCTTTCGAGCGTCGACGAACTGCGGGCCGAGGTGGAACGGCTGGTCAATGAAGACGACCTCACAGGGCTTGCCAGCCGGCGTCTATTTCTGAACCGCCTCTCGACGGAGTGCGCGGCAGTCGGGCAAAACTCTGTATTCAGCCTGATGTTGTTCGATCTTGATCGGTTCAAATCGATTAACGACAAGCATGGTCATGCAGCAGGGGATGCGGCGCTAAAGCATGCTGCCGAGGTTATCCGTCTTCAATTGCAGCAGAAAGACGTTTTTGCGCGGCTAGGGGGCGATGAGTTCGCCCTCCTACTACCTCGCACAGATGTGGAACGGGCGTCGGCGGTAGCCAGAAACATTGTCTCAGCGTTGATGGAAGCCCCCTTAATCTGGCGCGGCATTCAAATTCCCGTGGCTGCCAGTATAGGAATTGCTCCGGCCCAAGGGCCCGCTGTGAATGCCGAAACGTTGATGGAAGCAGCGGACAACGCGCTTTACGAAACTAAACGGCGGGGACGGAATGGCTACACTTTTGCCAATAGTGCGCACCGCGGGCGGCTACCCCCAGCACAACATTTCGTCATCGAGATTCCACACACAGAAGTGGCACTGGCAGCGGGCTGACGACCAACCGCTACGACCTGGGTGGAGATCAGGGAATGAAGTTCAGGAGACCCAGGTGCCTCGCCATAGAATACTCATGACCCGATGTGAGTTCGCCCCCACATCTTGGCTCATTGCGATACCGGAAGCTGAGGCCGTCCATAACATCAGGTCAAAAGATCCAAAGTTCATATTGGGTCAAGAGCGTAATTCAGAGCGTCAGCTTTCCGCCCTCCGCCCATGATCGCACGGTGATCACGGCATCGGCGAAATCATCAGACGCCTCCCACGGCAGGTTATGCCCGCAATCGACCGCCCTGTGCTCATGCCGGGCGGCGAACATGATTGAATGATCTGCCGTGCCCCCGGGTTTCAGGGGATCTTGCGTACCATCGATCGTAATCGTAGGAACCTCTATGGCCGGTTTCTGGGCCAATCGTTCCTCGGACAGTGTCGGATCGCCTGGAGCGAGGCCGAAGTCGAAGCGATAGGAATGGATCACGACATCGACGAAGTCAGGATTATCAAACGAGAGGGCAGTAGGATCGAAGTTCTCGTTTTCGAACGCCCAGTTTGGCGACCATTGCCGCCACAGCATCTTGCACAACTCGCGTCGGTGTGACTGCCTCTTGGGCCTGACATATCCGTTGATAACCCTGGTCCTACAGCGACGTGGCGAGCCGGACGCGCATTCGGCCTGAACGCGTATTTGTACGCGGCAGGCTTTGCGTTCGCCCCTCTTTATGAAAGTCGTGAGGGGGCGTGACAGTTTCCGGCAAGCAAGGCGGCCCCTTCTTGATCGGCTCGAGGTTGCCAATCCTGACGTGGCTCTGTCCTTGAGTATTGCGAGACCTGACGCGCGACTTCCTTTAGAAAATTCGAACCCTTATGCGAATTATCTGGACACTAAGGAACATCTGTCTCGATCGAAGATTGGTAGAGATGTGGGCTGAGCGCTTTGCTTTTGGCGGAGGGAAGTTTGATGACACGCTCGGAGCTGGACAAAGCCGCCCGCAAGGCTGGAATTGCCCTTCACTATCTCGGGATTGACGGCTCGACCACCGAAGTGCCGTTTCAGACGATTAAAGAGTTGGTTGCGGCAATTGGCCCAGCGATCTTCGACGAAGCAACGGCTACGCCGAGATTTGATCTCGATGGTGTCATCGCATCCGTCACCCACACTTGCTTCTCTCCTGACTGGCTACGCGATACCCGAGTGTGGGGGATCGCATTACAGATGTACGAGCTGCGATCCGAACGTGATTGGGGCATCGGTGATTTCGAGGATTTGGCGGCCGTCTGCGGCATAGCGGCGTCTGCGGGTGCGGATTTTGTGGGGATTAGTCCCCTTCATGCGCTTTTCACAGCTGACCCGAACCGCTGTTCACCTTACTCCCCGTCGAGCAGGACGTTTTTAAATCCAATATACATCGCGGTCGATCGCGCTCCAGGATACTCTTATGCCTCGGAAGATGGCGAGGCAAAAACGAGTGTGAGGTTGAGCGAAAACGTTGATTACGACGCTGTCCAGAGATTGAAGATCGAAACGCTGAGGGTCGCATGGTCAAACTGGCGTCGGGATTTCAGTCGCAATGACGAGTTCAGCCGTAGATCCTTTAACGCATTTCTATCGGGAGAAGGTGAAGCGCTGCGCCGGCATGCGTTGTTTGAAGCGTTATCTCATGAAATGGCCGCCAAGGGCCTAGGCGCTGGCTGGCGTAGCTGGCCCGAGAAGTTTCAGCATCCGGGCAGCGTAGAGGTAACAGCGTTTGCCGCAAATCATAAGTCCGAAATTGAATTCCATCAGTGGATGCAATGGATAGCACATCTTCAGTTGAAAGACGTCGCAGCTCGAGCCGTCGCTAGTGGGCTACGTCTCGGCCTCTATCTTGATTTTGCCGTCGGACTTGCGCCTGATGGCTCCGCAACGTGGAGTAACCCTGACGCCTATCTCCATGGCTTTTCGATCGGAGCGCCGCCTGACCCGTTCAGCATTCACGGACAGAATTGGGGCCTTGCCGTCCCCTCGCCAGCGCCTCATCAGCAGGAAAGTGGCGCAGTAGCCGACATCCGACGGGTTATGCAGTACGCTGGGCTGGTTCGGTTCGACCACGTCATGGGTCTCTGGCGCTTGTTTGCGGTCCCGGAGGGGCGGTCGACATCTACTGGCACCTATCTGCACTACCCATTTGCCGAGGCGCTCAACGCAATCGCGATGGAATCCCAGCAAAGCCAGACGGTGGTTGTTGGGGAAGACCTTGGCAATGTGCCCGGTGGTTTCCGTGAGGTCCTGTCGCATGTCGGCATGCACAGCTACAGGGTGATGTACTTTGAACCAGAGATCTCTACCGAGCGATTGGAACCGATGCACCCTCAATCGCTGTTCTGCATTTCAACCCATGATCTTGTACCGCTGGGTGGGTGGTGGAAACATGACGACATAGCGCTGCGTCACTCCCTCGGCCTACTGGATGAAAGCGGGATAGCGATCGAGAGCTCTTATCGCGAAGCGCTGAGATCCGCGCTCTGGCTTCATCTGTTTGGGGAGAAGATGCAAAGCACGAATGTTGCGAAAACTGAAGCCCTTCAGCAGGCCATCCATAGCTATGCCGCGGGGCTGGACAGCAAACTATTTGCCGTGCGGCTCGCCGACCTCCTTGGTGACGAACGGCCAACAAATGTCCCGGGGACGGATACGAGTTATCCTAACTGGCGTCTAAAGGCGCTCTGCCCAATCGAGCGGTGGCGAACATTACCCACGTTCACTGCAATCTTAGAGAGCGTCTCGGCAAAGAGACCAAGAAGCGATAGGGCTGGATCGCTTGACGGACGTTTGTGAACCACACGCAGATCGGCCATGATCAAGCGGGTGGTTAGCTGTACAGCCATCAATTACCTGCACCAGCGCCTTTGCTTTCTCAACATTGCTGCGGAGATCAAGGGAGACATTTCGACAATGGATAGCTGGTGGCCTGATGCATACGGTGGGTCTGACAGGCATCGGGCTTCTGATCGCTCGTCGCGTGGTAGCCCTTGGCGCTCGTTCCGCTATCGTTGCCGATCGTCTGCATGCTCATCGGCGGCCTAGCGTATCTCGCGCCATATGTCGAGGTCGACACTTCGCCCCAAGCCCGCCCGTATATCACGGAACGCTTGACCGAATTCGTGGTGATCGTGCCTTGATGGGTGCAGGTCTGAAGATCGATCGCCGCTTTTCATTCAAGGGATGGGCGATCGCATGGAGGCTGTTGCTGATCACCATTCCGCTCAGTATTCGGGGCACTATTTTCAAAGGCAAAGGTATCCTAGGCGTGAGCACGATGTCAGCGCTCCTTCTGGCAGCCAGCCTCACTCCCACAGATCCGGTTCTTGCGGCGGATATCCAGGTCAGCGCTCCGCTGGAAGGCGGTGAGGACGCTATTCGTTTTGCCCTGACTGCAGAAGCAGGCTTAAACGACGATTTGCGTTTCTCTTTGTCCATCTGGCGATCATCCCCAGCATAACTACGGCTGCTGAAGAGCCTTGCCTCTTGCACTGGCTTTCGCTGAACGTGTTCTCCCGTCAGATGAGCGCGCAACACCGGCTTTTGCGACCCCCGGTCGAGTGACTTCCACGGGAACCAAGGAGCTGCGCGTAGACAGTTCAGACAGGATCAGGCCGAGTGTACGCGCAATGAGGCCGCAGGCAAAAGTGAGAGGGCTGCTCTCCATATCATCACCTTCGCCCATAGAGAAATGCGACGACGGCACCACCTTGGACAATCGCCGCAAAGATAAAGATATAGACGTCAGAATATGACCTGACGGCGCCAAACGCCGCAGGCGCAAGTGCGTAGGTCGCTTGGCTTACAGCGACGATCAGAGGGACCACCCGGGAGACATCTGCCTTATCAAATTCCACTTGGGCAATGAGAGGTGGCAGGGATGTCGCGTTGCCGATCCCGAGGCCGAACAGAAGCACCCCGACGATTATAGCAGTCGCGTAGTCTTGCCCGCTCAACAGCAATGTCAAAGAGCCAATAATCTGGACTCCGTAACTCGCCGAAGCGATCAGGCGCCGATCGGCATTTGCAGGCATGAACCAGCCTAACCCTGTCCGGCCGGCAATGGCAGCAACGGTCGCTCCACCCATAATCAGGCCAGCGCTCTTCGATCCGAAGACCGGAACAATGATCGAGAACATGTGCGCCAGCAGGCCGATTTGAGCAAACAGGCCTGCGGCCATTGCTAACGCCAGCGTAACGAAGCGGCGGTCACGCCAAAGCGATCTTCGTCGTGAAGAGGCAGTAGGCGCAGCTGGCGTTTCCTCCGGTGCTATGGCTCCATCGGGAAATTGACCAACACCTGCAGGGGACTTCGAAAACACCAAAACCGATAAAGCGGCGACGACGACCACCATCAGGATGCCGACAGTGCACGCTGCCTGGGCAAATCCAATCGAGGCGATAAGCATGACCCATAACGGAGAGAAAAGGACACCGCCGACGCTCGCCCCGTTGTATGCCATGGACAGCGCTGCGGGACGGCGGAGAATAAACCACGGAGCAATGAGGGCGTTGACTGCAGCAGCGCCCATGGCGACCCATCCTGTTCCACTTAGGAGGGCAGCAATAAACAGATGCCATGGCTCGTAGGCCGCGGACCAGCCAACAATACCGACGGCGAGAAGAACTGAACCGATTGAGGTTACAAGCGGAACGCTGTAAATCCGATAAAGGCGAGGAAGGTTTGCAACAACAGCTGCACCCACCAGAAAATGCAGTGTGACTGCGGTCGAAACCAGCGCCAGGGACCATCCCGTCCTCTGGACCACCATCTGCAGATAGATTGGCGGTCCGTAAAAACCGACCCCCCAGCCGAAAATTGCCAGAACAAAGGTCGCCGCGACGACGTGCCAGCCGAAAAAACGAGGAGTTTTAGATATCGATGCAAATGTCATGATGAGGTCCTGAGAGTGATTGGTCCTCATTGCATTTTTCCGACTGAAGAAGCTTCGGTCGCGATCGAAGTGTTCGTGTTTATCTTAGGTGGGGCGAGTGCTTTCAGAGGCGGCTACTGTTTGTCGGCAAAAATCTTGCGAAAAAAGAGTCTTTGCGTCTTGGCGTCGGGATAGTGCTCCAACGTCGCAAACTTTGAATATCCCTGCTTCTCGTAAAAGCCCGGCGCTTGAAATGTGAACGTATCAAGCCAAACTCCGACGCAACCTCGTTCTTTGGCCCATTCCTCTGCTCGCGCGAGAAGTTCCTTTCCGAGACTTGCCCCCCTTAGAATTTCCGGAACGAACAGGAGGTCGATGAAAAGCCAGCGATAATAGCATTTCGCCGTCAGCCCGCCTTGAACCTCGCCGTCTTCACTTCGAAGCAGGATGGCCAGTGGTTCATAGCCATCATCACCTATCTTCGATTCATTGAAGGCCAGCAGCGCATCAACAATCGCCTTCCGATCGTCCTCATGCAATTCTGACTTAATTTCCATATGGACCATGGGTCGCTTCTCATTTCGATTAAGTGCGGGAGCTCTGTGACGGTCGTGCCGTCTAACAATGTCTGAGCGGCCGCGCAATACACGCGCTTTGACGGTCACCGCCGGCCTGATGATCAATAAGGTGGGGCCGTGGCTCAATATCTGGCGGTTGCGGCCTTGCCTGCTCCTGTGTGAATGTCGTCTACAATATTTTTCTCTCGTAGGTCAGGAACTGCGAGCGGCGCCTCGGGTCATGACAATGCGAGGACTCTTATGAACAACCCCTTTGGTTTCATTTGCGAAATACTTCTCCGGCCCAGCGTTGCTCGACCAACCGGGGTGGTGATGGAGATGCGCGAGGGTTTGGCCCAGACGCGACCTTTTCCATCATGGCCCCCGTTCATTGGGTGGACCAGTTGCAGGCGGAAAGGCTCGTGATCAATGCGCCGGGAGATGGGCCATCGCTGATTGGAAGCGGTTGGCGTGTAAACGAGGAGGTCTCGCTACGCAGTTTCGCTGACGCGCGGTTTGCCGGCGTCAAAGATATGCGTATCTACCGTCAGGTTGGAAAGGAGATTGTCCTCGCGCAGAACAACAGTCTTGTTCGCGAATATGAAGGGCGATGGCCAGACGATAGTAAGAAGACATCCTATCTGGTGGCGTGTCTCGGCGCCGGTTCCATTCGCGTGTCAGTGACGCTGACCACGGATCAGGGTTGTTTTCAGAAGGACCGCCCCTTCTTTTTGAAGATGCTCGCAAGCGCGCGGATACACTCTACGGTCGCGAACAATTGAGACTTGCGCAACAATTCAAACTACGCGGCCTGGAGCCAAGGGGCTTGCGGATTGCTGGGATAGCTTCGTGCTGATCCGGCGACAGGGTCTGCGCGGGCTCGCCGCCGGCCACCCATGCCGATCGGTACGGTCAAGCCGGTCCGCAGGTGCACGGCTCCGTTAATGTGGACTCCCGTCTCTTGTCCGATATGCGCCCCCTGAACCACGACGGCTCCGTTGGCAGCAAAAACTTCGGCATCGACTTGGACGTCGACCACATGGCTGTTCGGACCCACGATACCCCAAGTCCCTATGGAGCAGCCATGTCTCCTCGTAGTGCAAATGACCGTATGCTCAGCCACCATCGCACCCGACGAGATTGACGAGGTGACTGAACCTGAAGGCACATAAACCTGAGGCTTCGGTTTGGTCTATGTTACGATCTGCAGCTTCGTGACTTGCCGCGACCGTTTTGCCTAACTGCCGGTAAGTCACCAGATCCCCTCAAATGCACTGTTGAAATTTCTCCAGTTTGATCGAAGAGAATGTCGTTGGGCGGCCACACGTCTCAGGCCCCAATCAACGCTCCGCCGCTATGGGGTCCAACGGTCGCTTCCGACGAGGCCGCCGGGGATAGCTGTGCTGCCACTTTTGGCGGCGGCATGCGCATGCCAAGAGCGAACAAAATGGCGCTGAAAATCGCGAAAGCGGTAAACAGCAGGAACATGCCAGCTCCGCCAAAAGCACCAAGCATCGCACCTCCGAGGCTCGGCCCGATGAAGTTGCCGACGGTCGAGAACGAATGAGCACCAAAATAGCTGCCTCTGTTTCGGTCGTTCGCAATTCCGTCGACCAGCACGTATTCGCAGGGCACGACGAGAATCTCTCCGATTGTGAAGACCACCATTGAGACCGCGAGGCCCCAAAACCCGGCAGCGCTCATGAAGCCAATTTCGCCCAGGGCAAAAAAAATGCAGCCGATCACGAGGCCGTTGAGAGCTCCGGCGCGCTCGATGAACCTGCGGGCGAACGGATTTCCGATCAGGACTGCCGCGCCGTTGATTGAAACGAGGTATGCGTAAATCTCCATGCCTCCAGCAACGTGGCCGGTGAGGTAGGGAGCGAGCGTGGCTGACCACTGACCATAAACCGCCATCACCAAAGTGCCGCCGCCGACAAAGAAAGCCAACCGGGGATCGCGAACAGCAGCCCTCAGGCTCTCCAGCAATGGGACAGGTGCGGTCGCCTGAGAAACGTCATCACGCCGGAGGATGGGTACGTGCAACAGGTGCAAGGCGAGGGCGAACGCCACATAGACAGCGCCCGCGACGATGAAAAGAGTGGTGGAGGCCGCACCCGCGGCGATGCCGATCAGCGGTCCGATGGCCCAGCCGGCATTCGTGGCGGTGTATCGCCATGAGAAATATTTCAGGCGTAGTGGTTGCGGGCAAACATCGCTCATCAGCGCGCGCGATACCGGCTCGTAGATTGCAAGCGCGACTGCAGAAACGATTTGAGCAATACAAAAGGCCATAACGGTTTTCGCCAATCCCATACCGATCAACGCAAGCGCCATGGAAAGCAGGCTGAGCGTCAGCATGGTCCTTCGGCCAACCCTGTCCGAAAAAGAGCCTGCGATAGGCGCTGCGACAGCGCCCAGAAGCGGGCCAATACCAAGCAGCGCACCGATCGTGGCAGGACCGAGCCCGAACGACTGTTGCAGCTTGATGGCCAGGAACGAGAGCGTCATTGCGCGTGCAATGGTTACCAGTCCTGATCCCGCAACCAGAAACAGAACGTAGTTCGGTCGTTGTCTTTTCTGCTTCATGGACCCTCATCAACATTGTCGTCGATGCGATATAACCGGATCGCGAAATCTCTGGTCTCTTAATTCGAATGAAACAGGGACTTTTGCAATATAGAGCGCCGCGGTTTTGTTTTCCCGAACACAGCTTGACGATGCTCCCTTCGGCAGAGAACACAGCGCGAGGACCGATCCCGATAGACGATTGTGACCCAACTAGGTCTTCCAAAGGGAACACCTGAAGAGCTGGCCGCCTATCTCGGCGGGTAAGGATCGGACGCTTTAAGCCGCGGCAGCAGCCGCGCGTGAGTAGGCGCCTGGCGGCATTCCCACGTGCCGATTAAAGGCAACGCTGAAGGCGCTTGTCGAACCATAACCGACGCGCTGTGCAATGTCCGCCATGGCTACGTCCTCGCGGAGATACTCTTTTGCGAGTGCCATGCGCCATCCTGTCGCGTATTCCATCGGTGCGACACCAACTTCCTTGCGGAAACGATCGAAGAAGGTTGAACGAGACATGGCCGCCTCCTGCGCGAGCGTCTCTACTGTCATGCTGCGACCCGGATCTGCGTGGATCCGGCGCAAGATCGGCGCCAGTAGCGGATCGGCCATGCCCCGCAGGAGGCCCGGCGGCGCCTTGGCATTGGCTGCCGATCGTATTGCGTCGATGAATAAAACTTCGAGCAACCGGTGAAGCACCATTTCGCGCGCGGCACGATCAGCCCTCGTCTCCTCGTTGATCATGCGGACTAGAGCCATCAGTCGCTCTTCACCATGAACATGAATGACCTCCGGCAGCAGCGATACGAGAAGAGCTTTGTCATCCGAGCCGAACGCACAATGCCCGACCAGCGCCTTGATTCCCGACGGCGCTTCAGGGTCACCCAGGCGAAAGACGCCAGGGCTGGTTTCGAGACGCTGGGCAAGTGCGCCGCGTGGCGGCGGCTCCATGCTGCTCATCGTGAACGAGAAGATCTTTGGGACCAGGACGAAGTTACCGGCGGTCAGCACCATGGGCTCACGCCCGCCAATCGTCATCAGGCAGCGGCCTTCGACGACGGCGCAGTAGAAGGGGCTTCCAAGCTCCGTCCGCTCGACCAGCCACCGACCACCGCCCGTGACAAGCTTGGATATCGATGGGCTTGGGTTGAGCAGTGAAACAACTTCGGCGACGGGATCGGCCATGCTTCGGACTTCCGCTAAACAATATCGGACATACGAATATAGCAAGTCCGGGTGATCAAGTCCATCCTCAGCTCAGTTAAATGTCAGGAGACGGAACATGCCAAAGATCCTCATCACCGGTTGCTCATCAGGGTTCGGCCTCGCCATCGCACAGAAATTCGTAGATGCCGGGTGGCACGTCGTCGCGACCATGCGCACGCCGCGAACCGACTTGCTTCCGTCGAACGACCGGCTCGAAATCCTGCCGCTCGATGTCACGAACCCGGATAGCATCGCGAAGGCTATCGAAGCCGCCGGCTCGATCGATGCGCTGGTCAACAATGCCGGCGTCGGCATGCTCAATGTGTTCGAAGGCTCGGAGATGTCGAAGGTTCGCGAATTGTTCGAGACAAACGTCTTCGGCGCCATGGCGATGACGAAAGCCGTTCTCCCGCAGATGCGGGCCCGTCGCTCAGGCGTCATCGTCAACGTCAGCTCCGCCGTCACGATACGGCCATTGCCCGCGCTCTCGGTCTACAGCGCCAGTAAGGCGGCCCTCAATGCTTTCACGGAGAGCCTCGCGCTCGAAGCCGCGCTGTTCGGCGTCCGCGCCAAACTTGTCTTGCCTGGCTCGGCGCCGACGACCGGCTTCGGTAAAAATGCTGTCTCGCGCATGGGCATGGAAATTCCCGAGCCATATGCCGCCTTCGTCCACGACTACATGACGAAGCTGCGCTCCAGCACTGAGGTTACGACGGCGGAGGCGGTTGCAGAGGCCGTCTGGCGGTCTGTGACAGAAATCGACGCGCCGATGAAGATCCCCGCCGGCGCCGACGCGGAAACCTCGTACCGCGAAGCGGGTCATTTGCTCGCCTAAGCATCACCATCCGAAATCTATGTTTGAAGGTCCAGACCCATGAACAATCTGATCAATCTCGCGAAACAGATTCCGACGCCTGAATCTACTCTCACCGTGGCCTACACGCCGATCCGTCTTTCGATGCCGGGCCGCCAGCCGCTGGAACTGCGTCTCACCGCTCCCGCTACGGGAAGTAACCTGCCGATCCTGCTCCTGTCGCATGGCTACGGCCCCTCCAACTATATCCCGTCAAAGGACGGTTATGCCCCCCTTGTTCAGTACTGGGCGGAGAGGGGATTCGTCGTCATTCAGCCGACGCATGCGAGTTCGCGGGTTGGTGGGCTTTCGTCGGACACACCGGGCGCGCCGTTCTTCTGGCGCAAACGTGTCGAGGAGATGAAGGCTATCCTTGACCAGTTGGCGGAGATCGAACGGCAAGCGTCGGCCGTTGCAGGACGAATGGATCATGCACGCATCGCCGCGGTGGGCCACTCCTTTGGTGGCCACACCGTCGGGCTCCTTCTTGGCGCGCAGGTGGATGGCGAGGACTTTTCCGATCCGCGCATCGCGGCCGGCGTTCTCCTGACAACACCGGGCCGGGGCGGCAAGGACATGACACCTGAGAGTGCCGCGCGGTTTCCGTTCTTCGACGTCGATTTCTCGAACATGAGGACACGCAGCCTTGTCGTTTGCGGTGATATGGATAACCCGCATTTTACAACGCGCGGCCCTGACTGGCATGCGGATGCCTTCCATGATGCGCCGGGCGGGGTCGTCATGCTGACGATGCATGGGGTCGGGCACGGCCTTGGAGGGATCGCCGCGCTTGACGCCAAGGAAACAGAGACAGAAGCGCCAGACGTGCTGGAGGCGACACGACGTCTCACACTCGCCTGGCTTCAGACCGCGCTCGGCGCGGACGAAGGCGCTTGGCCGAAAGCGCGGCTGGCACTTGAAAGAGACGCCGCCCCGCTTGCGACAATCACGGAGAAGCGCTGAACTGCCGAGGACCTTGCGGCGCCGACGCTCGACGCCGGGCCATGGCGTCCGTAGAACGCGGCAGGGCGAGCGCTGGGTAGGCAAGTCCAGGCTTGTTATCCACACCAACAGTGCGCGTACTGGTATCTGACAGATAGTACAGCGCTCGCCGGCTTAGTCCTCACCTGACTGGCATGTCGTGCGGCTGAACCGATCGCGACTGGACAGAAGGGCCGGTTAGGGGCTTGCGCATAGCTGACCGAAATGACGAATTGCAAATATTGCAGGAACCATTCCGCCCCTTTGTGCCGTTAGCAGCCCAAAGGCAGTTCAGCAGGAAAGACGATCCTGTATCAGCGTTTGAAAGTGAAGGAAATGGTCATGCAGATGCACGAGAAGAACCTTGTGCTGATGAACATTCTTCGCGATATCGCCGAAAACGAGACTTTGGGAGACTTCGCCTCCGGCGCGACCGAGGCGGAGATCGATCGACGCCTTAAAGACAGGGCAGTACGGCGGGCCGAAATTCGTCACATCCTGCGTCAGCAAGACCTGGCCCAACGCGCTCAGGCATGAGCCGCAATTCGGTAGATGCAGCCGACGGGGGGCAGTGGCATTTGATGATTGAGTTAGCACCTTCGGGCGCTTAGGGGCGGTGCGGTAAACCACTGTTGACATGAGGCGCCGCCGACAGCGGGTCTTTCGTGAATCCGCAACCAAAGGGTGAATTTAACGACCTTCAAAAACTAAACGTTGACGAACCTACTGCCGCACCTTATGTTGTGATTATCGATCTTTTGCTTGCCGAGCTTTGTCTATGCGCGATTGGCACCGCGCTCTAAGCGAACTTCTCTTTCAAAAATAGTCGGTTTATAGCTGCGCGGCATTCGCCTCGCGGCGGGACGACTTTTGGTCCACCGCTTTCTGCCCATGTCGCCTCGATGAAGGGCTCGCCGGCATCCTTTATTACAGTCCAACGCATCGTGATAAGACCGTCAGCATTCGACAGGGCGCCATATTTTC
>Ga0209281_1000652_pt1 | contig 37390 bp, 48 predicted proteins | sample MedtruBG_FD_187514 | JGI IMG/M metagenome (GOLD analysis project Ga0209281, IMG submission 187514) | Root nodule microbial communities of legume samples collected from California, USA - Medicago truncatula BG (SPAdes) (version 2) | ecosystem: Host-associated > Plants > Roots > Nodule | place... | reverse complement strand
CAACTTCGTAGCGCCCAACAAATCCATCACCTGCCATGCAAATCTCCAGATAGTCCTGGAAACCTTTTCGCACGCCCAGCCAGCCTCAAAATACAGCCTGTCCAATGGGGCGGAGACGGCGCTTACGTATAAGTCATTCGCAGTGAGCCACAGCTCGACGCTCTACGAACACGTGAACAGCGTGTCGCTAAATTGCAATCGGACATTGTCGTTTGCTACAATTCCTCCCGCAGCCGTTTTGCTGAGGCAGCTCAAGGAGGTCGCTATGAGGAGCGCCATTTTCGCGGCAGGGCTTGCCGTTTCCATAACCGTGCCAGCAGTGGCAAAGCCGGTCACTTTTTGTCATCCCAAGGATCAAACTGCCCGCGTGCTCGCTTCAGCCAACTCGCCAAACGACATTCATCCGGATTGGAAAGGTGGTTGGGTAGGCCTCGACACCGCCGTCGTTCTCACTGGCAAGAAGGCGAAAGGGGGAACGAGAACAATCGGTACATTCCTGCAAGCGAACATCTTCTCGACTCGAGGCGGCCTTATCAATGAACGCATCTGGATTCTTGCCAAAGAATGGGAGTGCGAGAAAGGCGACATCGAGTTCACGCGTGAAGGTCATATTGCAAATCCCTGACCTCTCCCGCGCCTCTGGCCCATTCGTTAGATGAGGGTCGCTTCTTTCGCAGGCCCAAGAGGTAACGACATCATCGCATCACAGGGGAATGGCATGCTTCGGATTCCACTCCGGCCGATGCTCCATGCAGAACCACCGAGCTTCAGCCCTCCCCGATGCAAAGCCGAAGCTGCCCCATTTCTTGCAGCCAGGATGCTCGCACCAGCGCTCGTGATGAACCGATTCCTTGCGCGCGCTTGATCCAGCTTCATCGCTCATTCTCTGTCGCCCTGCCATCCTATGTGAAATTTGTTCCTCAAATGTTTTGGGGCGATAGTCAATGTTGAACGCCATTGGTTGCAGAACGCTCGTCATGCTACCAAGTGCCGGGTGAGCTCGGGAGGCATCGTTGCAAATACCGGAAACTATCGAACGCGTAATAATCGATTTCGACCAGCAGAAAGCGCCTTTTGACGCTCATCAGGTGCAATCCGCTTTATCGGGCGCCCGAGCAAAGCTGCGAGACAAAACCGCACTCAGCGAGGCATGGGCCGATCTGGTGCCATTCTGCTTGCAGGAAGAGCAGGAGGAGCACCCCCCGTGGAGCACCTATTTTGGGCCTATGGGGTCCGGCAGAGACGCAAACGGGAACACCACGTTCTTTCCAGATGTACGGCAACTGACGCCTGAGATTCTTGAGCATTGGGAAGGTCGCGCGACCACTCTTAATCATCCTGTCCTTCGCGGCAGATACGCGGATGCAGTGTGGGATTTGAGCCGGAATGCTGCGAACCGCAAACCGGACGTACGATTTGCGCGCATAGCTATCGATAGCTACCTGGAGGCTGTTCAGACGTCGCGCTACCCTGATGCCCACGATTACGCCATCGCGTTGAATCGAGCCTTGCAGATTGCAACATCCTTGAATGACTCCGGAAAGGTAAACGAAATCCGGGCGCTCATGCTGGATAGGTTCGATCAGGAGGTTCAAACGGACGGGTGGTGGCACCCGCTCTACACGACCTTAACGACGAACCGAAAGGCGGGCACCACTGTCGATGAGAAGCTGCGGCTGATCGCTGGGCTGGAGAAGCTGTTCGCCATTTCCATTTCCTCAGAGACCTTGGATCCCCATCAGGCCGGTCGGCTGGCTGACCTTCTGCTTCCTCACTATTCCGCGTCAGAGGACTTTGGCGGCGTCAAGCGAGTGGGCATGGCGGTCAGCGACGCTTTCGTAACGATTGCCGATCAGGGTTCGCGTATGCAGGCGATGGCCTGGCTTCAGTCCGCCATGGATTACGCGCGTCGAGCCGGAGAGACCGAGCGTGTCAAGGCCCTGAGAATTGCGCGGGAAGAAGCAATACGAGGCTCTTCCGCTGAAATGAAATCTTTCACCTGGTCACAGGAGGTGAAGCGATCCGACCTCGATGAGCTGCTCGGGCATCTCGTCCACAAAGATGATTGGGGGCAGACCCTCTTTAACATTGCAGTATATTTTATGCCGTCGAAGGCCGATCTCGCGGCTACGACTGTCAGGGAGCTCGAGAGATCGCCGCTCATGGCAACAATTCCAATGTCGGTCGTGGCAGACGACCATGTTGCGGCACGCATCGGTGGTGCTGACGAGGATGAGGAGGGCAGCCTCTACAGGTTCGCTGATTTTGCGCGGCAGACAGCCTCGATATTCCTGAACAAGTCTCTTGATGGTGCAGTTGAGCACCATAGGTTAGCCGCCGAGGAGATTGCGGCGTTCGCATTCCGCACCGGCTTATTCTCGGATTTTCCCCTTGTCGCCGCGGGGATCGGCGCTTGGATGAATGGAGACTACGTAAAGTGCCTCTTTGTCCTGGTGCCTCAAATCGAAGATGCATTTCGCAACCTCGCGAGGAGACTCGGTGAGGCGGTCACCAAGGAGAAGCGTGGACAGCGGGGCTGGGAGGTGTCCGTAAACCTCGGAGACCTCCTTAGCATGGAGAAAATCAAAGCCGAGATAGGCCCCGATCTGCACTTCTATTTTAGGTCGATTTACGCCGACGCCAGGGGCATGAATCTCCGCAACCTCGTCGCCCACGGCCTTGCGACCCGAGAGCTCGCGACCTACCGGAACTGCGATTTGCTCGTGCACTCGCTGTTGGTGCTCGGCGCTTATCCGGATGTCGCTAGAGGAACCTCGCGTCGCAGCGGGGCCGAGGACTTCGGCGACATTGCCGCCGACGGCGACTCTGGCGTGGAAGAGGTACAAGAGATCGATAGAGTCTCCGTAACTGAGATCGTAGTGAAGAACAGGCAACAATCTGTCGCCGAAAAGCCAATCCGATCAGGTAAGTACCACCGTGACAAATAAGGCGCCTCCGCCCAACCTGCTCATACACACGCTGCGTGAGTGTATTTCAGAAGCAATCGCACGATTTAAGGCCTATGATTTGCCAATGCTCTGCCAGCAGCTCGGATTGGGCTCCGGCGACGAGCAGGAGGCATATAAGAGCAAGCGGGTGTACGCATCAAAAAGGTTGCGTGGCGTCGGATGGCCCCGGCTGGTAGCTACGGCGAAGCGGCTCCTGCAGGAGGTTGACGACTATGCGCTCTCGGAGGCGGTGGAGCACGTCGAAGAAGTTGGCACGCCGCCAATCACCGAGCTGACGCGTAAGCGCATCGCCAGTGTCTTTTCCGGCGTTCCGCTGGTGAACGCCATGGACGAGCACGACTTCATCAAGCGTGTGTGGCCGATCGACCGTATGCCGCCTGTTTACGAGTCAGGCCACGCCTCTCGCTCCACATTGGAGGATAATTACATACGGCACGCGGTTCATAACTCGGACTGGGACAACCAGGATATTCTGAGGCACATGGGATTCTTCACGTGTTCGCGCGCCCAGGTGGTCAAGTTTCTGAAGGCGGTGACGGATCCTCTCGCCCAAGACAGCACGCGTCAGGAATGGCTAGTACATTGGATCAACGAGCACCTTCAGCATGATGGCTACAAGCTCGTTGAAGCTGGTAGGATGTCCGGAAGCCCCACTTTCGACGTCGTGCAAATTCAGCAGGGCGTACCTGCCGACGCCAGCATTTCGGCGGTATTGGAAGCGTTCAATCCTGACAGCATTCATGTCCGCTGGCAGCTCGCGCTCGAGCGGCGAGCTACCGATCCGGCAGGTGCGATCACTTTGGCGCGCACTTTGCTGGAGGACGTCAGCAAATGGATTCTGCATGAGGCCGGCGTCGAATATGACGACGGTGATGAACTGCCGGTTCTCTATCGGAAACTATCGAAAACTCTGAAACTGGCGCCCGATGATCATTCTGAGGAGGTGTTCAAGAAGATTCTCGGCAGCTGTCAAAACATTGTTGAGTCGCTGGGAGCGCTGCGCAACAAGCTGAGCGATGCTCACAGCCCGGGACCGAAGCGCGCGCGCCCCAGGCCCGCCATGCCGAACTTGCGGTCAATCTCGCCGGCACAATGGCGACATTCCTAGTTTCGACTTGGCAGGCGAGGCAGTCGGCAGCATCTGCCTGATGCCTATGGCTCCCTTGCATCTCAACTGATGGCAAGCAGCGTCCGCGACAAAACGGGTACTGCCAGATATACCCCGCCGAAGCGGGGTTGATCTCTGTGGCGGGGATGCAATTACCAAGTCTGACGGTTGTACCAATCATCGAGGTCTCGCCGCACCTGGTCTCGGGCAATGCCATAGCGTTCCTGGATCTTGCCTTCGAGCTGGTCACGGCTGCCGGCGATCTGGTCCAGGTCATCGTCAGTGAGCTTGCCCCACTGTTCTTTTACCTTACCCTTAATTTGCTTCCAGTTGCCTTCTACGCGGTTCCAATCCATCGCGGTTCCTCCTGAATTCAAGGCGCATCGGAACGGCATGTGCTGTTCACCAGAGGCGTAACGTCGCGATCAGGAACATCGCAACAAGAACGAGTGCAACGAATGTCGCGATCCACTCAATCAGCTTGGTACGTTCCGGATGGCGCAACGTTCGCCCTTCCGGCTGCCAAATTGAGACAAAGCGGAAATGTTCCGCGGGGCTTGTGCCCTGCGCTCTGCGCAAGGCTGCGATGTTACCGAGGGCACTATTCAATATTCGAGGATGATTTATCCTCCCTCTTGTCGAACCGCAGTACCTCCTCCCACTGCGCAAGACGCCGATCGGTTCCACTCCTCCTCCCAGAACCGATCTAATTCAGAGACCCCGAGCCCTCCTCCCGGCTCGGGGTCTTATTGTTTGGCGCGGGTAGCGCGCCGGAAATCTCATGGTGTTTTGGTCTTGTCTTCCTTAACCGGAGGGGGAGCGCCGCGACACTGCTCGTAAAGAACCTTCTCGTTGGCTTCAGCCTCTGGGCCAAGCCAACTCAGTACCCCGATCTTGCCAATCTCCCGCCAGCGATAGCTTCCAGCATCACCGTGCATCGACGCATAGACCGGCTCCGATCTGTCGATCAAACGCGACATGCGAATGGTTTTGTCTTCGAACTCCACGATGGCGTACTCGTCGCCGGAAGCCTTCTTTGCATAAGCCACAGCAAGCTTTCCCTGCTGGCAGTCGTACGACACAACGTCGACAAGAGTGGTAGCCTTTGCAGCAAAAGCGGGCGGGTTGAGCGATTGAGAAATCACTGCCGCTGCCCACAGGAGCGTACCTCGCTTCATCTCGAAAACCTTCGCCTGACAATGATCGCTAGGGAAGTCTCTAGCAGAGGTAGAGTGAACTTTCCAGACGAGCCAACCTAGGCGTTCAATGTAACCTGCGCGCTTTCAAGAAAACTCCGGCGCCGAACTCCGCCAGCTGGTCGTTCGCTGCAATCGCCAGCGCATGATTTTCCGCGAGGCTGATGAGGGCAGCAGCGGTTTCGTGCCGCGTCCAGCCGACGGCCTCCGCCGCGGCTGCAACGGCCTGAAACATATCCGCTATCGCTTCCTCGCAATCGAGGTGTCGATCCGGATGCGTGGTCGGGCGTATCGGACGTGCGATCTTCAAAACTTCCCCTCCTGATTGGATTCACAGTCAGCCCGACCGCTGGCCGCGGTCTAAAGAATACACAGTTGCGTCATCGGAGCGTTCTCTAATGCCCTTGAATGAAGGATGCCGCAGCTTCTCGTCTTCCGTCCAGGCGCGATATTCGACCTCGGCTACGAGCAGCGGCCGCACAAAGACCGCACCCCTACGCCGGAGCGTGACCGCAGGCTTATCCGTCTTGATCGTGTCCAGCAGCTCACGCAGCTTGACCGATTCCTGATTGCTCCAACCAGTGCCGCAGCCGCCGACGTAGACGAGGCTATCGCCCTTCGTAGCAGCCAGAAGAAGGCGGCCGATCGCACGGGGAACCGTCGACGGCTCATAGCCGACGATGACGAAACTGTCGCGACGATTGCAGGTGATCTTCTGCCATGCGCCGCCGCGGCCCGAGCGATACGGTTTCTCGACGTGCTTGGCGATGATGCCTTCGAGGCCGTGAGCGCAGGCGACGCGGAGAAACTCCTCCCCGTCCGCCTGAACCTCCTCCGAGAGCCGAATCGCCCCTTCCCGGCCGGCGACGATCGGCTCCAGCAGCCGCCGGCGCTCGCGCTGCGGCAGCCGGCGCAGATCGTCGCCGTCGAGATAGAGGAGATCGAAGGCGTAGAAGACAATCGCGCCGGCTTCCACCGCCGACGGCAGGCGGCCGAGCGCCCGCTGCAGCATCCCGAAATCCGACCGGCCCTTGTCGTCGAGCACAACAGCTTCGCCGTCAAGGATGGCCGTCTGGACCGCGAGCCGCCGCGCGTCATCAACGATAGCCGGGAACTTGCTGGTCCAATCATAGCCTCCGCGGGTGATGATACGCACCCTGCCCGGCTCAATGTGCACCGAGAGCCGGTAGCCGTCCCATTTCACCTCGAAGGCCCAGTCCGACCCCTTCGGCGGCTTGTCGACAAGGACGATGCTTCGTCCACGATGTGGATCGGGCCACGACGCGCGAGCTCTGAACACTTGCCCGCCGCGATGCGCGAAGTGATGGCCGCCGAGCATGCCAGCGAGGAGTTTCGCGCCTACATCGCCGAGGTTTCCGACATGCCGGAGGACGTGCCGAACGGCTGGTTCCACTTTGCCATTTATGGCGGTCTCGGCAAGGCGTGCTGTATGTACACCCACCGAACCACGATCAGCAATCTTCACCCGCACTTTGTGGAACTTGCGATCGGCCCGCTTTGGCTCGCCACCGACAGCGCCGACGAAGCCGCGCTGCGGTTCTATGAAATCCTGAAGGATGCTGGCCGGTTACCTTGATCACCTTGGGAGCGGCGCATGAAACACGCCCGCGGTATTGAGCTGATCCCCGAGCACCACTCGATCGACCCGGATCGCGGCATAGGACATCTGCGCCTTGCCGATCTCGACGAAGAACAGATCCTGGGTGCACGCTGCGCCGCCTGCGACTATCGCAACTGGGTGAACCGATGGGAGATCGCCCGCAGGTTCGGCAGCGACCGCACTCTTGACGAACTGCGCCCGTTGCTTCGATGTACGCGCTGCGGAAACAGAGGCAACAATGGCTGGCGGCTCGGTAGAATCGACCGCAATTCGGAGTGGGTGGATGTGCAATCGGTACCGCATCGAAGTCGAGTTTGACGAGCTGTGGCATGCCGCGCGGCCGCACAGCGACATGACGAACCGGGCTAACCCGACGACCGAGGTGTTCCCCGACAAACCAGGCCTGGTCGTCCGCAACAGCGCCGATGGCGAGCGCGAGCTGGTAAACCTCACTTGGGGCATGCCCTCGCCGCCGACGGTCACGAACGGCAAACCGGACTACGGCGTCACCAACATCCGCAATCTCGATTCTCCCCATTGGCGCGGCTGGACCGGTGTCGAGAACCGCTGCATCGTACCGTGGACGGCCTTTTGCGAGTATGAGGACACCAAACCGAAGAAGACAGCCCGCTGGTTCGCGATCGACGACAACCAGCCCCTCGCCTTCTTCGCCGGCATATGGAGGCCATGGAGAGGTGCGCGCGGCTCGATGAAGAACCCGCGCGTCGGCGAGCACGAGCTGTTCGCGTTCCTGACGTGCGATGCGAACTCGGTTGTGAAGCCGATCCATCCGAAAGCGATGCCGGTCATCCTGACCAAGCCGGAGGAAGTCGAACTATGGCTGACGGCTGATTGGAAGGATGCCAAGGCGCTGCAACGGCCCTACCCGGCAGACAAGATGACGCTGCTCCCCGCCGAGCAACTGCCCGCGGAGCAGCCGACGCTGTTCTAAAGATCCGGCAATGCCCGCTTCGCAAGGATCCCCCTCTTTGAACCGTGCTGCTGACGGGGAACCAACTGCCGCTTATGAGATTGGGCGGCGCAAAGGAGTGCCCCAATGAGCCCAGCCTACATCGGAGCCATCTATGTCGGCATCCTGGTGGCGGTTTTTGCCTTGTTGTTTCTCGTCACCTGAATGACGCCTCACGCCCCTATTTCTTGCCGAGATGCTCCATCACCTTCTCTCGGCTCGGACTGGCTTCTCGGATCGCCTTCAGCGCCTTCTGCCGGGTCACCTTCGCCGTCCTCATGATGTATGCGACCTCGTGCTCCTGTTCGGAAACCAAGCCGCGGTCGCGACCTTTCTTCTTCGGATCGTCCGCCATCCTTTCCTCCATGTTCAAGCATGGAAGGATAGGAGCCGCCAGGGGCGCGACAAGGGGTGGGAACCTCACGCCAGATGAGGTGTTGACCTGACCAAGGAGGCACATCATGGCCGACAAACTGAAGATGAAGAAGCTGATTGAAGATTGCCAGAGGGACATCGCGGCGTACCTGCCGCCGGAAAGCGGCGTTACGGATTGCGAGCTGCTGCAGCGGCTAATAGCGCGCCTTGACGGCCGACAGGCGAAGGATGCACTCGGCGAGGATTGGCAGGGGTGGTGGCCGGAAAATGATGACGATGGGGACGGCGGAAACGATAGCCCCGCCCGCAAACCGGAGCTGGAGCCGGCGTGAGCCGCCCCTAACAGCAACAGAGCTGCAGGTGGACTGGCCGGGTCCGCTGCAGCTCCGATCGCGACGTATCTAAAATTCGGTTTGGGGCTCTCTCGCCCTGTTCCATCCAAGGGAACCGCTTCGAACGTCGCCTATGCTAATAAAGATAGTGACTGCGCCAGCTGTATCAAGGGCAAATCAGCGCTGCAGCTGCGCTTCGCAGCGGCTCCCAACGTCATGAACGCTTCTTCATCTCGGGGTACGGATCTCGACTCAATGCCTTTGCGATCTTCCGATAGCAGTGCCCGCCCATCCCAGGTATCCGCAGCAATTCAGCAGCGGACAGGTGCTGAAGATCTTCGATCACCTCATATCCGAGCTGGTTAAGCTCATTGAGTAGCGATGGCTTGAGCTTCAAGTCTGCAAGTTTCGTATCCATGTTGACATGAAATCAGCCGAACAGCCGTCGCGCAACTGCACAATTGCGCAGTGATCTTTGCTCTTCAGGTAGTCACAAGATTGTTCCGCCCGTGGAGGAACGACCTAATAAAAGTCTCTCTGAAGAGTGCTATGTTTCTTCCCTTCGGCATTTCAACGAAAATGGACACGGAGTCGTGCAACTCGCCGTAACCGCAGCCGTATCCCCAACCGATCAGCCTGCACGAAAGCTCGCCTGCGCACCTCTCCAGCTCTTGCGCTATGTGCGCTCGGAAGCTCGGGATCAGGGAGGCTGGATGCTCAAAGATCGGGAACGTGTCGATCTCGTTCCCGTCCTCCGGCCTAAGCGATGCCAGGGCACACCAATCAGAGGCAATTTGTGCGCACTTGCCACAGACCGCGACGCCAGGGCCGGTAACGATATTTCGCGCGTCGCTATGCCGATCTTCGCCGCAAAAACTACAGACAATCGCATTGTCGCCCCTCCCGAAGAGGATCCTGCGCGCCGCACGTAGTCGCTCAGATATGGAGGGACTAAACTCACTCATAACCGGTCCTGTTCGGCCAGCGCTTTCACAAGGCTGATGGTCCGGCTACGCACCTTTTCGTCCGTGATACGGGAGAAGGCTCGGATAAGCGCCAGGCCCTCATTGCTCGACACGAACTCCATTATTTCTGGCTGAAGCTTGGGTTCCACCGTGTTGTCGGCGCCGTCGCCGACGGATGCGCCGGGCAAATCCTCGAAGAAGAAAGAAACCGGCACGTCCAACGCGTCTGCGATCTGTTGGAGCCGGCTCGCACCAACACGATTGGTTCCCTTCTCGTATTTTTGTATTTGTTGAAACGTCACACCGATCGCTTCGCCGAGCGCCTGCTGCGTTATTTGCATCCAACCGGCGCATTCGAATTCGACGGCCGACATGAATATCGACCGGGGCGGGCCTTCCCTTCGTTTTTTCGGTGTTGGGGCTTAGCAATGCACTTCTCCGTTTCTGCGCGACGGGCCCCTCCCCCGTTGTATCGCACACAAGTTTGTTGCCAACCGGCTCCTACCGCGTGATCGCCTCTACGAACATTCCCAATTTTCAGTGAACATTGCCGTTTTCAGTCCAGTGCTTCGCCGGCGAGCCTGGGTCGAGATATCGGCCAATCGATCGCAGGTAGGCGACGATCTCCCGCAGGAGGAAATCCCGGTCCCCGAACACTTCACCAATGCGATCGAGCTCGTCGGCCGCGGCGTCCATTTCCTCGCGGTCGCCGAGAACGTAGCAGTCGTGGCCGATGGCGCAGATGTTACAGCCGGCCTCGATCACCGCGTCGACAAAGGCGGGGATCTCGCTCTCCAGCATAAGCCGCCCAGATTCACGTTTCGCCATGTCCATTCATCCTCTTCAAACGCTCGCCGGCCCGGGCGGCAATGGCGCGGCTGACGCCGCGCCATTGCCGCCGTGGCCGCTCATTCGTAGCCGATTGAGCAAGCTGAAAACGTCCTGCAAGGTTTCGTCGTCGAAGGCTCGTAGCTTGTCGATGCAGGCCAGGAGCAGATCCACTTTGCTTTGGTTTTCGCCTCACAGATGGAGAGCTGCGGGTGCTAGAAGCTCTTCCGGACTTGCCCCGAGCACCTCGCAGAGATGGATCAGGCGGCCTACCGTCAGGCGGGAAACGCTTGTTTCGTAGCGGGCGTAAACCGCGTCGCTGAGACCAAGCAGGGGCGCCAGTTTCGACCGGGAGAGATTTCGCCTCTCGCGGGCTTCCCGGATACTGGCGGAGATTTCTTCCAGCGCGGCGCTGAGTGTAATTCGACCGTCCGGGGGTGGTAGCCGATACACTGGTTTGTCAACGCCCGGATCATTGACTTGTTGCAATCCGAGATCCGAAATCCATTGCTCCAGCGACGGTCCTGCCATTCATCCTACCGGTGGTTGTTCATGGTGCAGACCACTTTAATGGAAGGGGTTGTGTTCTTGGAACCCTCAAACGTCTTGGGTGGTATCAATTTGGCGCATCGCTGACGCGACCCCGCTCTATGCCTTCGGCACGAAGACCGCAAAAAAGCGTTCTTCGCCCAATAGGGTAACGATCGGTTGCGCAAGAGCCGCCTCGCGGCCTTCACGTCATGACTGCATCAAATTGCTCATGAAAGCCGTTTACAGCTTGCGGTGAACTCAGCATATTGCCAACCGGCAACGACAATCGAGAGTTGGTCGTGGCAAGTCGCTAGCCCTTCTTGTCATGCACCACGGGGCCGTCCTGATCTACGAGCCAGGGCGGCCCTTCTCCTATCTGAAATGACGGCCGCCAGACGGCCGACTTTGCCTTCCTGAAGGAGGGAAAGAGGGCGCTGCCCTCTCTCCCTCACAAGGGAAAAAACGGTCTCCCCGTCCTTCCTCCCCTCGCCTCCGGCTCGCTCCGTGCAGGATCGACGAATCCGCATGCGCGGATTTTGCGTCGCCCCTTCGGCTTTGGCCTCGGGCGGGCGAACCCCCTCCGTTTTGTTCCCTTGCCTCCCTCTCTCCCGCTGCTCCGCGCGAGCTCGGGGAGCAGGAGCGGGGCTCCTGCCCCTCGGGCAAGAGCTAGACCGCTTCGCGGAAAGGAAAGGGCTAGAAAATGGTAAGAGCGAACACCGCTTATGTGCTGGACCCGGAAACCACGATCTTTAAGCCGGTAGAGCTTCAGGTCGATCTGGGCATCCGGCCGCTTTACGCGATTATCGGCTGCCGCCTGCTGGAGGTCGTGCGGTTCGACGAGCGGCACACGCTTTTCGTCGACGAAGAAGGTCTGCAGGACGGGTTGACCGCCTTCACGATCTTTGAAGGCTTCCCGCAGCCGATCGCAGGCAAGATCGTGCTTGTCGGAGGCGATGGCAGCACGCCCTACACGTCCCCCCTCATCAGCCTTGAGGATGCAGCGAAGCATTTCAAATGCTGCCGCCCGGTCCTGGACCCGGTTTTCGCAAAGGCAGACGAGATTTCGCCGGGCGGTATCATCATCGCCGGTGCGCTCGCAGGGTTGCAATGCCGCATCGAGCGCCGCGCCCCTACCCTTGTCGAGGGAGAGGCATGATGAAAATCGCAGCCCTCGAAAACAACATCCTCGCCATCGTCGCAGGAACCTTCGCCGCAACCATTGCGGCGGAGGACATCGAGCCGCAGTTTCATGCGCTCACCCACTTTCCGGACCGGCGCGCAAGGTCAGAGCTTGCGGACCTGGCCGAGCGGCTGAATCAGTTTGGCGCCTATGTCGTCGAGCTTTGGAACAAGGCTTGCGAGCCGATCCCGGAGGCTGAAATCGAAGCCTTTGCGCGGCGGCATGTCGAACTGACGCGCCGCTATTGGGCGGCGGAAGGCCGTTGCATGAACTGGTTCATCACCGGTCCCGCCCGTTTTCCGGTGGCTCGCAACGAAAAGCGCATGCGGATTTCCGACGCCCGCCGCGCCGATCTGAAGGCACACGAGGCGACAGCCCGCAAGGCAGCCAAGCGGAGGGCATTCCCGCATGGCGCGGATGATGCGCCTATCCGTTCCGGCGATCCGTCAGCCTTGCAACGGATCATGACGCGGATCGAGGAGCTGGCGCTTTCCATCGACCGGATGAAGGCCGCGAACGCGATCATCAGGCGCATGGAGAAGGAGCTTTCCAGCGAAGAGGACATGATTGCCGCCGTCGCTGCAAACACCGGCCTTTCCCCCGAAGCTGCAACCCGAGGAATCAAACTAGCACCGTGGCAGTCGCGGCGCGGGTTCAGCACGACCAACAGTCGCGCCGAGCTCCGCCGCCTGCAGCAGCGCCTTGCGGCGCTTGCAAGGATGAAGGAGCGCGGCACCCAAACCGAAGAGGTCGAGACGAGCGCCGGAGCCGTCGAGATCAAGGAGAACGCCGACATCGCGCGTATCCAATTGATCTTTCCCGACAAGCCCGACGACCTGACGCGGCGCGTGCTGAAGGCGAACGGCTTCCGCTGGTCGCCGTCGCAGGGCGCCTGGCAACGCCACCTGAACGAGGCCGGACGCTACGCCGCTCAGCGCGTGTTGAAGACGATCAGCGCCGCCAGCGCCGCCTGACCACTCGCCCCAGTTCCAGAAAGGACAATTCCGATGACCGAGACGATCTATTCCGTGGTGGAATTTTGCGGCAAGGGCGACCCTTTTTTTGGAGGCACTGCCGCCGATTGGGCGCTCTACAAGACCGAGGATGGTGCGTTCGCTTTCATGGGAGCCGCCGAGGCGCAGCGATGCAAATTGGTTATGGCCTACTTCCCGACTGCCGCCGAGGCAGAGAAGGCCGGAACCGCAGCGAGCACCCGGAAGGGACTGATTTCCGCCCTTCCCGTCAAACCCCGGCTTGAGGTGCCAACCGCACAGATTTCATGGATTGTTGGCAACAAGCATGTCGGCGAGGAGGACAGCGAGCTCGCGGAGGACTTCGCCGACAGGGCAAAGAGGGCGGGCGCGGCCGATCCGGATTTGATCGCGCAAATCGTCGCCTACGCCCTTGCCTGCCACCGCGCCAATCAGGCGCTCGTCGCGCATTTCCGGCTTTAGAAAACGTGTGGACGCTATTAAGACTGCAACCAAAGATTGGCCGCGCTATTCGACGGCGCGGCCGGCAGCAAGAGCTACAGGAGCGGAAATTGAGTCGATACACCGTGCAGATCACGAACGGGACGACAACGGACGACGAAGGGACGATCGGCTACGATCGGCCGTTGCGGACCTTCTTTCTACAGGCGTTTCCAGACCCGGAAACCGACGAATGCGCCCTTTGGTTAGGCGCATTTCTTGAGGAATACCCGACCCTGGAACCCATCATCGAGGCCGCCCGGACGCAAGGCTACGAGGTCCGCGGCCTGACGAAGGAAATGATGCTGGCGATGCTCAAGGAAGCGGGACCGCCGCACCCGCCGAGCCTTGGTGAACGACTCGGCATAGTACGGTAAGAAGGAGGACATCAGTTTCGAGGGCGGAAGCAGCAGCGCCGGGCCAGCGGCGCATTCGGGGAGGATGGGCCACCCCGACCGAGGCGACGGCCTCGCCCTCGAACCGGAGGTGTTGCATGTGGTTCCTACCACTTAGCATCACCCTAGACGTGAAAAGGACCCGGACGAGCTGGCAACTCCGAATCCAGGTCCAATTCTTGCTCTAGGAAACGGGGGCGGGCCGCAAGGCTCGTCCCCACTCCGGAACTCAATATAGCGATGTTCGCGCGAACTTCAAAGCGCCCCGGCCGTTCCAAGCTCGCATCGAGCGGGCCAGGAACGAAACGAGGGGCGCCCTTGACACCCCTCCCCTCGTGCTCCCCTCCCCATCCACAGCGGCCGCCCCGCGAGAGCGGGCCGGCTCACTTCGGCTTGTTGTCGTTGTCGGCCGTTGAAGACCTGGTGCGCGCCTGACCCGTTGCAGCGAGACCGCGACCGAGATACAGCCTGGCGGCCGGATGGCGACTTGCCGATTGACGACGAAGGCGGCGGCGGGGCTACGAAGGCCGCGTTTCCGGGCATCTCCTTAGTGGCTATGTGCAATCTAATGCTGCGCACGATACGTCAGGCCCGGCCTTGGCGTGCAACCCTAAATGGTTCTTCTCTCCGCGTCGCTCCGTTGCGACCGCTCCGCGGTGCACTCGGCCGTACCTGCCGTATTCGAGCTTCGCGATTACGCACAACCACTAAGGAGGATCACCCTCATGAAAGCGCTCGTAACCTTCTGCCAAAAGACCGGCCGCCGCCTTCGCCTCTACATCAATCGGCAAGTCGCCAAACTGTCCCACACGGGCCAATTAAAGATCTCGGTCGCGGTCTCGCTTCCGCTCATCGCCAAGGTCCAGGTCAGCTACCAGTGCGATTTCAACGCCAAAGCTGACAACGACAACAAGCCGAAGTGAGAAGGCAGCGCCTTGCATCGCAGGGCGCGGGTTTCCGCCGAGATCCCGACTGCCGCCGCATATCTCCTCTCGAGATATTGCGTCCCGATGCTTGAAATCTCAGATTGAATGGGTGAGCATTGGACATCAACCAACAATGGAAGACTTCGTGACCATGACGAGCAACGCGGTTCAGCAGGTTCAGGAGGATATGGCGCTGATCGCCCGGGGCGAGGAAATCGACCTTTCGTGGCGCCGGCTTCGCGTTCTCCTCGATCACGGCCTGGTCGAGATCAGCACGCCTGTCCTCCTGGGTGGACCGCTTGCAGGAAGTCGAACATCCATCTCGTGGACAGACGAGGGCATCCGGTTCATGGGACAATAAGGCAAAGACCATCAACGAAAATGAGGTATGACCGCGTGAAAAGCATCTTTGCAGGCAATTTCGATCAGGAGAGCGCCATCGAAGCCGCTGTAGAGCTCTACGGTGTCGATGCCACAACGGCCGTGGCTCATTGCGCGCTTGAGGCCTACTTCGATCGCCGAGAGGCGGACCACGAATTCTGGTTTCGCATTTTCGCTCAGCTCAGGGGCATTCCGCTGTCCGACAGCAATCATTGAGGTCCCGCGGATCTTGACTGCGCTCCTGTGTTCTGCTTTCGTTCTCGCGTGAAGCACCGCCGAGGCATAGAACTGGTCAGGACCAACGACGCGATGTCGGACGATTCTGCGCTCGAGCACACATTCCGGGTCGAGGTCTGGACCCATCCGCCGAGGCTGCAGGGGAGCTCCTCGAGACCATCAACCGATCGACCGATTTTAACGTCTCCAGCGCGGCCTTCCGTGCGGCGATCCGCGAGCGCCCAGGCAAATACCTCGTTCACATGAACGGCCGTCACAGGATGACGTGCGAACTTGCGCCGGATCCGCCTGTTCCCTTGAAGCCGCGCCCGATCAAGGTTGGCACTGATCCGTATCCGGAGGAGCTGAACGATCCCAAGTGGACGTTCGCGAGCCTTCCGGAGTGGCAGACGTTGGCGATACATTGCCGAAGCTGCGACCGAGTGGCGCCTGTCGATCGAGGGGAGATGGCCCGAAAGCACGGCAAGCAGACGGTCATCACCAGCCTGCTGCCCAAGCTGCGCTGCGAGTGTGGGGTGAAAGGCGATTGCGAATGGAAGATGGGCAGGCTTCCGAGATAGCAAGCATCGCCTCGGTTTCACGCGATGGCGGATGAAGCCTCGACCCGAGCTGGACTAGGCAAAAACTCCGAAAAGTCGTTTGGGCGGATTAATTTCCTGACCTCCGGTGGGTAGCAGTTTCCTCCGCCAATGTAGTCCCTGAACGTTGCGCGAGCTTGGGCGTTTGTCAGGACATAGAAGGTAGGCGACATCGTTCTCAGATCGAGTTCGATGAAAACGAAGAAGTCAGCTTCGCCTTTCTTCCGCATCTCCACAGGCCACCGCGTGATCTCCGTCGGCCGCCTCAGGAACTGTCTCGTCTTTACCTCGATGGACCGTGGATGGCCGTCAACGACGACGATCACATCATGACCGGGTGCGCCTTCCGGACTCATATATGCAGCAAGCCCGAGGGTGTTGAGTTTTGCTACCGTCAGCAGCTCGCCCAGCGTGCCCGCTTGTTGAGATGATAGTTTCTCCAGGATCGCAGCTCCTTAGTGGTGATGTCGCAGATGCTTCATTTACTCCGGCGATTCCTTGAGGTTCAACAGCCGATTTCGTGCCCCGAAAGCGATCAGACCCGCCATGATCGTGAACCTAATTCACCCTCGCTACCAATCACCCATACTGGTCTTTCGGCCGCCTGATGGCCGATAAGCTTCCTTATCGGAACCCAGAAATGACACAGTTACTTGCCTCGCCGCATGTCGATCAGGCGATCGATCTCGGCCTCGGCCGCCGCGGCGCTTTCGTAAAAAGCCTCGCGGATCTGCGCAGTATGTTCCATGAAGGCGACGTAGTTCTCCAGCGCCGTGTGAGGGTTCCCCTTCGAGCGCAGCCGCGCGACCTGCTTCCGCCAGCCAGGAATAGGATCCTTCTTGAAGCGCAGGGGGTAGTTCGTCCCGAGCCATTCAAGCAGCTCTGGCATCGACTTGCCCCGAAAGCCATTCGCCTTCGCAAACTCGCGACCTTCGATGGAGAAAGCCAGCGGCCACGTTTGGCAGTCGAGGGTCGCTTGATCTCGTGTTTTCTGCTGCCCTACATAGACACCCTCTGCCACGATATCCAGGTGAGTGTCGGACCCGCTAATGATGTGCTCCATGTGATCGGCTAGAGTCCGGATCGTCTCCGCCTTCTTGTGCCCGCACTCGGCTTCCATCGTTCGGCAGGCTTTGGCGAAATCCCCCATCTCGGCCGGGGAGTGTTTGCCGCGGCTGGTGAAATACCTCCTCGAGCGCTCGGGGAGCTGGATGTCATGCCAGTACGAGAAATATCGGATCGGATAATCCGCAAGGACACCGCAGGCCATTGAGAAATAGAACCTCGCGAGGTTCGGCAGGATGGCTTCGTGCTGCAAGCCCACATGGTAGAGCTCGTTGCGGAAATTGTGCATGAGCGCAATCGTCCGCGCCTGCTCCTCCGTGACGAGCCCTTCGAGTTTCGCGAACTTCAGCTTCGCCTCGAAGACCCGCCCTCTTGCCTCTTCAAGCTCCTTTTTATGCGGGTATTTCTCTTCACGGAAAGGCCACGCTTTCATCTCGGCATGCTTGTTATTTGCGAGCTCGTGGATCGCCAGCTCGACGGCGTTATCCGTCAGCATCAGGGCGAACCGCGCATCGTGAACACTGCCCTTGCCGATATGCTCGAAGGCGAGATCCATCTGGTCCAGAACGCTCGCGAGGAACTTCAACACGTTTACTGAATCCGCGTTGCGCTGATCGGCCGCGCGTCGTTCGGCTTCATCAGGCCCTCCTCGCAGACCAACACGTTCTCGGCCTGGAGCCACACTCGAGCGAAGACCTGATCCGCCCTTTCGACGGCCCAGCGGCTGCCGTCATTGAGTTCGATGATGGTCCCGCCTTCCGCCACAGTCCGGATTTCCAGCGGTTTCGCGCCGCAGCTCGCGGCCTGCGCGGGGGCGATCATCCCGAGCAGACAGCAGACGGCGATAAGCCCTTGCTTCACGATCATTCTTGCTTTGCCCCCGACATGGTCCTTGTGCAGATCACCGCCGACAGCAATTATTGTCAATGCGGAGCTGGATCCCGCGACGATGGATGTCCCCTAAGCGAAGTCGGTTGCGATCGGCAGTCCTACAGCCCGCCATCCGGAGGCGGGCTTTTTCTTTCTGACTGGTCTTTCCGATCTGATGCAGGATCAGGCTCAGAAGATCGGAGCCGAAAACGCGACGCGGCGAGCAGTAATCCTTTCCTTGCTACCAAGGACTTCGATCAAAGCGGCATTGGGCGCATCCACGAACACTTCGTTGAAGACAGGTCGAAACTTGTCGTGGCTGAAGGTCATCGCTGGCAATGTGATGTCGGCCAACGTGCCTGCGAGATAATCGGCGATCCGGACAAACTCGCTGTACTCGTTCTCTCCATCCCAGCCTGGGAGACCGAAAAGGAACTCAGGCCTGAAGGCATCCTTCCCTGCGAACATGCGGTGGAGATGGAAGTAGAGAAATGCGAGATCGAACGCCACCTTGTCGTGCTTATCGAACATCGCATCGCGATCGGTGATCCAACGGATATACGAAGGCATCTTCTTCGCATCCAGGTGTCTGAATAGAATTGCCGCGAAGGCTGCGCACAAGAAGATCTGCCGTGCCAGGCCGGAGTTCCGAGCTCGCCGTTTCATCTCCACCTGGAAGGCAGCGAGACGTTTATCAACGGCCCGATAGTGGGCCACCTTTTCAGGGTGTTGCTCCATGATATGGGCCACCACTTGGCGCAGGTCGTCCAGAGCAGCATTGATATTGTCATCCGTGATGTAGTCCCGGAGCAGTTTCGTTTGCCGCTGAACCAAATAGCTGACACTGAAGACCACGGGGCTTTTCAGATACGAGATCATCCCTTCAGAAGCCGATCGAGACCCTTTCATGTCGCTTGGCGCGACCGCGGAGATGTATTCTGAAATATTTGCCTGCTTGTCGTGGTTGAGCACGATCGCGAAGGCAAATGTGTCGTTCGCCTTCTTGGGATCACCGATGCAGTAATCAGAGAACACGTTCCACGCCTGCCCGTCGGGAAAGGGCTCGAACCATCGTTCCATGTCGGCCGCGATGGTCCGGTAGACCGTGTCGAGCAGGTTGAGAAATTCGAACATGCACTTACGAAACCGCCGTCACCCAGGAACGCCAACCTCGAACTCGAGGCCGTTCATGTCGATGTCGATCGTGGCGAAATATTTCCCATCGTAAGCCGGGAGCTGCTCCGGGAAAGCCCCGGTTCCGAAAGCCGAGAAGGTCGCCATCTTGATTTTTCCCCCTCGCGCCAAGGCGTTGAAGAGATCCAGCGAAAATCTGATTCCGAACTTGTCGGATGTGCGCTTCGCAACTTCAGCGTCGATATCGTCGATAATCTGTTGCAACATCTAAAAATGTTCTCCGTTTTCAATGCCGTAAGCTCTTGCATCAAGCGCCGCCGACGGCAAGCCCGCCGCGGCGGACCTCCCAAACAAAAAACCTGCAAATAGACCCTTGACGGAATCTATTTGCAGGTGCATTACAGGTGATGTCATGTGCAAGCGACAATCACCCAGCGACGCGGGGTAGCAGCCCCGGCCGTCAACAAGGAGTATTTAGCATGCGAAGCACGAACGCACTAATCCGGAAAGCTACCCGCGCATCGAAAAGCATCGTCGAAGGCGACAAGCTTCTGTCGGCTCTGACGAGCCCCCGGTACATCAATGCGATGAAAGAGGGTGTCCTGGAAGAGGTGCCTCCGGTCTCGAAGATTAGTCACATGCTGAAAGAGCAGTTCCCGGAAAAGCCAGATCTCGGATCCACTCCGGTTCGCCAGTTCATCGGCATGGCTGTCCGGGCGATCCTGTCGGATCACGGCTACGAGCTCGACGAATCAGGTGTCAGGATCCCTGATGATCCTGTGTTCCGTAGCGGCTCCACTTACCGCCCGATAGCGGCATCGGAAGGAGAGGAGGACGACGACATCCTGGCTCGCTTCGTCGCTATGCTGAATCCTGACGAGCTTCGCCGCCTGCAGGACCTCGTGAAGGCGGCTCTGTAAGCCGTGTGAAATCTGCGGTCGGCTATTGCGGGATGCTCGGCCGACAGCAACACTAGTGTCGACGGGCCGCGGAAGACGGCCTCTGTGCAAGCTCCGGCATCTTCCGTTCCTATCTCTGAAGACTTGACCCCGGCTATCACAGGTCGGGGTTCTTTTTGCCGTCATGGCAGCTCGTCGATATCCTCAGGTGGCAGCGGCTGTCGGCTCATTGCCTCCCTTCTTCTCTTCTACTTCCTCAGCTCCGCTGGTCTGCGGAGGCGGCGAATGCCTTGCCATCAGGAGGCCGACGAGCATGATTCCTGTGAGGTTCGTCACCCGGAAGAAAGCGTCGGTCACCTGATAATAGTTCGTCTCGTCCCTCTTCGGATCCTGCGCCGAAAGCGCGAAACGGGCAACCTTCTGCTCTTCATCCAACTCCGCGATGAGAGGCCAGAAGTGACGGAACGACAGATGCACGAAATCCGACAGCTCATCATAGAGCGCAGCTACCCCCGGATGATCCTCGTTCAGTTTTCCCTTCAGATAAGCGTCCGTCATCTTCTCGCCGTCGGCCGCCTTCAGCTTCCGGTATGTCACGTCGCCGTTGAAGATCTGCTCTATCGCGCTTTCGGCGTTCTGCATGTAGCTGATGCCGTTGATCCGCATCGCCGTATCAAGCTGGGTGCGGACCATGACGGCGGCCGAGGCGAAGTTCCAGTCTTCGACGAGCTTCCGAAACGCCCTCGACTGGGACAATGTGCGCTTGATCGCGGCCAGGATGAAGTTATCGACGACGGTAAGGCTGCTGCCTACAGGCACCGCGCCGTGCGCCTTCACCACGATCTCGCGTTCGAGCTTTTCGAGGGCAGCCAGCCGCTCGGCTAATGACATCACCTTGTCCGTCACGATCATCTCCTGTTCGGTCGCCAACACGATTTCCGGAATTAGAAGAGGACAGATCAGCAATCCGGCTTCAAGCGAAACGTGAGGTGGACTAATAGCAGTCCTGTTTCTTTGCTGGAGATTCTCTTTGTCGGACGCACATCCATTTCAGGTCGGGTCACAAATATCACTCCTCGAGGACTGGACGTTTTCCGTAGAGAAGAGCCGGATCAGCGACAGAGTGTGGGATGCCGCTGGTTGTGGATCCGACCAGGACTACATTGCGGCAAATGCCCGATGGCGAGAGCTGATAGCCGAGAAACATGCCATCCTTGAGCGGGGAGCCGGGCCAAGAGGCCCCGTTCAGCTACCGACCGATGACGGCGGCTGGACCACAAAAATTCTCGCAAAGGAGCCTGGTCCCGGCGACAAGAAGCGAATGAAAGTCGTCGATCAAGAACTCGATACCCTTTGGCAGCCGATATTCAGATCGAAAGTCACCTTGCCAGCAGGCACGCTAATGGAGATCGCCCTCGTCAATCCCGAGTTCGTCAGGTTCAACGTAACCTCGACCACACATCCTGGTCTGCAAACGAAAAAGGAAGGCGGGAGCCTGAGCAACGGAAAGCGGGTGTTCGTGATCCGGGGCAATCAGCTCGGGCACGCCAAATATCAGGTCGTAAATCCGTGAAATGGGGTTCGAATTGAAGGCAATACATGCCCGCCAAGACGCTGCAGAGATGTACACGATCCTGCGGACAGCCAACTGCATAAAGCGATATGACAGCATCAGCCATCAGCTTCTCGCTGAACTCGCTGTCGCTATTGCCACGGACGGAGAGGTCGTCGGCGGGAATAATCGCGGAAGCGACGTAGTTTCTCCCACTTATGGAAAGATCGAGGTCAAATCGCGGATTCTCGGAACGGACGGCCCCTTCCCCCGGGTTTCGCTCAAACCTCACAACCTCGATAAATCCGACTGGATTGTCGCCGTCCGCTGGACGCGCGAATTCGAATTTTATGATGCCATCGCAGTGCCGAAGTCGGCAGCTCAAGGCCTCTTCGCTGGCCGCCTCTCCGAGGGAAGAGTGGCACACGTTGCATGGCAGACGTGGATTGCCGCACCCGGAGCCGAAAGCCTTGCAAGTCGAGTTCGCACTGCTCTTTCCACCCTTTCCTGATATCCACCCTCACCCGCTCTCGTCGAAACGATAGGAGCGGGTTTTGTGGCTTGCGTCCAGTCTGGACCATCTCCGGAGTAGAGGGAGGAGACCCAGCCGATGCCAGCCGAACGCCTTGAGATCATCTTCGACACTGCCTGCCGCTATCCCGGCCGCGTGTCGTTCGACATCAGCTTCCGGAACATGCGCTATGTCGATCACAGGGACGCTGGCACGCCGGAGGCATCGAAGATCGCCCACGATCTCCGCGTCACGGCCAAGCGTGCTGGCTTCCGGTATGTGCGCGGTCAGGACGACGAGAGGCGTTTCGATCGGCTTTGCCATCATCGCTGTTGCGTGCGGGAACAGAGCTTGGCCGTTACTTGGTTGAATGGTCGATGATTTAAGTTGCCCGGTGCCCGCGCAGCGGAGCGCCCATCACTCGGAGCGAAGCGGGCGACCGGGCATCCTTTCTAATGTGGACGGCGAAGCGGGTGGACGCGCGGAGGCAAAAATGAGGCTTCTCGAATACTGGCCATTCTTTGTCGGTTGTGGCGCGGGAGCGCTGTTGGCGGTGTTTCTGAGTTCAATGTTCAGAGTGCCGGAAACCGTAAGCCTGGTCAGCTTTGTGCTGCTGACTGTAATGGGTGGCGGGCTTGCCGAGCGGTTTTGGAGAAAGGATTGAGCAGAACCGCTTGCCGGGGGCAGTCGGTCCCGGTTTCCGCCCTTCGGGCGGCGCTATGCTAAACCTCCTACGGCTGCCCTTTTAACCGATCAAGCGGTGCGCGAACTGGCTTCGGCTACGCCTGCGCCTGGTATGCTCATTTGTTGTTTTTGGGGAAAGAGGGCTCTGCCCGCCTCTCCCCAACAAGGCGAAAATCGGTCTCCCCGTCCTTCCTCCGCTCGCCTTCGGCTCGCTCCGTGCAGGATCGACGCGGATCCGCATGCGCGGATCACGCGACGCCCCTTCGGCCTCACGCCTCGGGCGGGTGATCCCCCTCCGATTTGTCACCTTGCCCCCCTCTCCCCTGCTGCTCCGCGCGAGCTCGGGAGCAGGAGCGGGGCTCCTGCCCCTTCGGGCATGAGGCCGCTTCGCGGGAATAGGGAAAAAGGGAACCACCATGACTGACATCATCACCGTGGCATTGAGCAAGCTCGACGCCGATCCGAGGAATGTGCGCAAGACCTACAGCGCCGAGGGCATCGAGGCGCTGGCTGCGAACATTCGCGCCGACGGCTACCGGCTTCTGCAGAACCTCGTTATTCGTAAGGGCGACAAGAGGGGCCGCTATTTCGTCGTCGCCGGCGGACGCCGATTGGCTGCGCTCAAGCTGTTGGCGGAGGCGGGCGAGATCACCAAGGATTACCCCGTCGAGTGCAAGGAACGCGAAGGCGAGATCGCCACGGAGATCAGCCTCGCGGAGAACGTCATGCGCGAGGATATGCACCCGGTTGACCAGTACGAGGCATTTGACGCGCTAGCCAAGCAGGGGAAGGACATTGCCGATATTGCCGCCCGGTTCGGCACGACCGAAACCATTGTCCGCAAGCGGCTGGCTCTCGCCCGCGTTTCGCCGATCCTTTTGCAGCAGTTCCGCGACGAGGACATGAGCTTCGCGCAGCTATCGGCCTTCACGGTCAGCGATGATCACGAAAGGCAGGTGACCGTCTGGAACTCGCTTCCTTCTTGGAGCCGCGATCCTCATTCGATCCGGCGAGCGCTGACCGAGGAAATGATTCCGGCGACCGATAAGCGTATACAGTTCATCGGCGGGCTGGAGGCCTACGAGGAAGCCGGTGGACAGGTCCAGCGCGAGCTTTTTGATGATCGAAACGCCGGTTACGCGATGGACGTTGCTTTGGTCGAAAAACTCGTGGCTGAAAAGCTCGAGACGGCCGCCGCGACCGTTCGGGCCGAAGGCTGGAAATGGGTCGAGTGCTCCGCCACGGCCCCTGCCGGTTATCATGCGATGAAGCGCCACTATCCCGAGGCTCTTCCTCTTTCCGAAGAAGATCAGGCGGCGCTTGATGCCGCACAGGCAGAATATGACGAGCTGGCCGAGTTGATGGAAAGCGGCATGGCCGACGACGAGGCAGAGGCGAGGCTGTCTGACGTCGAAAAGCGGATCGACACTCTCAATGCCCGATCGGAGGCCTATAGCGCGGAGGCGTTGGAACAGGCGGGAACCTTCGTGTTCCTCGACTATTACGGTCGGCTTGCGATCGAGCGCGGCTTTGTGAAGCCAGGAGAAGGCGAGGCGGCGGGAGATGAGAACGAGGACGGCGAAGGCTTGCCGAGCGCCAGCGGCGCGGCAAAGCCCAAGGCACGGAGCATTAGCCATTCCGCCGCGATGATCGAGGACCTGTCGGCTCACAAGACCGCTGCTTTGCGTATCGAACTGGCGAATAATCCGGACGTGGCGCTTGTTGCCGTCGTTCATGCGATGCTGCTGCGCGTGGCCTATCCGTACAATTCGGAGCAGAGCGCCCTACAGTTGTCGCTCACGCACGAACGGCTGGAGCCGTCGATGAAGGACGCCGAAAGCTGCAAAGGGCTTTCCGCCTTCAACGATCTTGCGGACAGCTATGGCCATCACCTGCCGGGAAACCCTGCCGACCTGTTCGATTGGCTGTTGGAGCAGCCGCAAGACATGGTGCTGATGCTTCTCGCATTAGGCGCGGCGCACTCGGTCAATGCGGTGGAGAAGAAGTTCACAGACCGGAAGAAAGGCATCGAGCAGGCGAACCAGCTTGGCCGAGCGCTCAAGGTGAACATGCCAGATTGGTTCGAAACGACCGGCGACAGCTATTTCAAGCACGTCAACCGCACGACCATTGAACTTTCGGTGGCCGAGGCGAGAGGCAGTGACGCGGAATTGTCGGTGAGAGCCGCCGCCAAGAAGTCCGAAGCCGTCACGATCGCAGATCGCCTTGTTGCCGGAAGCGGCTGGATACCGGCCCCGGTGCGACTAGCGCGCGCCGAGGCAGAACGGGAGCCTAAAAGCGAGAGCATCGCCGAAGACGAGCAGTTCCCCCAAGCGGCTGAGTAACATCAGTAGCGGGCCGGTCACGTTTCTCCCGCGTGATCGGCCATTCCCGCTTCACCACCGCCAATGACCGTGGGCCAGGATCGACCTGGCCCACAATCCATGTTGAGGGGAGGCCCGCCTCCCCCTCCCCTCAAACTCCCCTTCCCGCCCGGGTGTTCTTGCGTTTCAGGAACTGGTATGCATCAAATTGCTTCAGCCTTGTGACTCAAAGGCGGCGTCTTAAGATCAGCAGAAACAAGGAAAACCATTGATAAATAAGGGTATGCTCGGTCTACCGCGCGCCTTACAGGCTTTTGCGTGTAGCACGTTGTTGCACCTTTTTGGTTTATCAGGTTAGTTTTCAAATGGCGGAATCAGTCGTGATTCCGGCGCTCACGCATTCTGATCAAATTTCACGGAGATAACAGGCCCGACCAGAAAAGAAAAACCGCTCCCGAACAAGTCCGGAAGCGGGGTCTATGAGTCAATAAATTAGCCGAATCCTTTCTCGCAGACCCTCCCTTCCCTGTCAATTGCAAAAGCACCTTTTCGGTGAACGGCGAAGCTTTGCCTGGCCCCTAAGTGGAGACGAGGAATGGGGAATACCCAATTTCATCAGCGGCCAATCGGCCGCAGGATAACGCCGCAGCGTGCGCAATTCCGGCGTCTGGCAGAGTCGGCGGATATCGGAAGCGTGACGCGTGCTCAATTGGCCGTGCTTGCTCAAAGCCTGACATGCACAGGGTTAATCAACGGGACCGAGAGCCACCTGTTGGTGGCGCTGATCAACACGGCCCCCGCCGAATCGTTCGACAAGTCCGGTAAGCCGATCGTTTTCAAGTCCAACCAGCAATTGGCCTTTGAGATCGGCCGGTCGATCGGTCGCGTCAGCCGGATGCTATCCAGCCTCTTCGACGCTGGCCTGATCACGATGCAGGACAGCGGCAACTACAAGCGCTATCCGATCCGCAATGGCAACGGCGAGATCACGGACGGTTGCGGAATCGACCTTCGCATCCTGATCGTGCGATATGCCGAGCTTGACGAGCTCGTGAGACAGGTTCGGGCTCAGAAGAAAGCCGCCGACGCGGCGCTACGGCGCTACCGCGGGGCGCTTCGCAATGCTCGCTATGCCCTCTCGGCCGCCGCGCGTCTCTCGGAGGATTCTTTGTGCCGTATCGGCGCCCGGATAGATCGGGTGAGCAACATTGTCGGAATCGCCGGCAAGGCACCGAGTCGCGTGCTGCGCCGGGCAACGGATCTTCTGGAGTGGTTGATAGAGCGGATGATGCAGCTCCCGCACCGATCGGCAGAAGCGCAAGAAACGCAAAATATGACATGCCCGTATGTCGAAAACGGCATGCACAAACAGATTACAACCCCTCATCCCTTTGACGAGAGTAATCAGGAACGGCATTCGGCTAACGCCGAACAACTCAGTTCGCCTGAGGCTGGCTCCGCCAGCAAATGGGCCTTTGAAGAAAGCCTGAGGCGAGGCCGGAGCGAAATCAACCAGCCGCGGCGCTTGCCGCAGGCAATGGTGGCCTTGCAAGACGTGATCAGGGCGGTGCCAGCGCTGAAGACCTACGGGTTTGCCCCGAGCAGTTGGGCCGACCTGGCGCGGGCCGTGCCGCTGATGTGCCGGTTTGCCGGGATCTCCGAGGATGCCCGCGCCCGCGCGGTCGAGCAGATGGGCGAGCAGCAAGCCGCCGTCGCGGTCGCCGTGACACTTGAGAAATACGACCGGCAGGAAGTCAACTCGCCGGGAGGATATTTGCGGGCTATGACGGACCGCGCTAGAGCGGGCGAATTGCATCTCGCCCGCTCTGTCTTCGGGCTCGCTGCCCGAAATTCCATGGAGATCAGACATTGAGACGTAACGCTTTGCTGGTGCTTTTCGCCGCCCTCGTCATTGTTCACGGTTCGGCGGAGGCAGCCGACTATTCCGGCCGCGCCCGCGTGATCGATGGCGACACCATCAGCATCCGGAAGCAGCGCATCAGGATAGCGGCGATCGATGCTTGCGAGCGCGACCAGACCGGATTGAAAGACGGGAAGTTATGGCCCTGTGGCGTCGCAGCTCGCAGCTATCTTGGGAAAATGATCGACGGCCAGCACGTTCGCTGCGACATCATCGATCAGGATCAGTATCGCCGCCTGGTGGGCCAGTGCTTCATTGGAGACGTCGATATCGGCCTTGCGATGGTGAAGGCAGGACTGGCGGAGGCAATGCTAAGGTATGTGCCGGCGACCCACTCGATCAGCGAGGTCGAGTACGGCCAGGCCGAGAGTCGCGCCCGAGATGGCGGCTTTGGCATGTGGTCCGCGGAGATCGAAAGCCCGCACGAATACCGCCGTTCCAAATCTTCCCGGATACCGTGACCGCGAGATAGCCAATATGGCGCAATGGCGCCGACGGCGTATGAACCATATTGCTTCAATGTCGTGGTCCGAATCGCCGCAAAACCCGTTGATTAGGCCGCTGCATTGGATAATATTGCTGCAAATTGTGCGGTTGGTACGTCGCTGACAAACGGGGAAACGTTGCCAAAACGGTTCAAGCCACACTCCTCCAACGCGGTTGCTTTTCACGCTCGTTCGCACGTCGACGCGGTTTACGCAAAGCGGACGCCACAAAAATTTCCCCGCCTTCGGCTTCCTCGCGAAGCAAATTTTTGCGTCCTCTCGCCTCCTCCGCTCACGCTCCGGCCTACGGTGCGCACCGCTTGCGCCGTGCCTTTGGAACGATCATTGCAACCACCAAAGAGGAGTGAAAGACATGAACATCACCAACTACATCCAGTTCGACGGCGACAACCTCGAGACCGCAAAGGGCGCCGGCCTCATCTCCACCATCGACCGCGACATGGACATCAAGGTCGTGCCGTTCGAGTCCGACAATGAAAAGGCCCCGACGCACCGCGTCTACGCCAAGTCACCGCGCGGCCATGACATCGAGGTCGGCGGCATCTGGAAGAAAGAGAACCAGGACGGCAAGCCGTACTACACCCTCTCGATCCGTAAGCTTCGCTACAACGCCAATCTCGGCCGGTTCCCCGGCCAGGACGATGCCTCCCTGCAGGCGATCATCGAGTGGGAACCCCGCGATTAATCCGCTCACGGCGCCCGGCTAGTAGCCGGGCGCTCACCTTCGAAAGGCCGAAAATTCCGCCAATTGCTGGATTTTCAGCACTTTTCCCGCTGTGGTGGCCCGTAACTGGAGATTTGCCGATGAACGTTCATTCCCGCCGTCCGGATCGTTCCCCCGAAGCTATCGAGAAGCGGCGCAAGGCCGCCGAACAGGCGCGCGCCGCCAATATCCGGCAGGGCTACGTTCACGATCCTGCTCTCGAGGAGGCGACCGCGCGGTATGTCGCCGGCGACATCACCCGCGAGGAATACCGGCAGCTCATGATCGAGTCGCCTGTTAGATAACCTCCCGATCAACCTTCAAGAGCAGAAGGCCGCCTGCTTAGAGCTGGCGGCTTTTTGTTGAGTTTCGCCATGGCTGATGAGCGCCCCAAAAAGTTCCTACACCTATCCCAACACGTCGGACGATCCGGACCGGACGAACGTTCTGAAAAACAGATGGGGAATTGAAGCCCATTCCGAGCTGCGCGCGAAAGAGTATCGCGCGACCGCGGTGCGGATGGCGGAAATTGCTGAAGGCGACGGCCCGAAAGGCAACTTCGACAAAGCTCACCTGAAGGCGATTCACGGCTACATTTTTCAGGATGTCTATGAATGGGCCGGTCATACGCGCAACGAAAGTCCGATTGTTGAGGGGCAGCGCGTAGAGCCGATCGGGGCCTCTCTAAGGGCGGCACGTCCTTCCTGCCCGGCTCGCGCATAGAAATGGGTCTGGACGAGGCGCTGAAGCCGATCCGAGATCCGCAGGCCCTTCGCAATGCAACGCCTGAGGAGTTCGCTGAGCGCGCCGCGAAAGTCCTCTCAGAGTTGAACTATGTGCATCCATTCCGAGAGGGAAACGGACGTGCCCAGGAAGCGTTTATTTCCGAGCTGGGCCGCCACTACGGCCACGAAATCGACTTCTCTGTAATCACCAAGCCGCGCATGATCGAGGCGTCGATCGAGACCACAAACGACCCGTCCAGTCCCGCGATGAAGCATGCGATCGAGGACGCGATGAACCCCGGGGCGCCGGGAGGCTCTCCGATCCGCATTCGAAGACTTGCGGGAGATCGGCGAAGAGCCCCTGCAACACCATCTCCGCACCGCCCGCGCCGGCGAGGAGATCACAGGAACGGTTCTCGGCCACGACAATCGCGTTGCCAGCCTTGTGACCGACCAAGGGATTGTCGTCGCCGATCGCACGGATTTGCCGGAGAGGTTGCCGGACGACGAGGAAATTACCTTCACTGCCCGGTCGGACTTTTCCCGAGTGAGGCGAGAGCAGCCGGCGCAGGAGGCACAATCGCAGGCGGCGCCAGCGAGGCAGCCACAGCAGGACCATAACCCGGAGTTGAAGGCGATCGAGGCGCAAATGACGGCACAGCGCAGCCGTGAGCGCGACGACGACGATCGCGGACGGTAACCGGCTCAGCTTGTAAAGCTGCAAGAGGTATCCGTGAGCAGGAGGCGCCGCTGCTCTGCGCCCTCTCCTTCCGTTGGGTGATTTGACGGACAAGCTACGATAGCCCCTCCCCCACGCAACCGCTGGCCCGGTCCTCCACTCTGTTGCGGCCCTTCGGGTGCATGGGCTCGCTTTGGCTATCTCCGTTTTCTGCCGTCAACCAACGGAAGGAGACGGCAATGCAGAGCATCAAGGACACCTACCAGCGCATCACCGATACCATCATCGAGCAGCTTGAAGCCGGAACAAAGCCGTGGATCCGGCCCTGGCGCGGAAGCAGCCGCGGCTCCCTCGTTCCGCACCGCGCCACAGGCGAAGCCTATCGCGGGATCAACGTCCTGATGCTGTGGCTCGCAAGCGAGCTCGCCGGCTACGAGGAAAACACCTGGATGACCTACCGCCAAGCTCAGGATCTCGGCGGCCAGGTTCGAAAGGGCGAGAAAGGGTCCCTCGTCGTCAAGTACGGCGCCTTCACCCCCAAGGAGCGCGAGGATGACGACGAACGCGCAATCCCGTATCTCAAGGGCTACACGGTCTTTAACATCGAGCAGATCGAGAATCTTCCAGACCGGTTCTATCGACCGGTCGAGGAGCTGCCGACGACGCCAGTCCCGCATCTCGAGACTGTCGAAGCCTTCGTCCGCAACACTGGCGCGGCGATCACCTACGGCGGAACAACCGCGTGCTATCGTCCCGCCCCTGACGACATCCTCATGCCCGATCGGGCACGCTTCGTCGACGAGGTTCACCTCTACTCGACCTTGCTTCACGAAATGTCGCATTGGTCAGGCGCAAAGCATCGCCTCGACCGTGACTTGAGCGGCCGATTCGGCAGCGAAAGCTACGCCATGGAGGAGCTGGTTGCCGAGCTCTCCGCTTCGTTCCTCTGCGCCGATCTTGGAGTGGCCCACGATCCTCGCGACAATACGGCTACCTATTTGGAAAGCTGGCTCAAGGTGCTGAAGAACGACAAGCGGGCGATCATCACGGCGGCCGCCAAGGCTCAGACTGCGGCCGACTATCTGCACGAGTCACAGTTGGGGGCGGAGGACACCAGGGCCGCATAGCGGCCCCCCTTCCTCCTCGAGACAGAGCTCAATGTTACTGAGGCGTACGAGCAGTTTCTTTGCCCTTATGGCAAGAGTTGACCGTGGTCAACTTAGGCCTTCGCTCTTGATCAAGAGATCACGGTTAACCTTTCGTTAACTTAAAAACACTTGCCGGATCGACAGAATCACCCCTACATGCGGTTAATAGATCAAATTTGCCTTAAAAGTGCATGTGCGAGATTTATCGATGAATGTGAAAGTGAGCATCCAGGACGAGATTGCGGAAGTCGATTTGCTGATCACCCAGCAAGCGAATGAGCTTTCCGCAATGCTCCACGAACATCGCCTTGAGATGTTTCCGCCGAATGCCCAAAAAACGTTGCGGCCGTTTCAGTTGTCGGAGGCCGCGCAATATCTTCGGGTCACAAGCGGATACCTCAAGAACTTGAGCTTGGAAGGGAAAGGCCCGCAGCCGATGGTAACACCAACCGGCCGGCGTTCCTATACGGCCGAGCAGATGCTCGAGATGCGCTATTTCCTGGACAGGAATAGCCGTTCTGCAGCGAAATATGTCCCCCACCGACGCGGCACTGAGCACCTTCAAGTGATTGCTACTGTCAACTTCAAAGGCGGCTCTGCAAAGACGACCACGACTGCTCATTTGGCTCAGCATCTTGCGCTTACGGGACACCGTGTTCTCGCCATCGATCTCGATCCGCAGGCATCGCTTTCAGCCCTTCACGGATTCCAGCCGGAGATCGACCACAATGAATCTCTGTATGAAGCGCTTCGGTATGACGACCAGCGGAAGTCTCTTTCTGAGCTCGTTAAGAAGACCAACTTTCCTGGCTTGGACATCGTTCCAGCGAACCTCGAACTGCAGGAATACGAATATGATACTCCGCTTGCGCTAGCCCGGAATGACGGCTCCATGGGCCGGATTTTTTTCGGTCGTCTCGATGAAGCACTAGGCGACGTTGCGGATAACTACGACGTGGTCATCATCGACTGCCCGCCGCAACTTGGCTACCTGACCCTCACGGCCATGTCGTCCTCGACGGGTATCCTGATCACTGTCCATCCCCAAATGCTTGACGTCATGTCGATGTGTCAGTTTCTGCTGATGATGGGAGAGGTCATGGGGACCCTGAAGCGTGCCGGCGCCAATATGCGTCTCGACTGGCTCCGTTATCTGGTGACGCGGTATGAGCCCACCGACGGTCCCCAAAGCCAGATGGTTGCTTTCATGCGCTCGCTCTTTAAGCAGCATGTGCTCGTCAATGAGATGCTGAAGAGCACGGCCATATCCGACGCGGGGATTACGAAACAATCACTCTACGAGGTTGAACGCTCGCAATTTACGAGAACGACCTATGACCGGGCGATGGAGTCCCTTCATCGCGTGAATGATGAAATCGTTGGTCTGATCCACAAAGCGTGGGGTCGATGATGTCCAGAAAGAACCTCCTGACGTCAATCACTGAGCGCAAGTTGACCATGGTCAACTCGGCGCCGGCACCCGAGAATTCGACGCCTTCGCTGTCGCCAGCCATGGAGCGAAACCGCAATCGAGGCGCTTTCGGCGCCATAACGAAATCGATCGACGAGCTCGCTGAAAAAGCACAAGCAGCTAAGGAGTTCGAGGCACGATTGCTCGAAGGGGCGACCGTGGTGGAATTGGACCCCGCAACAATAGATGCTTCTTTCGTCGCTGATCGCATGGGCGATGACGCAGAGGCCTTCGAGGATCTCGTTGAGGCTATTCGTCAACGGGGTCAAGACAGCGCGATCCTGGTGCGTCCACACCCGGATTTTGACGGCCGTTACATGACGGTCTTCGGCCATCGAAGGGTGCGTGCCGCAAGAGTGCTCGGCAGACCGGTTAAGGCGGTTGTTAAAGAGCTCGATAACAAAAACCACGTCATCGCCCAAGGGCAAGAAAACAGTGCCAGGGCCGACCTCTCGTTTATTGAGAAGGCGGTATTTGCGAGCAATCTCGAACGTAGCGGTTACGATCGGGAAGTGATTATGGCGTCGCTGTCGGTCGACAAAACCGTAGTTTCCAAGATGATCTCCGTCACCAATGACATTCCTGTAGACGTCATTCGCGCCATCGGACCCGCCAAGAGCAGCGGCCGCGATCGTTGGTACAGGCTCGCCCTCAAATTCCGCGACGGCGGTGCAGAAGATAGGGTAGGGGAGCTTACTGGATCTCCGGAATTTCAATCTGCTGATAGCGATCAGCGTTTGGAACTCCTGACGCGCCACCTCGATACCGAAAAGCCAAAGAAAATCAGCAAATCGAGGCCGAAAGGCCAAGCTTGGGTCCCTGAAGACAAGTTGGTGAGCGTCGTGGCAAAGGCACAACCAAAAGGCTTCTCGCTCGACATCAGAAATAAGGATGCGAAGCCGTTCGGCGAGTGGATTTCTAACAATCTTGAGAGCCTGTACGAGGCGTTCAGGAAGTCGGAGCAGTAGGAAAAACGGAGACAAAAACCGCAAAGAAAAAGGCCCCCAGACATCACTGTCGTGGAAGCCCTTCTCATATCCTTAAGCAAGATCGAGAATCGCATTTCCACGAATCCCTGTCAAGAGTCGCAACGTCCGTTTTGGGCGGCCGGTATTCTTTGCCTAGTTGAAGGCGGAAGTGAAATGCAGGTTGGAAATGTGACGACGCCCTTCGGGCGGCGGCCGATTTCGCTTGCCCAGATCAAAGGGCAGATGCGGACGGCCGAAATCAAAGCCGGCAAGAAAGCCGACAAATGGAAGGTGTTTCGCGACGCCTGCGAGGCGAGGGTGGTGCTCGGCGTCCAGGACCGCGCCTTGGCGGTGCTGGACGCGCTGCTGACGTTCTATCCGGACAACGAGCTCTCGGAGGATCGCGGCCTGGTCGTATTCCCGTCGAACGACCAGCTCTCGGTCCGCGCACACGGCATCGCCGGCACGACTCTGCGCCGGCATCTTGCCGCGCTCGTCGACGCTGGCCTGATCCAGCGCAAGGACAGCGCCAACGGTAAGCGCTACGCCCGGAAGGACGAAACTGGCGGAATCGAAGAGGCGTTCGGCTTCAGCCTAGCGCCGCTGCTTGCGCGCGCCGAGGAGCTCGCGCACGCCGCGCAGCAGGTGGCGGCCGAGCGCAAGCGGTTCCGCATCACTAAGGAAGCGCTGTCGATCTGCCGGCGCGACGTCCGCAAGTTGATCAGCGCTGCGGTAGAGGAGGGGGCTGCCGGCGACTGGGGACACATCGAGGAGATGTTCCTCGGCCTGACCGGGCGCATCCCCCGCACGCCGACGGTTGCCGATCTACAGCAAATCCTCGAGGAAATGGAGATGCTGCGCGAGGAAATCATCAACCGGCTGGAAATGCAGGAAAATTACGAAAGTATGGACAGCAATGCTGTTCAAAATGAACGTCACATACAGAATTCAAATACCGAATCCAGCAATGAACTTGAACCTAGCTCTCGAAAAGAGCAGGGGGCGAAATCGAGCCAAGCCATCCGACCGACAAAAGAGCCGATAAAGGCATTTCCGCTCGGTATGGTGCTGCAGGCATGCCCAGGTATCCGCGACTATGGGCCGAGCGGCAATATCGAAAGCTGGCGAGACCTGATGTCGGCCGCGGTGGTCGTCCGATCAATGCTCGGCGTCAGCCCCAGCGCCTATCAGGACGCCTGCGAGATCCTTGGACCGCAGAACGCCGCGGCGGTTATCGCCTGTATCCTTGAAAGGGCAGGGCACATAGAGAACGCCGGCGGCTACTTGCGCAATCTGACACGCAAGGCTAGCTGCGGCGAGTTCTCGCTTGGGCCAATGTTGATGGCGTTGTTGCGGGCGAACGGCGCCCCGGGCCGTAAGGCTTCGTAGCGACCCCTACGTCTTTGCGCCAGTGCAGATGGTTTTCAGGACCTGCAACGCTCGCATCGCTTGAGGGAAGAGATGGCGTCGCTGATGCAGCGTGCTGAGGCCTGGGGCAGGGCAGCATCGGGTGCTGACGAGCACGATCGATCGGCGGCGGAAGCGGAGCCGGAAGAATAGGGGTCGTTTGAGAACCGAGCCGATGCTCGCTTCGGGGCGTAGTTACGCTTAGACGATCAGCCGGGCCGCTCGTCCATTCTTTCGTTCCGCATTGTTGTAATAGCTGGCCGCCTGGGTCACCGATTTGTGCAGAGACTGCTGCATCGCCTCTGGAAGAGGGATGCCGCGGTTTGCAGCCTCGGTGAGATAGCCGGATCTCAGCCCATGGGCCGAAAACAGCGCCGGGTCGAGGCCTGCCTGTTCGCAACGGCGCTTCAGGATCAGGTTGACCGACTGCGGCGTCAGCGGCCGCCGCTCGATGTTGCCCCATTGATCGATGCGCCGGAACACCGGCCCGTCCTTGATTTGCGCCTCCGCCAGCCAGCGTTTCAAGGCGGTCACCGGCCGGCCGATCAACAGCACATGTTCGTTGTCGTCGGCGGTCGTAGTCTTGGTGCGGCCGAGGCGGATCGACAGGCAGGGCAAGGGAGGGGAGTCCTTGTCGGAGGGATCACCGCGCACAGGTTCCTCGTCGGTCAGGTCCTCGACGTGCAGAGCCGCCATTTCCGAGCGGCGACGGCCGCCGGAGGCAAAGGCGGCCAACAGCATTGCGCGGTCGCGCACATCGACCAGCCGATCGCCTGCACAAGCCTGAAGCACCGTCGCCAGGATATCGACCGTCACCGCCTTTTTGCTCTTGCGCTGGCGCGGCCGGTTACTTGCCTTGACCGCCAGCCTCAGCGCGCTCTTCAGCGATGGCGCACCGAAGGCGCCGGTGAGACCGCGCCAGCGCGTCAGGATCGACCACGACGTCAACCGCCGCCGCACCGTGCCAGGCGCGTGCGCGCCGGAGGCCCGGAGCAGGCGCTCGGCGCGCAATCCCGTCTCGACCTCGGCCGGCATGCCGTGGGCCGCGTCCTCGGCGCGCTTCACCGGATCCCAGAGGTGATGGGCGACGAATTTCAGGAGCAGCGCTTCCGGCGCCGGCCAGGGGAGGGGGGCACCGGTCGCCAGCCGGCACCAGGCCTCGAGGTAGCCGAGATCGGACGCCAGCGCGCGTAGCGTATTTTCGCCCATGCCTTCGCCGGCGAGATGTTTCAGCGTCGCGACGTCGTCGTCGGTCAGCAGCGCGGCGAGCTGGTCGCGCCGGTCGAACGGCAGGATGGCGTCGAGCGCGTCGAGTTCTTCGGCGCGACGAACCACCGCTTGGCTGTCTGAACCCGCCGTTTTAGAATTATCGACCATGGCGCTTAGGCTCCAGTGCTCTTGCGGAAATTACGGAGAATCCGTATATTCCGGAAAAAGGAGTGTTGAAATGACGTCGACCGTCACCGCTGCGGCGGTTTCCAAGAACTTCGGGGCCTACCAGGATGCCGCCGTGCGCGAGCCGGTGATCATCACCAAGAATGGCCGACCGCGAACCGTGCTCCTCGCCTACGAGGACTATCTGCGGCTGTCGCGGCGCGATCGTCGCGTCGAGGCGACGGCGGAATTGAGCGACGATGACATCTCCGCGGTCGAAAAATCCGAAATGGAGCCGGGCCTCGATCATCTCAACGCCGAACTGCTGACGGGCAAGAATGCTGCCGACTGAAATCAAGGTCGGCCACGTCTTCCGCTATTCCTATCTCTGGCACTGGCAACATCTCGAAGGCCGCGAAGAGGGTGACAAGGACCGGCCGTGCCTCGTGTTGGCGCTCGTCACCACGCTCGAGGACGGCACGCCGATCGTTCGCGTCCTGCCTATCAGCCATTCGCCGCCGGTCCGCGCCGACGAAGCGATCGAGATCCCGCCCGCGACCAAGCGCCGGCTTGGGCTCGACGACGAGCGCTCCTGGATCGTGCTTTCCGAAAGCAATCGTTTTGCCTGGCCTGGACCGGACATTCGGCCGGTCGACAGCGACAACGGCTATTTCGGGCCGATGCCGCCGGCGCTGTTTGCCGAGGTGAAGCGCCGCTTCGCCGAACTCGCGCGCGCCCAGCGGCATAGGCCGACCGCCCGTACCGAGTAAAGGTGGCATGACAGCGTCCTTTCTCAGACCTTCTCCGGCCGCCAGCGTTTGATGATGCTTTCGATCTCGCCACGATAGTCCGTCGGATAGACGGCGTCCTCCTCCCGCGCGAGATAGGTGAACATCGTCGCCATGTCCTCCGAGACCTCCCGGTCGACGGCGAACAGGTCGGCGATGTCGAAGCCGCCGAGCGCCTCGGCGTTCCACCAGGCGAGCAGGAAGTTCGCCACCCGGCGGCCCTGGCCCGTATCGTCGTGCGCGATGTTCAGGAGCTTCTCGAGGGCAAATCTGACGCGGTCTTCCATGTTTTAAGCTCCCAACAGCCGTGAATTTGGGGCGAGCTTAGGCGATTTGCGACTCGAAATCGATCACTATCGATACTTGGGCCCTATCGATAGTTAACGTTCTTGAATGATGTCATCCGGGATGACGGAAGATAACGCGGCGTTAGCTTCCGGTTGTTGGATTTCCAACTTTTATTTCATGTGGTTACTGGATGGTGAATTCTGGCGAAGAGTCGTAGGAGATTCGCCTGGCCCTCCGAAGAAGGCGATACAGGCCGTGAAAGCCGACCTCAGCCGGTTGCCCATATCTTGACGGCAAGACGCTTAAACT
>Ga0209281_1000651_pt1 | contig 37426 bp, 25 predicted proteins | sample MedtruBG_FD_187514 | JGI IMG/M metagenome (GOLD analysis project Ga0209281, IMG submission 187514) | Root nodule microbial communities of legume samples collected from California, USA - Medicago truncatula BG (SPAdes) (version 2) | ecosystem: Host-associated > Plants > Roots > Nodule | place... | reverse complement strand
GTTCGGTTTGCATAAAACCTCCTGTCAGCCCAGCGTCGGCATGGAGAACGCAGCGCCTGTCTCCTGCTGCATTTCCGGCCAGCGCGCGGTGATGGTTTTCATTCGGGTGTAGAAGCGCACGCCGTCGTTGCCGTGGACGTTGAGCGCGCCAAAGATAGAACGCTTCCAGCCGCCGAAGCTGTGGAATGCCATCGGCACCGGGATCGGCACGTTGACCCCCACCATGCCCGCCTGCACTTCTTCACAGAAGCGGCGCGCGCAGCCGCCGTCGCGGGTGAAGATCGCCGAGCCATTACCATATTCATGGCGGTTAATCATATCCACCGCGCTGGCGTAATCTGCTACGCGCACCACAGAAAGCACCGGGCCGAAAATTTCTTCTTTATAGATGGTCATCTCCGGGGTGACGTTATCGAACAGCGTCGGCCCGACGAAGTAGCCCTGCTCGTGCCCCTTCACGCTGAAGCCGCGACCGTCCACGCGAAGTTTCGCCCCTTGCGCTTCCCCACTGTCGATATAGCCCAGCACCTTATTGCGGTGTGCGGAAGAGATGAGCGGTCCCATTTCGTTTTCCGGCGACTGGTCCAGACCCGGCCCGACGCGCAGCGCGGCAATCTGTTTCTCCAGCCGGGCGCAGAGGTCATCGGCGGTGTTATCCCCCACCGCCAGCACCACCGAGAGCGCCATGCAGCGCTCGCCCGCCGCGCCGTAGGCCGCGCCCATGATGGCGTTGGTCGCCATTTCCATGTCGGCATCCGGCATTAAAATACAGTGGTTTTTCGCGCCGCCCAGCGCCTGACAGCGCTTACCGTGGGCGGAAGCGGTCTGGTAAATGTATTCCGCAATCGGCGTTGAGCCGACAAAGCTCACCGCCTGCACGCGCGGGTCGGTCAGGAGCACGTCAACGGACTCTTTATCGCCCTGCACCACGTTGAACACGCCGTCGGGCAGGCCAGCCTCTTTCAGCAGCTGCGCCAGCGCCAGCGCCAGCGAAGGATCTTTTTCCGACGGTTTCAGCACGAAGGTGTTGCCGGTAGCCAACGCAATCGGGAACATCCACATCGGCACCATCGCCGGGAAGTTAAACGGCGTGATCCCGACGCAAACCCCAATCGGCTGCATCAGCGAGTGGCTGTCGACGCCGGTACCGACGTTCGCCGAGTGTTCGCCCTTTTGCAGATGCGGGATGCCGCAGGCAAACTCCACCACTTCCAGGCCGCGGGTCAGTTCGCCCACCGCGTCGGAGAAGACTTTGCCGTGCTCTTCGCTGATGATGCGGGCCAGTCGCTCCATGTTCTCTTCCAGCAGCGCCTTGAAGCGGAACATCACGCGCGCGCGCTTAAGCGGAGCATGGCGCGCCCACGCCGGAAACGCCTGCTGCGCGGCGGCAATGGCCTGTTCGGTTTCCTGCGCCGTACTCATCACCACCTGGCGGATCTGCTCGCCGGTGGCCGGGTTGAAGATCGCCTGAACGCGCTGGCCTGAACCGGTTACACATTCGCCGTGAATAAAATTCGCTACCGTCTCCATCCTTAACCTCTCGCTGTTGATACGTGACTGTGACTGAACACTGTGTACAGAACACTATATATGAAACAAATATTCCATTTTAAGTTGAAATAAAATAAATGATGATTATTGTGATCAAGGATGGATTTTTATGTTAACAGCCAACAACACTGACACCGCGTGCGCTATTAAGGAATTTCGGGCGAGGAAATGACTGAAGTTTCTGTTTCATTTTTGCTGCCAGATGGATGGCCGACATTTAAAAGACGCGGTTTTGCGTTTAGAATCATAAGACTGTATTTGGGGGATAAGATGACGACAGCAACCAGCCTGAACGAACTGCAGCAGCAAATCCGCGATCGCTACGATAGCCTGAGCAAGAGGCTGCAGCAGGTCTCCCGCTACGTGCTGGATAACACCAACAGCGTGGCCTTTGATACGGTTGCCGTCATTGCCGAGCGCGCCGACGTGCCGCCCTCGACGCTGATCCGCTTTGCCAACGCCTTTAACTTCACCGGCTTCAACGAAATGAAACAGCTGTTTCGCATGAACCTGGTAGAAGAGACAGCCAGCTACAGCGACCGCGCCCGGCTGTTCCGCGAAATGGAGAGCGAGGCCGTGCCGGAGACACCGCTCGATATCCTGCAGGAATTCGCCCGTTCAAACGCGCAGGCGCTGCAGCAGCTGGCCGCCCGCGCCGAACCGGAAATGCTGGAGCGCGCGGTACAACTGCTGGCCGACGCCGATACCATCTACATTGCCGGACTGCGCCGCTCCTTTAGCGTTGCGGCCTACCTCACCTACGCCCTGAGCCACCTCGAGTGCCGCCCTATCCTGCTCGACGGCATGGGCGGCATGCTGCGCGAGCAGATCAGCCGTATTAAGGCGCGGGACATTGTGGTGTCGATCAGCTTCTCGCCGTACGCGGAAGAAACGGTGATGGTCAGCGAAACCGCCGCCAGCGTCGGCGCGCGGCAGATTGTGATTACGGACAGCCAGATAAGCCCGCTGGCGACGTTTAGCGATCTTTGCTTTGTAGTGAAAGAGGCGCAGGTGGATGCGTTCCGGTCTCAGTCGGCAACACTGTGCCTGGTGCAGTCGCTGGTGGTGGCGCTGGCGTATCGGCTGGGGGGAAAATAATTATGATGAATATTAAGAATATGTTTATGATTTGTTATAGCGTAATGAAAAATAAAAATTAATATTTTTGACTATTTATTCCATAAAACATTTGCAATAATGTTTATATAGAGTGATAGCAGCATAATATTATCACTCTATATCCAAAAAAAATCACATCTAAATAATATCCGAGAGAATAATTATAAAATTATTAGGCCATCAATTATTTCATTAATATCGCTGTATTCATCCTCATTATAATTATTACCCCCAAACTCTTTTAATTCTTTTATAAGAACGTTAAAATCTTCATTATTTGTCAAGACTCCTAAAGATACCGCATTGAATCTCGCTAATAATTGGGCCCTCAGAAAATTCGGTAATCGACGACCTATAACGCGGGCAAAACCAATTAACTCACCTTGTTGCTCATCAAAATAATTAGCACAGATAATTGCATGATGTGCCCAAATGTTAATATTCCTATTATTTGAATGAATGTCTGCCAAAATATTCCTTTGAAGATTAACCAAACCTTGCATGATATCATGCCTTTTAGAGCATAATTCAATACGATTTAACCCCAAAAGATTAATACTGATATTCGCCAATAACTTCTTATATCTGCTCAACTTTTTTTTTGCAGATACCTTAATATAGAAAGAACCTTCTATATTTATTTTTTGCTTATAACTGAACAACGTCATAGGGTCATCAATATACGGATTATAGAGCAATGGTTTTTCATCCTTAATATTCATAATCGCCCCCTTCCCTATTCTTGGATCAACACGCACTCCTTCTTTTTTAATGAATTTTACCGGAAAAAAATTTTTCTTACCAAACGGCATATTATACACTAATTTTTTCCCAACAACAACAACCCCTCCATTAATCCCCTTATTACAAACTGAGCAGGATGGTAAAAGATTCCTATAATCATTACCATGGTAAAAATAACCACACTCAACCACACCAATATTACTTGGAGCAACAGAATAATTAGATTTTTTATTTAAAATAAATTCACTATCTCGTATATCAACTCTTTTTTTAGGTCTATAGTGCTCAATTTCTAATTGACTTACACCAGTCACTCTAACTCCACAATAGGCACACCGACCCTTTGTCAAACCTCTGAGATTTTTTTTATTAGATTGATTTTCATATCCTGAAAAATCAAAAGAAAAAGTTGCTAACGATGCTCTTTGTCGAAATATTTGAATATTTTTTATTAATACCCCCCTGTATTCAATAGTAGATGAATCCATGTTCTTTGGAATTGGATTTAGATAGTTAATTTTAATCATCTTTATCCACCTTAACTAATAAATTGGTGATTTCGTCAAAGTTAGGATTTTTATATTTTGATAAGTAGGCATCCACAGCAGAATAAGCTATTAAATCTCTATAAGTCTTACCAAAATACCCTAACTTTCCAAGTTGCTTTCTTAGTTTCCGGACTTCATCTTTATTGTCATGATTTAACGCTTGATAATAGTTTGATATAACATCATTAGCATGTTCATAACATAATGACATTAGACCAAATATTGGACTTGACAAAATTTGCTCAGTCGTAAGTTCGCTATGGTCGGGAAGATTTTTTCTTATTGTAACATCATCACCAAGAGGGTCTCTTTCTAAAAGAACTACAACATCTCCTTTTTCTGAGGAACTAAGAACCATTGGATCATGAGTAGTAAATACAAATAAAACCTCAGGAAAACTATTTTTTAGAGTAGCTATGATATTTTTTTTAAATTTTGGATATAAATGAAGCTCTACCTCATCAATTAATACAACAGTAGAACTTAATAAGTGATATATTTCAGATATATTTACTCTTTGATACAGCTTAGAGAAATGATTTAAAATTAATCCAAATATTGACAATATAGAGTTATAGCCACTACTTAATTCATTGAGATACCTCGTTCCTGTTCTATTTTTAATTAATATATTCTTATTTTTATACTCAAGTGTAGTTCCATTTGAGAACTCCAGCAGTTTCATAATATGCTTTAAAGTCCAATCGACGATCGCATAATCCTGATCATTGATATTTAAAAATTCAGTTAAATATTTTGCACCTTTGCTTGAACTCCGAGAATCGTTAATATCAATCAAATGACAATGTTCTTTAGATTTACGACTTCTATTTCTATTGTGTTGATGAAAAAAAACAGGATCGTTAATAAATTTTATTTTATAACCAACATCCTGTTGTTGATGATAGTTATTTGATAAACTCATTGCATTTTTTTTATAATTATCTTTCAATCCTCTTTTCAGCAACTCAAGCAAGGTTGTTTTGCCAACACCATTTTCACCAACAATTATTATTGATGATTTGCCATTAAAATCAAGTCGTTGAATGCCAAGAAAATTTCTAACACCATAAAACTCAATAAATTCAAGTCCCGAAAATCTATTAAACACCTTTCGCTGACTGTTATTTAAAAGATTAAAAGTATCCTTTCTAAAGAGTATTTTTGAATCCAAAATCTCAGGGTAAATTTCGTATTTTTTATGTATAATTGGTAAAACCAACCTCATTAAATATACGCGATCATTATTAAATGAATTGCTGAATATGAATGCTATATCCACGGGGTGATTTATATCAAAATTTTCTACTATCTGATTTTTATCAAAGTTTGATAATGGTTTGGATGTAGCTAAAGCTATTATAGATTGATTCCTAACAATTTCGTCGCGCCTTCTCTCTACCAATTTAATTCTGTTTAATGCAAACAAATCAATTGTACGTTCGGCACGAACAGTTTTAGGCATCAAATACCCTGAACGTGAATATTCGAAATGGAGATGTACAGGTTCCAACGTGGGCAATAGAATTTCTGGTTGGAACGAAAGTATACGATTTAAATTGGAAGGCCTAATATTTTCAAACCTTTTTATATATTTTACATTCCCCTGCCCATAATTACTTTTACATTGATGACATAAAACAATAGAGCATCTTATGTCATTAAACATCCACAGATTATGCCCTGAACCATCATGCAAGAATGCTGGAACAATATCAGCATCGCTCTCACCGCAGTAAAAACAAGGGGTTAAGATTCCGCTAATTGAATGTTTAAAAAGCGCAACGGAGTACTCTTGAGCATTTCGAAAATTACTTTGATTTCGAACATTGTGAAAATATTTGTTCTCATTGTGAGATAATGACAAGATCTCATTTTGCTCTGGCTCGCGGAATCTTTCACTAAGGATATCAAGTTTGATAGGCAACATAGACGCTTAATCGACCATATATAAAAAGCATTTGAATGCTATATTAAGTACTTAAGTAAGTGTCATATGTCAATAGTAATTTATAAAAATATGATTTAAGTTATTAACTGTATAAATGAAATTAATTTAGAGTAAAAAAAACCCGCAATTATGCGGGTTTGTATTTTATATAGAAATGCAGGATCATTCCCACTCAATCGTAGCCGGTGGCTTACCGCTGATGTCATACACCACGCGGGAAATACCGTTTACTTCGTTGATGATGCGGTTAGACACGCGGCCTAAGAAGTCATACGGCAGGTGCGCCCAGTGCGCGGTCATGAAGTCGATGGTTTCCACCGCACGCAGGGAAACAACCCAGTCGTACTTGCGGCCATCGCCCATTACGCCAACGGAGCGAACCGGCAGGAACACGGTGAACGCCTGGCTCACTTTGTTGTACAGGTCAGCTTTGTGCAGCTCTTCGATGAAGATAGCGTCCGCACGACGCAGCAGGTCGCAGTACTCTTTCTTCACTTCGCCCAGCACGCGCACGCCCAGACCCGGGCCCGGGAACGGGTGACGGTAGAGCATGTCGTACGGCAGACCCAGTTCCAGACCGATCTTACGCACTTCGTCTTTAAACAGCTCGCGCAGCGGTTCAACCAGACCCATCTTCATCTCTTTCGGCAGGCCGCCCACGTTGTGGTGAGATTTGATGACATGTGCTTTACCGGTTGCGGAGGCCGCAGACTCGATCACGTCCGGGTAGATGGTGCCCTGCGCCAGCCACTTCACGTCTTCCAGCTTCAGCGCTTCTTCGTCGAAGACTTCAACGAACACGCGGCCGATGATCTTACGTTTCGCTTCCGGATCGTTCTCGCCTTTCAGCGCGTCCAGGAAGCGCTGCTCGCCTTCCACGTGAACGATGTTCAGACCGAAGTGGTCGCCGAACATGTCCATAACCTGCTGAGCTTCGTTCAGACGCAGCAGGCCGTTGTCCACGAACACGCAGGTCAGGTTTTTGCCGATGGCGCGGTGCAGCAGCATTGCGGTTACGGAGGAGTCCACGCCGCCGGAAAGGCCGAGGATCACTTTGTCATCGCCAACCTGCTGGCGGATACGCTCAACGGCGTCGTCGATGATTTTAGCCGGGGTCCACAGGGCTTCACACTGGCAGATGTCACGCACGAAGCGCTCCAGCATGCGCATACCCTGACGGGTGTGGGTCACTTCCGGGTGGAACTGCACGCCGTAGAAGCGTTTTTCTTCGTTCGCCATGATGGCGAATGGGCAGCTTTCGGTGCTGGCAACGGTCACGAAGTCAGGCGGGATAGCGGTGACTTTGTCGCCGTGGCTCATCCACACGTCCAGCAGCGGCTTGCCGTCTGCGGTCAGGGAGTCTTCGATACCGCGCACCAGCGCACTGTCGGTGACCACTTCTACCTGCGCATAGCCGAACTCGCGCTCGTTAGAGCCTTCTACGTGGCCGCCCAGCTGCATTGCCATGGTCTGCATGCCGTAGCAAACGCCGAATACCGGCACGCCAGCTTCGAACACGTACTGCGGCGCGCGCGGGCTGTTCTCTTCGGTAGTGCTTTCCGGGCCGCCGGACAGGATGATGCCGCTTGGATTGAATTCGCGAATCTGTGCTTCCGTGACATCCCACGCCCACAGCTCACAGTAAACGCCCAGTTCACGTACGCGACGCGCCACCAGCTGAGTGTACTGAGAACCGAAGTCCAGGATGAGAATGCGATGTTTATGAATGTTTTCCGTCATTGACGCTAATTCCGAGGCAAGTGAAACAAAAACAGAGCGCCCGGCAGAAGCCGGGCGCGGAAACTTATCAGGAGCCCAGACGGTAGTTCGGGGACTCTTTGGTGATCGTCACGTCGTGAACGTGGCTCTCCTGGATACCCGCACCGCTGATGCGTACGAATTCCGCTTTGGTACGCAGCAGGTCAATGGTACCACAGCCTGTCAGACCCATACAGGAGCGCAGGCCGCCCATCTGCTGGTGAATGATCTCTTTCAGACGGCCTTTATAGGCAACGCGACCTTCGATACCTTCCGGCACCAGTTTGTCAGCGGCGTTATCGGTCTGGAAGTAACGGTCAGAGGAACCTTTGGACATCGCGCCCAGGGAGCCCATGCCGCGGTAAGATTTGTAAGAACGGCCCTGGAAGAGTTCGATTTCGCCCGGGGATTCTTCGGTACCGGCCAGCATGGAGCCCACCATCACGGCAGCGGCGCCCGCGGCGATCGCTTTAGCGATGTCGCCAGAGAAGCGGATACCGCCGTCAGCGATAACCGGAATACCGGTGCCTTCCAGCGCTTCAACCGCGTCAGACACGGCGGTGATCTGCGGAACGCCCACGCCGGTCACGATACGCGTAGTACAGATGGAGCCAGGACCGATACCCACTTTCACCGCGCTGCAGCCAGCGTCAGCCAGCGCGCGAGCGCCTGCGCCAGTGGCCACGTTACCGCCGATGATCTGCAGGTCAGGGTATTTGGCACGGGTATCACGAATACGTTGCAGCACGCCTTCAGAGTGGCCATGAGAGGAGTCAATCAGCAGAACGTCAACGCCCGCAGCAACCAGCGCGTCAACGCGCTCTTCGTTACCGGCACCTGCGCCAACCGCAGCGCCGACGCGCAGACGGCCATGCTCGTCTTTACAGGCGTTAGGCTTACGTTCTGCTTTCTGGAAATCTTTAACGGTGATCATGCCGCGCAGGTGGAAGCTGCTGTCGACAACCAGTGCTTTTTCAACGCGTTTTTCGTGCATTTTTGCCAGCACCACGTCGCGAGTTTCACCTTCGCGAACGGTAACCAGACGCTCTTTCGGCGTCATGTACACGCTAACAGGCTGGTTCAGGTCAGTCACGAAACGCACGTCACGACCGGTGATGATACCGACCAGCTCGTTCTCTTCGGTCACAACCGGGTAACCGGCGAAGCCGTTACGTTCGGTCAGGGCCTTCACTTCGTGCAGGGTGGTGGTTGGCAGAACGGTCTGTGGGTCAGACACGATGCCGGATTCATGTTTCTTCACGCGGCGAACTTCTTCCGCCTGACGTTCGATTGACATGTTTTTGTGAATAAAGCCAATGCCACCTTCCTGTGCCAGGGCGATAGCCAGGCGCGCTTCAGTCACGGTGTCCATTGCCGCAGAGAGCATAGGAATGTTCAGGCGAATGGTTTTCGTCAACTGCGTGCTGAGATCGGCAGTATTCGGCAGAACGGTGGAATGAGCGGGAACGAGGAGGACGTCGTCAAACGTCAGTGCTTCTTTAGCGATACGTAGCATGGGCAATATCTCTGACCTGGGTGGTTAAATATTGCCGTGGCATTATACAGAGCGTAACCGATTGCATCTACACTTTTTTGAAAAAAATGCTTGCGATCGCCCCTCAGCAGGTTACTATCGACTGAATAACTTGCTGATTTAGAATTTGATCCCGCTCACATGTTATCCTCTCAATCCCCCTCAATTTATACTGTCAGCCGCCTTAATCAGACGGTGCGTTTGCTGCTTGAGCAGGAAATGGGGCAGGTCTGGATCAGCGGTGAGATCTCTAACTTCACGCAGCCCTCCTCCGGACACTGGTACTTTACCTTAAAAGACGACACCGCCCAGGTGCGCTGCGCGATGTTCCGCAACAGCAACCGCCGCGTGACGTTCCGCCCTCAGCACGGCCAGCAGGTTCTGGTTCGCGCCAATATCACACTGTATGAACCGCGCGGTGATTATCAGATTATCGTCGAGAGCATGCAGCCTGCGGGCGAAGGTCTGCTGCAGCAGAAGTACGAACAGCTTAAAGCCAAACTCTCTGAGGAAGGTTTGTTCGACCAGCAGTTCAAAAAACCGCTGCCCTCACCTGCCCACTGTGTTGGGGTCATTACTTCGAAAACCGGTGCGGCATTGCACGATATTTTGCACGTGCTGAAGCGTCGCGACCCTTCCCTGCCCGTCATCATCTACCCGACCGCCGTTCAGGGTGACGATGCGCCAGGCCAGATTGTACGCGCCATTGAGCTGGCAAACGCCCGTCAGGAGTGCGACGTGCTCATCGTCGGGCGCGGCGGCGGCTCGCTGGAAGACCTGTGGAGCTTCAACGACGAGCGCGTGGCGCGGGCAATCTTTGCAAGTCAGATCCCTGTGGTGAGCGCCGTCGGCCACGAAACGGACGTCACGATTGCGGATTTTGTCGCGGATTTGCGCGCGCCTACGCCGTCCGCGGCGGCGGAAGTGGTCAGCCGCAACCAGCTGGAACTGCTGCGTCAGATTCAGAACGGCCAGCAGCGACTGGAGATGGCGATGGACTACTTCCTTGCCAACCGTACTCGCCGCTTTACCCAGCTTCTTCATCGTCTTCAGCAGCAGCACCCGCAGCTGCGTCTGGCGCGTCAGCAGACCGTGCTTGAGCGCCTGCGCCAGCGCATGAACTTCGCGCTGGATAGCCAGCTTAAGCGCGCCGTATCACGCCAGCAGCGCGTGACGCAGCGCCTGAACCAGCAGAACCCGCAGCCGAAAATTTATCGCGCGCAAACACGGATCCAGCAGCTGGAGTATCGTCTTGCGGAGACTGTTCGGGCGCGCCTGAGCACCACCCGCGAGCGTTTTGGCAATGCGGTGACCCATCTTGAAGCCGTCAGCCCGCTCTCCACGCTGGCGCGCGGGTATAGCGTGACAACGGCGACGGACGGCAAAGTGCTGAAGCAAACCAAACAGGTGAATACCGGTGATGTGCTGACGACGCGTCTTTCCGACGGCTGGGTAGAAAGCGAAGTGAAATCAATTAAACCGGTGAAAAAGACGCGTCAGCGTAAAACCGGATAATTCTTCGCCGGTTACTTACTATACTGCTGCTATTCCCTTTTTTAATAAGGAGAGCAGCATGCCCCATCTTCACAGCGTAATTCCCCCCTATATCCTTCGTCGTATTATCGAAAGCGGTTCCGAGCCGCAGCAGCGCTATGCCCGCCAGACGTTAACCCACGTCCAGACGCTGATGGCCCACATGCCGGGAAAACCCGCCGCGCCGCACGTGAATAAAGCCGGACAGCTGGAGCGCGATATTTACGACGCGAAGCAGACCCAGGAGTTGCCGGGTACGCAGGTGCGTTACGAAGGCCAGCCTTCAAACGGCGATGTGGCGGTGGACGAAGCCTATGATTATTTGGGTATTACTCATGATTTCTTCTGGAAAGAATATCAGCGTGATTCGCTCGATAATAAAGGGCTTATTTTGACCGGCACCGTACATTACGGCCGGGAATATCAGAACGCCTTCTGGAACGGTCAGCAGATGGTATTCGGCGACGGGGACGGGGAAATATTTAACCGCTTTACTATCGCCATCGACGTGGTGGCGCACGAGCTGAGCCACGGTGTGACCGAGACCGAAGCCGGGCTTATCTATTTTGAACAGTCGGGCGCGCTGAACGAGTCTCTGTCGGACGTGTTTGGCTCGCTGGTCAAACAGTACCATCTGAAGCAAACCGCTGATAACGCTGACTGGCTGATTGGTGAAGGGCTGCTGGCGAAAGGGATCAACGGCAAAGGGCTGCGCTCAATGTCTGAACCCGGCACCGCCTATGACGATCCGCTGCTCGGCAAAGACCCGCAGCCTGCGCACATGAAAGATTTCATTAAAACGCGCGAGGATAACGGCGGCGTGCACCTGAACTCCGGCATCCCCAACCGGGCATTTTATCTGGCTGCGACGGCGATCGGCGGCTACGCCTGGGAAAAAGCGGGATATGCCTGGTACGACACGGTTTGCGATCGCAATCTGGCGCAGGATGCGGATTTTGAGGCCTTCGCAAAACTGACGATCGCCCACGGAGAAAAACGCTCCGGCGGCGACGTTGGGGCGGCCATTAAACAAGCCTGGGAACAGGTGGGAGTGTTGTAAATGCAGGTTCCGGAACTGACGGATGACGCCGTGGTTGAGCTGGCCCGGGAAGGCGGCGTCGCTTTTATTCCCAAGCTGAGCGGGCAGCGCACCATCGCGCTCTCCTCGCTCAATGAGGCCCAGCGCCAGCGCCTGGTGAGCATCCTTGAACAGGCCTTTCCGCGCGGCCAGCCGCCAGGGCAAGCCTCTTCACCCGGCAGCGGCGACCAGCGCTATTTCCGCATCCAGATTATCTGGACCGGGCAAAATCAGGCGCACTACGCCGATATCATCGTGCTGGTGCCCGAGCAGGAAGCGCCCGAGTCGCTGGTCGAGCTGTGGCAGAAAGGCGAAGGCTGCGTGTGCGATTAACCTTCGGCCCGAACAAACTCCACGCGTTTTTTAGAGATAAGACCGTGGCCGTTCTGGCAGAAATAGTCCACCGCCCCGCAGGCTTTTAAAACCTGGAGTGGCTGATGGCACTCCGGGCAGCGGGCTTCAAGCGCAATATCCTTATTACAGCTGTCGCAGTGCGCCACCCCGTTCTGGGGCTCCAGCGGTGCCTGGCAATTCGGGCAGATAATCGTCATGGTGACTCCTTCAAAGCGTTGAGGTCTGCGATAATTTTACCACGTCGCGGTCAGTGCGGGCCACGCAGTTGCTGCTGTAACGTCAGCAGCAGCGTCACTTCCTCGATCCTGCGGCGCGTCGTGCGGCTCACCTCATGCGGATCCCGTTCAAACAGGCTGTTGGCGCCCAGAATATGCTCTGCAAGACAGTGCTCGTAGATCGTGCCGGGAATGTTCCAGCGTTGACGCGTGTCGCTATTTAGCAGCTCCAGCACATCTTCAGCGCCATGCCGGTCGTAACTGATGCTCCGCCCGTCGCGCAACCAGAGCCGTAAGCCTTTTTGCCCGCCCGCGGGTCCCGCATATTTGTTAAGCCAGATATCCACCGGCACGCCGCTGATTTTCCCCTGAAGATGCGCTTCGCCTTCCGCCGTGGTCAGGTCGCCTTTCGCGATATCGCGCCCCAGGCGGTCTTTAGCCGTGACCACCTGCAACGTCATCTCATCATTCCCGCCCAGATAGCGCACCGTTTCGCGCAGCATCGCCAGCACGTGCGTACCGATATCCAGAATCACGCCATCAGGGTGGCGAAGCGTTCGGGTATCCGGCTCGCCAGTGGCAAAGTTAAGCGCGATGGGCTCCCCTGCGGCGTTATATCCGCTCGGCTCCTGCAAAAAACCGTCGATTTTGATGATGTCAGAGACATTGCCAACCAGCGACCGCTTCACCGTTTCGATGCGCGCCATCCAGTGATCGAGTGCCAGCACGCGGGAGGCGGCGTCGGGGCTCGCCAGCAGCGCGTTGAGTTTTTCTGTTTGGGGAAGCGTGGCGACAATCGGTTTTTCAACCACGATGCGAGAAACCGATGAGGCGAGAGCGTGTTCAAGCACCTCAAGATGGTGCAGCGACGACGTGGTAATAAACAGGGTATCAAGCGGCTGGGAGAGAAGTTCAGACAGCGCGAAGCAGCGCGTTACACCCTCCGGCTGTTTTACGGGCTGGATATCAAAGCCTAAACAGTGAGGGGGAGTATCAAAAAGTTTTCGTATCGCGGGCAGGTAAGCTGTTTCAACGACTGCGCCAAGTCCAACAAACCCTAACAGCATGCTCTTACCTCGTTGAGTGAATTGCCGGGGCATAACGCCGCCCCGGCAAGATCGAGGTTTAAGAGGCGTTAGCTGCCGGTTTAGTCTGCGCATTTTCCAGCATGCGGCGCACCGGAACAATGAGGACGATCAGTACCGCGGCACAAATCAGCAGCGCGACGGAGCAGCGCGCAAAGAGATCCGGCAGCATATCCAACTGGTCGGCCTTCACGTGGCCGCCAATCAGGCCTGCAGCCAGGTTACCCAGCGCACTGGCGCAGAACCACAACCCCATCATCTGGCCGCGCATTCTTTCCGGCGCAAGCAGCGTCATGGTCGCCAGACCAATCGGGCTCAGGCACAGCTCGCCAAGGGTGAGCATCAGAATGCTGCCCACCAGCCAGAACGGCGACACGCCCGCCCCACCGTTGCTCAGCACGTTCTGTGCCGCCAGCATCATCAGGCCAAAGCCTGCCGCCGCGCACAGAATACCAATAACAAACTTGGTGATGCTGCTCGGGCGAATGTTCATGCTCGCGAGCTTCGGCCATGCCCAGCTGAACACCGGGGCCAGTAGGATAATAAACAGGGCGTTGATCGACTGGAACCACACCGCCGGAATTTCAAAATCACCGATCATGCGGTTAGTGTAGTCGTTGGCAAACAGGTTGAACGACGTTGGCTTTTGCTCAAACGCAGACCAGAAGAACGCGGCGGAGACCAGCAGGATAAAGCAGACCAGCAGCCTGGCGCGCTCTTTGCGATTCAGACCCGCGAAAAGGAACAGGTAGATAAAGTACAGCGCAACGGACGCTGCAATCACGTAGACCAGCACGCTGGCAACAGCCACCGGGTTAATCACAATCACGCCCTGAGCAATCAGCGTCACGATAACTGCCACGCCGACGGCCAGCGCCAGCAGCCATGCGCCCACGCCGTTACGCTTCACCACCGGGCTGTTCCAGGTGGAGTCGAGACCGACTTCGCTGTCATAGCGTTTCATTGCCGGAACGGCAAACACGCGGAAGATAATCAGCGCCACCAGCATCCCGATACCGCCGATACCAAAGCCCCAGTGCCAGCCGTGAGTTTTAATCAGCCAGCCGGAAATTAGCGGTGCGATAAACGAGCCCATGTTGATGCCCATATAAAACAGCGAGAAACCGCCGTCACGACGCGCATCGCCTTTTTTATACAGGGTGCCGACCATCACCGAAATACAGGTCTTGAACAGGCCAGAACCGAGCACAATGAACATCAGGCCGATAAAGAACAGGTTGTCGCCCATGATTGCAGAGAGCGCAATCGACAGGTGACCGAGCGCAATCAGGATCGAACCGTACCAGACGGCTCTCTGCTGACCGAGCCAGTTATCGGCCAGCCAACCGCCCGGCAGCGCGGCCAGGTACATGGTACCGGCAAAGATACCGACAATCGCCGAGGCGTTTTCACGCGCCAGCCCCATGCCGCCGTCATAAACGGTCGCAGCCATAAACAGGATCAGTAGCGGGCGAATGCCGTAAAACGAGAAACGTTCCCACATCTCGGTGAAGAACAGTGAACCGAGTGGATACGGATGGCCGAAGAACGTTCGGCTCTCTTTTGGATTAACAGAGGATTGCATAATTCTCCCGAAAGGTATGTGTCGTGCTTGTAAACACCAGCAAGTACGCCGGCCAGTTACGTATCTGACCGATTTTTTACATGCGGCGAAAAGTTAGTTAACCATTTGATAACCAGTCGCTAGTTTTGTCTAGTACCGGACCCAGGACTTTAAGACGAAAATTCGATGATTGTCTACTTTTCTGGATTTAAAGATGGTTGGGAATGAATAGTGATTGACTTCACACAGAGAAAACCGGCGGTATGATTGGGCAAAAAAAACCCGCGATATACGCGGGTTTTCAGGAGAACGGCAAAGATTATTTGCTTTTCTTAATGTGCTTAATCAAACGCTTACGCTTACGCATCTGGTTTGGCGTCAGGGTATTACGCTTGTTGGCGAACGGGTTTTCCCCTTCCTTGAACTGGATACGGATAGGCGTACCCATCACGTCCAGCGATTTGCGGAAGTAGTTCATCAGATAGCGTTTGTAGGAATCCGGCAGGTCTTTCACCTGGTTGCCGTGGATCACCACGATTGGCGGGTTATAACCACCGGCGTGAGCATATTTCAGCTTAACGCGACGACCGCGCACCAGCGGCGGCTGATGGTCTTCCGCAGCCATATTCATGATGCGCGTCAGCATCGCGGTGCTCTGACGACGGGTGGAGCTGTCGTAGGCTTCACGCACGGATTCGAACAGGTTACCCACGCCGCTGCCGTGCAGCGCAGAAATAAAGTGCACGCGCGCAAAGTCGATAAAGCCCAAACGGAAGTCGAGGGTCTCTTTCACCTGCTCGCGCACTTCGTTGCTCAGGCCATCCCACTTGTTGACCACGATCACCAGTGAGCGCCCACTATTGAGGATAAAGCCGAGCAGAGAGAGATCCTGATCGGAGATACCTTCACGCGCGTCGATGACCAGCAGCACCACGTTGGCGTCTTCAATCGCCTGCAGCGTTTTGATAACGGAGAATTTTTCCACCACATCGGTGATTTTCCCACGCTTACGCACGCCCGCGGTATCGATGAGGACAAACTCACGTTCATCGCGCTGCATCGGGATGTAGATACTGTCACGTGTGGTGCCCGGCATGTCGTAAACGACGACGCGCTCTTCACCCAGAATACGGTTAGTGAGCGTAGACTTACCTACGTTTGGACGACCGACGATGGCCAGCTTGATCGGCAGGTCCTGCGGGTTGAAGGTGTCTTCAGGCTCTTCTTCGCCCTCTTCACTCTCTTCGAACTGCGCCCAATACTCAGCGTCTTCGTCCACTTCTTCCGGCGGGTTCACTTCGTCAACCCACGGCAGCAGCACGGTTTCCAGCAGGCTGGTGACGCCACGGCCATGCGATGCCGCAATCGGGTAGATTTCACCCAGGCCCAGAGACCAGAAATCCGCGACGGCCTGATCGGCATCGATACCGTCAGTTTTGTTCGCCACCAGGAAAGTCGGCTTTTCGCGTGAACGCAGGTGTTTGGCAATAGCGGAGTCTGCGGGCATCAGGCCAGCGCGCGCATCCACCATAAACAGCACCACGTCTGCTTCTTCAATCGCCAGCAGAGACTGTTCCGCCATGCGGGTTTCAACGCCGTCTTCTGTGCCGTCGATACCGCCGGTATCGATACAGATGAACTCGCGTCCTTCCACCTCTGCACGACCGTACTTACGGTCACGCGTCAGCCCCGGGAAATCCGCAACCAGCGCATCACGGGTGCGTGTTAAACGGTTAAAAAGAGTGGATTTTCCAACGTTAGGGCGCCCGACAAGCGCGACCACAGGTACCATGTTTGAAGCCTCATAAAATTCAAATAAACGTCGCTTTTGCGGCGTTTTTAAAAATGTCAAAACGGCTCCTGAGTGAACAGGAGCCGTTTAGTATACTACAACCGCCGGGTAATTAACGCGTGATCGCGTACAGCGTGCCGTCTTTTGCCTGAATCAGCAGTTTACCGTCAGCGACTACCGGATCGGTCAGGAAACCAGAACCGTCAACTTTTTGCTGTGCAACAAAGCGACCGTTTTCTGGATCGATCCAGTGCATATACCCTTCGCTGTCACCGACCACCAGGCTGCCGTTGTACAGGGCTGGCGCGGTCAGCAGGCGGTGCAGCAGATCGCTCTGCGTCCACAGCGTTACGCCGCCTTCAGTGCTCAGCGCCAGCAGGCGATCGTTCTGGTCAACCATATAGATGCGGTTACCGTCAACGATGAAGTCATTCACGGAGCCCAGTTCACGTTTCCACATGATCTGGCCGCTGCGCAGATCCAGCGCGGTCAGGTTGCCATTATACGCCAGCGTATAAACAACACCGTCAACAATGACCGGGGTGGTGTCCACGTCGCTCAGACGGTCGATTTCCGTTGAACCGGTCGCCTGGGAGATACGCTGCTGCCAAATCATCTGGCCCTGCTGCATCAGCACCGCGCTCACACGACCGTTATCACCGCCAACAATCGCAGCACCGAAAGCCGTTGCCGGGGCGGATTCGCCACGCAGAGACAGCGCTGGCATATCCAGGTTAACGGTCCATTTCACCAGGCCGTCCGCTTCGTTCAGCGCCTGCAGTTGGCCGTTACTGGTATGGATCAGCACCAGACCATCACTCACCACAGGACGAGACAGAGACTCACCGGCAACGGTCGTTTGCCATGCAACAGAACCGTCACTGGTGTTCAGCGCATAAACCTGCGCTTTTTCGCTTCCCACGTAAACGTGACCGCCTGCGACGGTCAGGCCGCCGGAAAGCAGCGCAGGTTTACGGGAGAACCAACCGTCTTTTTCCGCCAGGTTAACGGACCATACTTCTTTCCCGTCATCGGCGTTCACCGCTTTCACGGTACCTTTGCGGTCAGCAGCATAGACAACGCTGTCCGCATACGCAGGATGCAGGTTGGAGTAGAAATCGCCAATCCCACTGCCCACGGAGACATCCCACGCGGTGGAAGGGGTAAACTGGTTTTCAACCGTTGGCAGCGGGGACATTTTTACAACATCTTCTTCGCCACTGAACAGTGAACAACCACTCAATAACGTAACAGAAAGCAGTCCTGGCAGAAGTAATTTACGCAATTGCATCGGGTCCCTCTCAGACGGACAAATTATTTATTTTCATCTGCATCATTTCGCTCAGCGCAGGTGAAGCTTTGCTATCTACGCCAGCTTGCCACGCTTTACGCGCGCCCGCTTTGTCACCTTTGCTCAGCAGTGCTTCACCGCGCAAATCAGCAACGATGGCAGCAAAACCGTCGCCTTTGATGGTATCGAGCGTTTTCAGCGCGTCATCGACTTTTTTCTGCTGAACCTGGATACGTGCCAGACGCAGGTTGATCACTGCTTTCAGGTTTTCATCGCTTGCAGCAGCAAGACCCTGTGACAGTTGTGCAGCGGCTTTATCCAGTTCGTTTTTATCAACGTACTGCTGAGCCACTTCCAGCGCGGCCAGCGCGCCGTAGGTGTTTTTGTTGTCAGCCGCAAATTTCTCCGCTGCCGTCAGCGTTTGCGGCTGGTCGGCACGAATGGCGCTAACGGTGTTTTCGTAGCTCAAAGACGAACCGCGAGCGGCATCAGCCTGATGGTTGTTCCAGTAGCGCCAGCCTACCAGCGCACCTACACCCAAAATAACCCCAACAACCAATGCTTTGCCGTTTTCAGCAAAGAAGCGTTTAATCGCGTCGACCTGGTCGTGTTCGTTCTCGTACATTTCCACGCAGTCTTTCTCCTTAGCCCAATAGAGTGCGCAAGTGCGCCGCAACGCCGTCCTGCGTTACCGTTGTTTGCTCACCAGAGCGCAGGTCTTTCACTACCACTTCGCCGTTAGCCACTTCGGACTCGCCCAGCACCAGTGCAATACTTGCGCCCCACTTATCGGCACGAGCAAACTGTTTTTTGAAGTTGCCGCCGCCATGGTTGGTCATCAGCTTAACGCCCGGCAGCGCATCGCGCACGCGTTCGGCAAGCTGCATCGCCGCAGACTGCGTATCCGCACCTGAGGCCACCAGGTATATATCGACAACGGAATCTGCTTTAAATTCCGGATTAACTGCCTGAACCAGCAAAACAAGTCGCTCAAGACCCATTGCGAAGCCAACAGCAGGCGCCGCACGGCCACCCAGTTGCTCAACCAGGCCATCATAACGGCCGCCCGCACATACGGTGCCCTGCGAACCAAGGCTGGTCGTTACCCACTCAAACACGGTGCGGTTATAGTAGTCCAGACCGCGCACCAGGCGCTGGTTCACGGTATAGGCAATGCCTGCCGCTTCAAGCAGCTTGCACAGGCCCGCGAAGTGTTCGCGAGATTCTTCATCCAGGTAGTCACCCAGCGCAGGCGCATCGTTCAGCAGTGCCTGAACGTCTGCGTTTTTGGAATCCAGAACGCGCAGCGGGTTGCTGTACATGCGACGTTTGCAGTCTTCGTCCAGCTTTTCTTTATGCTGTTCCAGGAACGCCACCAGCGCATCGCGGTAGTTAGCACGAGCTTCCAGGGAACCGATAGAGTTCAGCTCAAGGGAAACGTGATCGGCGATACCGAGGGCGCGCCACCAGCGGGCGGTCAGCATAATCAGTTCGGCGTCAATATCCGGGCCCTGCAGACCAAAGACTTCCACACCCAGCTGATTAAACTGGCGATAACGACCTTTCTGCGGACGTTCGTGGCGGAACATCGGGCCGATATACCACAGGCGCTGCTCCTGATTGTACAGAAGACCATGTTCGATGCCGGCGCGTACGCAGCCCGCCGTACCTTCCGGACGCAGGGTCAGACTGTCGCCGTTGCGGTCCTCAAAGGTATACATCTCTTTTTCAACCACGTCGGTGACTTCGCCGATCGCGCGTTTGAATAACGGGGTCTGCTCTACAATCGGCAAACGGATTTCGCTGTAACCGTAGCTGCCGAGCACCTGTTTCAGTGTGCCTTCAATGCGCTGCCAGATGGCGGTTTCGCCAGGCAGATAATCGTTCATGCCGCGGATGGCTTGAATGTTTTTTGCCACGTTTATTCTCTTTCTATATACAAAAAAAACCCAAAGAATGGGTTCAATCATACATGGGAAGCGGCACGCTTCCCATCACGTTATTTTTCAACCTGCTGAACGTTGATGCGCTGCGTCTCGTCCATCATTGCGGCTTTGGCACGAATGCGTGCTTCGAGCTGGTCGATCATGTCACTATTATCCAGACGATCTTTACGAACGCCATCTTCATAGAGACCACTTTTCTTGTTACCGCCGGTCACGCCCAGTGTTGACACCAGCGCTTCACCCGGACCGTTCACCACGCAGCCGATGATGGAGACGTCCATCGGGGTAATGATGTCTTCCAGGCGCTGCTCCAGCGCATTCACCGTACCAATCACGTCGAACTCCTGACGTGAGCAGGTTGGGCAGGCAATGAAGTTGATCCCACGGGCGCGGATGCGCAGTGACTTCAGGATATCGAAACCGACTTTGATCTCTTCCACCGGATCGGCCGCCAGCGAGACGCGCAGCGTATCGCCGATCCCTTCAGAAAGCAGCAGGCCCAGACCGATCGCAGACTTCACAGAACCGCTACGCAGGCCGCCCGCTTCGGTGATCCCGAGGTGCAGAGGCTGGTCAATCTGCTTTGCCAGCAGGCGATAAGACTCTACAGCAAGGAACACGTCGGACGCTTTCACGCTAACTTTGAACTGATCGAAGTTGAGACGATCCAGATGATCGACGTGACGCATAGCGGATTCGAGCAGCGCCTGCGGCGTTGGCTCACCGTATTTTTCCTGCAGGTCTTTTTCCAGAGAACCGGCATTCACACCGATACGGATAGGAATATTTTTATCGCGGGCGCAGTCCACTACCATGCGGATGCGCTCTTCGTTACCGATGTTACCTGGGTTAATACGCAGGCAGTCGACGCCATATTCAGCGACTTTCAGTGCAATGCGGTAGTCGAAGTGAATATCAGCCACCAGCGGAACGCTGACCTGCTGCTTGATGAGTTTGAACGCTTCGGCGGCATCCATCGTCGGGACGGAGACGCGAACAATGTCCGCGCCTACGCGTTCTAATGCTTTGATCTGATTGACCGTTGCTTCCACATCCGTGGTGCGCGTATTGGTCATCGACTGGACGGCGATGGGTGCCCCGTCCCCGATTGGCACATTCCCAACGTAAATCCGTTTCGATTTTCTACGTTGAATCGGAGCCTGGTTATGCATGAAAAATCTCCCGCGTTGCCCGTCTGTTACTGTGCTGCTGATTGTTCGGCATTAACGGTAAGACGCGCAACCTGGTTAGTTCTGATAAAGCGGCTCAGGTCGACAGGTTTTCCTTGATACTGGATCTGTACCGCTGCCGGAGCGCCGATTTTAAGTTTGTAAGGTGCCTGACCCGTTAGGTTTAACGTGCCATCTTTACGCTGCAGGCCGCTGAACAGCTTTTTGCCTGTTGCGTCAGTCACTTCCAGCCAGCAATCCGCGGTGAAGTTCATCACCAGCGCGTTAGGATCAACTGCTGGTGTCGCCGTGGCTGCCGGGTCGGTAGGCAGTGGTGCCGCAGCAGCATTATCCGCTGGCGCCGTCGCCGCAGGGGCAGTATCCACATTGGCCGAAACAACCGCGTTCTGATCCTGCGCCTGCGTTGCTGGTGCAGCGTCAGGCGTGGTGGCCGGAGCCTGAGCGGCATCGGTCGCAGCTGTTTGCGGCTCGCTGGACGGTGCCGCGCTGTCCGTGTTCAACGGCACGCTCTGTGCGTTGTCATTACCGGATTGATTAAGCTCGGCAGAAGACTGATCGGCCATCGTAGTGATCTCTTCCTGCTGCGCCTTGTGGTTTTGCCACCACCAAGCACCCGTCAGGCCAATCACCACAAACAGCACCAGCCAGGTAAAGCTCATCAGCCAGCCGTCACGTTTTTTACGGCGTTTCCCCAGGGAGAAGGTCTGCATCGGCGCAACTTTTGCTGCACGGACCGGTGCCTGCTTCTCCATCATTGGCAGTAATTCTTCTTCGGGGATATGCACCAGTTTTGCGTAAGAGCGGATATAGCCGCGCAAAAATGTTGAAGCCAGATCGGCAGGCGCCTTATCTTCTTCAATATCGCGAACCGTGGAAACCTTCAGGCACAAGCGTTCTGCAACGGCTTGCTGGCTGAGTCCGAGTTGTTCACGGGCGTTGCGAAGACGAACGCCAGTGGAGAGTGCTTCATTTTGGTCGTGAGTGGCTTCAGTATTCATTCGCTACAACTACTGGTACGTGAAAAAAAAGGGTTCAGGTGCCGGTGAGTCACAATGCCACCCGCACCGCGAAACTTCTGGTCAGTTAACCTTGAACAGACAGTATAAGACTGTCAGCCGGTAGATGACAGTGCAGCTCTGCCCGCCTGGCTAAACTGTTGTTACGTCGTTACATACTGCCCGAAAGTCATATGAAACGCACCGTAATTATTAATCAAACATCACGAATCTGACTGATTATTCAGTAAGATTATGCTTCACGGCGCAGATCATGCGCCGTGGCTGCATAATAATCAAACAGCTTTGACCGCGATTGTCTCACCCTGCATGCGTTTACGCAGCGTACGTTTGGTACGGTCAATCACATCACCCGCCAGCTGTCCGCACGCGGCATCGATATCATCACCACGCGTTTTACGCACGATAGTGGTGAATCCATACTCCATCAGCACTTTCGAGAAACGATCGATACGGCTGTTCGAGCTACGGCCATAAGGCGCGCCCGGGAACGGGTTCCATGGGATCAGGTTAATCTTGCACGGCGTATCTTTCAGCAATTCTGCCAACTCATGCGCATGCTCGGTACCGTCGTTGACGTGATCAAGCATCACGTACTCGATGGTGACACGGCCCTGGTTGGCATTGGATTTCTCCAGGTAGCGGCGCACGCCAGCCAGGAAGGTTTCGATATTGTACTTTTTGTTGATCGGCACAATTTCGTCACGGATCGCATCGTTTGGCGCGTGCAGGGAGATCGCCAGCGCAACGTCAATCATGTCGCCCAGCTTGTCCAGCGCAGGTACAACGCCTGAAGTAGACAGCGTGACGCGGCGTTTAGACAGACCAAAACCGAAGTCGTCGAGCATGATTTCCATCGCCGGAACCACGTTGGTCAGGTTCAGCAGCGGCTCTCCCATCCCCATCATCACCACGTTGGTGATTGGGCGGGTACCGGTCACTTTCGCTGCACCCACGATTTTTGCCGCACGCCACACCTGGCCGATAATTTCAGACACGCGCAGGTTACGGTTAAAGCCTTGCTGCGCGGTAGAGCAGAATTTGCACTCCAGCGCGCATCCTACCTGAGAAGAGACGCACAGCGTGGCGCGGTCATCTTCCGGAATATAGACAGTCTCAACGCGCTGATCGCCGACGGCAATCGCCCATTTGATGGTGCCATCAGACGAGCGCTGCTCTTCCACTACTTCCGGTGCGCGGATTTCAGCCACTTCTTTGAGCTTGTTGCGCAGGACCTTGTTGATGTCTGTCATGTCATCAAAGTTGTCGCTGCAATAGTGGTACATCCATTTCATCACCTGGTCGGCACGAAACGGTTTCTCACCCATATCTTTGAAGAACTCGCGCATCTGCTGACGGTTCAGATCCAGCAGGTTGATTTTTCCATTTTTATTTGGAACCGCAGGAATGGCGACTTCGGAGGTATTCACTAATTCAGACATAATTTTATCCGGCCTCGTTGTTACACGTTATGGCCCATGGAGGGTTGAAAAGAAACGCCCCGGAAAGCAGTCTGCTCGTCCGGGGCGTTGCATTGTACAAAGTCTGACGCAGGGATGCCACGTTTGCACGCGGCATTTACGAAAATATTAACGAGTGCGAGCGCACACTTCGCCTTCTGCGAAGAAGAATGCGATTTCACGCGCGGCAGATTCAACGGAATCTGAACCGTGGGTGCCGTTCTCGGTGAAGCTGTCTGCGTAATCAGCGCGCAGCGTACCCGCCAGCGCGTTGTCCGGGTTGGTTGCACCCAGCAGATCGCGGTGACGCTGAACTGCGTTTTCGCCTTCCAGTACGGATACCACGATTGGGCCGGAGGTCATGAACTCTACCAGGCCGTCAAAGAATGGGCGACCTTCGTGCTCAGCGTAGAAACCGCGAGCCTGTTCAACGGTCAGGTGCAGCATTTTGGTGCCAACGATCTTAAACCCTGCTGATTCAAAGCGAGCGAAGATGCTGCCAATAACGTTTTTTGCCACCGCGTTTGGCTTGATGATGGAAAAAGTACGTTCAATAGCCATGATAACCTCTGTCAATGTTCTGTTGTTTTGCATACCTGAGTATGGTGTGGCGCGGATTATAATGAGCAATAGCGCCATTGCCTATGGATTCAGGTAACATTTTTTTAAAATAAGACGAGTTTTAGCAACAGCTCACATCTGAAAGCTGTTTTCAGATCACTGCAACGTAAAATTCACCGTCGCGACCTGCCCGCTCTCATCCATAACGAGTAACTGATAATCGCCCGATTTATCAAGCTGTAATGTGTAAACTCTTCCCTTCACACTCAGCGGTTCACCGTTCAAAAACCACCAGCGCTCACCACTGTTGCCGGTCGCCTGAAGCGGCAGTGAAACGCGGGATTCGCCCGGCAGGCGTTTAATGACGGCCCCTTCGCGCACGCCTGTCAGGATGAGTGGCGCTGGTGCGTCCTGCGACAGCGGAGGACAGGTTGTTGATGACGGAGGGACCCGTACCGCGCGACGCTCGGTTGCTGGCAGCCACGGCTCCAGCGGCAGCGGCCAGACATCCAAGACTTTTTCAGTTGCATCAGGGCAATCTGCTGCAACACGTCTACCCGTTTTATCCAGCCAGACCGGGAAGCGAATGCCGCGTATGCCTTCCTGTTCGGGCAGGAGCAGCGTGGGCGGTTCACTCCCTTCCAGCAGCCAGGTCGAAAGACGACGCCGGCAGTTTTCACTGCCTTCTGGCAGCGACTGACCGCCCGGCCAGCAGATCACCCCGCGCCCCACGCTTGCCGGGCGAGGGTCACGCGGCAGACGGGCTTCGTCTACCGTTGAGCGTGACTGAAGCAGGTTATTCACCTGGTTTAATAGCGGAACCGCGCTGGCAAAACCAAACTGCCCCGCCACCGGCGTACCGTCCGGCCGTCCGGTCCAGATGCCAATCACGTAACGGGCATTCAGGCCGATAGCCCAGGCATCACGGTAGCCGTAGCTGGTGCCGGTTTTCCACGCCAGCGGCGCGATTTGCGGTAACGCATTATCCGGCAGCGGCTGCGCCTCGTTCGCCAGAATACGGCGAATGATCCACGCCGAACCTTGTGACAACAGCGGACGTTCAGTTAGCGGATCGCCCGGCTGTAACCGCAGCCTTCCCGCTTTACCGTGTCGGGCAAAGGCGCTGTAGGCTGCGGCGATATCGGCCAGTCGCGCGCCTGCACCGCCGAGGATCAGGGAGAGATTCGGCTGAGCTCCCGCGGGCAGGATCAGCGGTAACCCCGCGTTACTGAGCATCCCGGCAAAACGTTTTGGCCCGTAGGCTTCCAGCACCTGTACCGCGGGCAGGTTGAGAGAGCGCACCAGCGCTTCACTCATGCTGACCGGTCCGTGAAACCCACTGTCAAAATTCCCTGGCCGATAATCACCGGTTTTTCTGGGAACGTCCTGGAGCAGAGAGGCGGGATGGATCAGGCCATCGTCCAGCGCCATACCGTAGATAAAGGGCTTTAACACCGATCCCGGGGATCGGATCGCATTGACCATATCCACATGGCTGAAACGACTGTCATCGTTAATATCCACCGATCCGACCCAGCCCCGCACCTTCATATCCGTATGATCCACGACGATCATCGCCAGCGAACTGCGCGCAGGAAGTCGGGACTTCCAGTTCATCGCCAGCTCTTCCAGCTGCCGCTGTAGTCCGGCATCCATCGTGGTGACAATTTTAGTGTCGCGGCTTTTGCCAAGCATCATGCGTGCAAAGAGCGGTGCCAGCTGCGGCATCTGTCGGGGTGCCAGCCATACCGATTCTTCCCGCGATTCCTTGACCTGCTTCGCAGACCAGACGCCCTGCGCGACCATACGGTCGAGCACTTTATTTCGCGCCGCTTCAGCCCGTTCAGGCCAGCGGTCCGGACGTAATCGACTCGGTGCCTGCGGCAGCACCGCCAGCAGCGCTGCTTCGGAATAGCTGAGCTGCGATGGTGGTTTTCCCAGATAGGTCCAGCTTGCAGCCCCTACGCCCTGCAGCGTACCGCCAAAGGGGGCGCGGTTGAGATAGAGCGTGAGAATGTCGCGCTTGGAAAGATGCCACTCCAGCTGCATCGCCCGCCAGAGCTGACGAATTTTACCGCCAAAGGTGCGCGGATGCGGATCCAGCAGGCGTGCTACCTGCATGGTGAGCGTACTGCCGCCAGAGACGACTTTGCCAGAACTGAGATCCTGCCAGGCGGCACGCAGGACAGAGAGCGGGTTTACGCCAGGGTGATCCCAGAACCAGCGATCTTCATACTGGATCAGCGCCTCAAGATAACGGGGAGAGACCTCTTCAATCGTAACCGGGTAGCGCCAGATCCCGTCGCTGTCCGCAAAGCGCCACAGCGGCGTGCCCTTCTCATCCACCACCACCCGGGCGGGGTTAACCTCTTTCAGAGGCAACGGCCACAGGCGGTCGGCGGCGATAATCAGCCCCCATAAAACGAGAAGCGCTCCCGCCAGCCAAAGCCAGCGGGAGCGTGTCAGACGAGCTATCTGCATATTACGGAACAACAATCAGCGGGCCGCTGGCCGCACCCGTTGCCCGCCACTGCGGAACGTACATAGACTCCACCATCGGCACCGGCACCTGGTAGGTACCCGGCGTCACGGCACGCGCCAGATAGACCAGCGTGACCGGCTGACCTTCATTTACCGGCACGGCAGCCACAAAGCGGTCATCGCGGAATTCCATATGCTGAATATCCGCCTGCTGCATCTGGCTGAGCAGGTTCTGGACCTCACTGCCGCTGTCCTGCAGGCTGGCACTGCTGTTCGCCAGGTTTTGGTTTTCCAGCTCCAGACCTGCCGGGAGCAGATCGACCACCAGCGCATCCGGCACGTTCTGGCTGGCCTTCACTTCCAGCCACACCAGCACCAGCTCACCGCTCTTCAGTGAAGAGAGTGACTTGCTGCTGCCGTCGGTTGCCAGGATATGGCGTTCAACCTGCAGCACGTTAGACGTTGGCTGGGGCGCATATTCCGGGTAACCGGTGCTGTCGAGGCGCACCCACAGCGGCTCTGTACCGGTGTTCGTCACCTGCAGCGCGCCAAGCTGGTCGCCGTTCACGTTTTGCACCTGCGATTTATCGCCGCTCAGCGCTTGTTCTGAAAGACTGGTCGTTGCCTGCCACGCACCAGACAAGGTTTGCAGCGAACGTCCTGCCAGGAACAGCGCATTGCTCTCCTGCGTTGACAGCCAGCGCTGGCTGAACGCTTCTTCAGATAAGGTATTGAGCAGAGTGTTTTGTGCTTCCGGCAGCAATTTGTACTCTTCCAGCAGGGAGAGCATCAGCGCGTTATCACGCAGCTGGCTGCCGTAATCGGCCATCCAGTTTTTGCTGTCGTTGCGCGGTGTTTTGAGCGCCAGACCCAGCGCTTGCTGGCTGCGTGGGGCGTCGCCCATCAGTTTGAGCGCCATGCCCAGCTGCATCAACGGCAGCCCGGAAGCCGCCTGACCGTGGCGATCCCAGATTTCGCGCAGCGCGCCGAGCGGTGCTTTTTGCTGACGCGCCAGTACCAGCGAAGCATAGGCCTGCACGGCGAACTTGCTGGCCTGAGTATCGTCGCTATAGCGAATGGACATCATGCCCGGATCCTGCAGATAACGCAGCAGGCGGCTATTGGCGTTATTCACTGCATCGGCAGATACGCTGTAACCCTGCTCGCCCGCACGCACCAGGAAGTCGGTCACGTAGGCCGTCAGCCAGTACTCTTCCGGACCATTTTTATCCCACAGGGCGAAACCACCGTCGTCACGCTGCATTTGCAGCAGACGGGAGATACCAATATCGATCGCTGCACGGCGTTTATCGTCCGTATCACCCTTAATGCCAAGCGCCGACAGCTGTGCCGCGTTGGTGTAGAGCGACGGGAACAGGCCACTGGTGGTCTGTTCCAGGCATCCGTACGGGTAGGCCTGAAGTTCGCGAATGTAGCGCGCCAGGTTCAATGGCGGTTTGCCGCTCAGCAGCAGTTGCCCCTGCAGCGTTGCAGGCGAGAAACCGTTGCTATGTTGCGCCGGTGCAATCCAGGACTCATCTGGGTTCAACATCGCGCCAGTGTTTACCGTCTGCGCCGGGAATGCAGGACGCACGCCGATTTTCCAGCTCTTCTGCTGCGGTGCGAAAGTTTCTCCCGGAAGCTGCAGACCGGTCACCTGAGCCGTCACTTCACCGTCACCATAGCCCTCCAGCGCACGCACCGGAATAAACATCGTACTGCGCGCCCCCGGAGGCAGTTGAACCGGCTGCGGCTGCGAGCCTTCCAGCGACACTTTACCCGTTGTGGTTAAGGCCACGTTCAGCGTTTGCGGTTGGTCGGTCAGGTTAGTCAGATCCAGCGTCAGCCGTGAGGTATCACCGCTTGCCAGGAAGCGTGGCGTGTTCAGCTCGGTAATCACCGGCGCGGCGACAACCACCTTACTTTCACTGCTGCCGAAATCGTCTTCCGTCCAGGCTTGCGCCATCAGGCGCAGCTCACCGTTGAAGTCCCCAATCGGCAGCGTAACTGTGCCTTCCCCGTTGGCATCCAGCGTGACCGGCTGTGCCTGCTGGGCAATAATGGTGACGTGGTTCACCGGCGGTTTGCCGCCGCGCTTGAGTTCATCTCCATCGCCACCGAAGCGCAGCGCGGCCATACGTCCCTGCCCTTCAATGACCTGGCCGTAGATATCGTAGATATCCGCGCCGTAGCGCTTCTGGCCGAAGAAAGCCTGCCACGGATCGGGCGTAACGTAATCGGTGATGTTCAACACGCCGCTATCCACCGCCGAGACCAGGACGTTCACTTTCTGCGGCACACCCCCCTCTTTCACGCTGGCTTTCACTTTCACAGAGAGCGTCTGGTTCGGACGCATTTTCTGCGGAGTATCCAGCGCAATATTCAGACGGCGATTTTCGTCACCCATCGGCAGATGCAGCAGACCAACCGCGCGTTTCGGCGTGGCGGATTTGGATTTATCGCCAGGACGAACCACCAGCGTGCTGAGGTAGAGATCGTGACGTTTCCAGGCTTTATCTACCGGAATGGAGAGATCCAGCCCGTTTGCCGGTACGTCGATCTCTTTCCACCACAGCGGTCCTTCGCTGGACTCGATCATCGCATAGCCTTTGCCCGCAGCCGGTGCTGCAATGTGCAGGTTGATGGTATCGCCTGGCTGGTAGGCTGGCTTATCCAATTTTAGCGTCACGCGATCAGGGCGTGCCGCACCGGTGCCGTCGCTGTTATCCTGCCAGCTATACCCTGCCCAGAAACGCACGCTGCTGACCATCTCATCAGGCGCTTTAACTTCCAGACGGTATGAGCCCCACTCCACCGGGAAGGTGACTTTACCCGTCTCATCGGCCTTGAGCGTCAGCTCCTGCTCACCTTCGACCAGGTCTTTCTGATCAAACTGGGATTGCCAGCCATCACTCTCCGACCAGTTCCAGTAATAGTCCCGGCGTTCGCGGATCAGGCGAACCTGTAACCCGGAAACCGCTTTTTTCGTACCGCTGGCGTCGGCATAAACGATGTCGAAGCTGGCGTTGCCGTTTTCATCCACAATCGGCTGGTTGACGGTGGTGTCGGTGCGGTAGTCGTAAACGGCCTTGCTGGCGAACTGCGGACGAATCCCCGGAAGTTCAGCCGCAGGCCAGATAGCCTGTTCAGCACGACGCGTTACCGGACGGCCGCCGGACTCCAGCAGGCTGGCCTGCAGGATCAGCTGCAGCGGAGAGTGTACCTCTTTCCACTGGCTTTCGGTGCTGACCTGTCCACGCCCCTGATCGTCGAGCGTAAGCTGTACTTCATCCAGGCTGCGGCTCAGGTTTTCCTCGGCGATATCGCCAAACTGGAAGCCCGGCAGCGCAGCCACCGCCTCACGCAGCGGACGCAGGTACAGCTGGCCCTGCAGCGAATTGCCATTAGCTGGCGCGCCGTACAGGTAGTACCCCACCACGTTAAAGTCGACATTATCCTGCTGTGATACCGGGCCTTTTTGCCCGGTCAGGTTGAGCGCCATACGCTCCGGCATGAAGTCTTCAACGTTGAAGTCCCACAGCCGCTGCAGGTTGTCGCCGGTATTAGCGCGAATATGCCACATACCGGTCTGCGCCCCGCTGTCCAGCGGATAGTTAAAACGATAGAGTCCGTTTTCTGGCTTGACGACAATCGTACGCGCGACCTGTCCATCCGGACGCAGCACGTCAAGCTTCACAGGCTGATCGGGAAGCGGTTTTCCGTCGCTGTCGCGCAGCAGGCCGTTAAGGATCACCGTTTCGCCCGGGCGATATAGATCGCGTGGGCCAAACATAAAGAATTGCTTGCTGTAGCCAGGGCTCCCTGCGATGTCGAACTCCGCCAGGTCGAGCGCAGGCAGCTTGAGGTCAAGCAGCGTGGTCTGGCCGTCTTTGCTGGCCAGGATCAGCGCGGCTTCTTTATCGGTTTCAAGCTTCGCATGACCGTCGGCATCGCTGTTCGCCTCGGCAAGCGTCTGGCCTTTGTCATTCAGCAGCGTAACGGTCACGCCGGCCTGCGCCGCACCGTTTTCCAGGCTCTGAGTGAAGATGTCCAGGCGGTTGTGATAGCGGTGAGCGGACAAGCCGATATCGCTCAGGGTAAAGAGCGTTGCGGCGTTGCTGTAGTTGTAGTGCCCTGCCTGGTTCATGACCGCGATATAAACGCCAGACTGCTGGAGTGGTTTAATATCCTTCAGGGGCAACAGCAATTTTTCGCGCGTATTGCGCGCCGGATTAAGGTCGAATCGACCGGTGTAAACCAGCTCCGCCATCTTCAGCAGGTTATCGGATTCCCAGTTGGTTAGAGAATTGCGGTATTCCCACTGGCTGACAAAGGAAGCTAACGACTCCGGCTTCACGCGGTAGAAATTCACGTCCACGTTGTTAACGTTGAGCGCCATCACCGGCAGGCCTTCCACCACCTTGCTCGGCAGCAGTGAGCCGCGGCTGGCAAAACCGACCGTGGGTTCGACATCCCGGGTGGTTAAGGCTTTTTCATAATCGATGCCAAAGGTCGCTTTATTCAGCGCCTGCAGGTCGCGTTCAACGGTGACGACAAGGCTGCGGTTAGGCTCCAGATGGCGCAGTCGAAGCTCTTTCAGGTTAGGCGCAAGTTCCCACGCCCCGTCAACCTTGCCGCTTTTCTTATCCACGACATGCACTGTTTTCGCAAAATCCTGATCGGGATTCAGCGGAACAGAAAAGGTCAGCACCAGCGTGGCGGCACCGTCGAGCTGAACCTCAGAGGTATCCAGCAACGTCAGCGCTTTTCCCTGACTCTGGGCGGCGAGTTTAGCCAGCGTTTCAGCATTGGGCTTTTCCGCAGCTTTCGGTGTTGAGGCGGTGGATGCCGCGGGAGCCGCAGCCTGAGATTTATCGTCGCTGTTATCACAGCCGACAAGCGTAAACGTGGTAAGCAGCGCAAGAGAGAGCGCGGCTAAGCGAAACGGTTTCATCCTTTGTCCCTGGCCCATGGAGCCTGTTGGTCGTCGTCCGGATAAGTATTATCCGCAAGTTTCATTAATTCAAAAAGTCCAATTTTAGGATCTTGAAAGCGCCTCGCAGAATGGCATCACGCCGCTACGCCGTGATGGAACCGCGATCACAGCACATAACGTCACATGTTACCTTTCACGTCATTTGTTTTTAAAACAAGAAGATAGCTGGATAAGCGTGCCTGAAGACTGCTAGTTTTATGACCATGACGCACCCCGAGTGCGCGGTTCAATAAGAGAGAAAGCCATGAAACGAGCCGTGAACGCCCTACAAAATTTCGGAAAATCATTGTACGGACCGGTACTTATCTTACCGATTGTCGGTCTTTTTATCGCCTTTGGTAACGTGCTGGGTAACGGCAATCTTGCCGAGTACCTGCCGTTTCTTGGCCATCCTCTGATTCAGAATATCGGCCAGCTCATCGCGAAATCTGCCGTATCGGTACTGGTTAACCTGGCGCTGGTGTTTGCCGTCGGTATCCCGATTGGTCTGGCGACGCGCGATAAAGGCTATGCCGCGCTGATTGGGCTGGTGACCTTTGTGGTATTCATCAACGCCATGAACGTCACGCTGCAACTACAGGGCGCGCTTGCGCCTGCCGCGCAGATGAAAGCGGCTGGACAGACCATGGTGCTGGGCGTGCAGGTGCTGGAGATGGGCGTGTTCGCCGGGATCCTGACCGGCGCGCTCTCCGGGTATCTCTACAACAAATACTCCGGCGTGCAGTTTAACGGCGCGATGGCGATTTACTCCGGCCACTGTTTTGTCGCTATCGTCATGCTCCCCGTCTCCATGCTGCTCGGCGTGGTGATGAGTGAATTGTGGCCGTTTGCCCAGCACGGCATTAGCGCCCTGGCGCTGGCCATCAAAGGCTCCGGGCCGTTTGGCGTAGCAATCTACGGTTTCCTTGAACGCATTCTGGTCCCCACCGGCCTGCATCATCTGGTTTATACGCCGTTCCTCTATACCGAGCTGGGCGGCACGCAGGAGGTATGCGGCGCAACCTATCAGGGCGCGCGCAATATCTACTTCGCCGAGATGGCCTGCCCGAACGTGAAACAGCTCAGCAGCACCGTGGTGTGGGATGCGCGCGGCATCAGCAAAATGTTCGGCCTGCCTGCCGCCGCGCTGGCGATGTACATGACCGCGAAGCCGGAGCGTAAAGCCATTGCGAAAGCCATTTTGATCCCGGCGGCGCTGACTTCGCTGCTGGTCGGCGTGACCGAGCCGATTGAATTCTCCTTCCTGTTTGTCGCCCCGCTGCTCTTCGTGGTGCACGCGGTGCTGACCGGCATCGGCATGATGCTGTTCTCGCTGCTGGGCGTTCACGCCATCGGCGCCAATGGGATTATCGACTTCATCCTTTACAACCTGCCGCTCGGCACCGAGAAGTCCAACTGGCCGATGTACCTCCTGGTCGGGCTGATCATGTTCGCCCTCTACTTTGTGGTGTTCCGCTTCCTGATCCTGCGCTTCAACATGAAGACGCCCGGCCGTGAGGATGACGATAAGGAGACGCGTCTGTACAGCAAGCAGGAGTATCAGGCCAAAGGCAATAACGACGGGCTGGGCGAGTCCATCGTGGTGGGGCTGGGCGGCCGGGAAAACATTGAAGTGGTGGATAACTGCTACACCCGCTTACGGGTCACGGTGAAGGATGTCGCCATCGTCGACGAGCCGCGCCTGAAGGCGACTGGCGCGAAAGGGATTATCAAACAAGGTAACAACGTTCAGGTGGTCTACGGGCTGCACGTCAAAAAAATGCGAGAAGCCGTTGAGACGTTTCTCTGAAAGGAGCTAAAGATGTTTACACCCCCATTTATCCTGTCGATTGCCGGCGGCGGTAGCACCTACACGCCGGGTATTGTGAAAAGCCTGATGGTGCGCCTGCAGGATTTCCCGCTGGCCGAAATTCGCCTTTACGATATCGACGAGGCGCGTCAGAACACCATTGCGCCCGTCGTAGAGAAGGTCATTCGCGACCACAGCCAGAGCATCAAATTTACCGTCACAAGTGACCCGGAAGTGGCCTTCAGCGGCGCACATTTTGTCTTCGCCCAGATGCGCGTCGGCCAGTACAAGATGCGCGAGCAGGATGAAAAGATCCCGCTGCGTCACGGCGTGGTCGGGCAGGAGACCTGCGGACCCGGCGGGCTGGCGTACGGGCTGCGCACGATCCTGCCGATGGTCGAGCTTATCGATCTGGTCGATCGCTACGCGCACGAGAAAGCCTGGATCGTGAACTACTCCAACCCGGCGGCGATCGTCGCGGAGGGCGTGCGTCGCCTGCGGCCAAATGCGCGGGTGCTGAACATCTGCGATATGCCGGTGGCTGCCATGCGTAATATGGGGGCGATTCTGGGCGTCGATCGCCGCAAGCTCGAAGTCGACTACTTCGGTCTGAACCACTTCGGCTGGTTTACCCGCGTGCTGGTGGACGGCGAGGACATGCTGCCGGAGCTGCGCAAACATATCGCGAAGTTTGGCCTGCTGACGGAAGATGCGGCCAAAACCGACCCGCAGCATTCGGATCCTTCGTGGGTAAAAACCTGGCGCAACATTAAGCCGATCATGGACAACTTCCCGGAGTATCTGCCGAACCCGTATCTGCAGTACTACCTGATGCCGAACCAGATTGTAGAGCATCAGAACCCGGACTATACCCGCGCCAATGAAGTGATGGACGGGCGCGAGAAAAAACTGTTCGCCGCAGCCGAAGAGTATAAGCGCACCGGGATCCTGCCGGATGCCTTCCACGTGGGCGTCCACGGCGAGTTTATCGTCGATGTCGCCTGCTCGCTGGCCTTTAACCTGCGGAGCCGCCATCTGGTGATGGTGGAAAACCGCGGTGCGATTACCAACCTGCCTTACGATGCCGTGGTGGAAGTGCCCGCTTATATCACCTCCGAAGGCCCGGAACCGATTCGCGTCGGTCAGGTGCCGCTGTTCCATCAGACCCTTTTGCAACAGCAGCTCGCCTCGGAACAGCTGCTGGTGGAGGCGACCATCGAGGGCAGCTATGAGAAAGCGCTGCAGGCGTTCACCCTCAACCGCACCGTGCCGACCATGGAGCACGCGAAAGCGATTCTGGATGAGATGATTGAAGCCAACCGCGACTACTGGCCTGCACTGCAAAAAGCCTGGCAGGACGGCGAAAAGGTGAAAAAATAGGGGCTTGCTCGCGAGTTGAACGTGGTTTGCTTGTCGGTGTCAGAAAAAACACCGACAATCCTTTTTTACGGAAAAGAATGGAGGCAACTCATGTCCACCTCATATTTCGTCGCCGCCGACTGGCTGATTGAGCACGGCGACGATCCGGAAGTTCAAATTATTGACGCGCGTATGGCTCCGCCAGGGCAAGAGCATCGCGACGTGCCCGGTGAATACCGTGCCGGACATCTGCCTGGCGCGGTATTTTTTGATATCGAAGCCCTCTCCGACCACACCTCTCCCCTGCCGCACATGCTGCCGCGCCCGGAAGCATTTTCCGTGGCGATGCGCGAGCTGGGCGTCAGCAAAGACAAACACCTCGTTGTTTACGATGAGGGTAACCTCTTCTCCGCCCCTCGGGCGTGGTGGATGCTGAAAAACTTCGGCGTGGAAAAAGTGTCGATTCTGGCGGGCGGGCTTGCGGGCTGGAAGCGCGACGAGCTGCCGCTTCAGCAGGGCGACGTGACGCTGCCGGAAGGCGAATTCGATGCCACGTTCGACGCGCACGTGGTGAAACGCCTGACCGACGTGCTGGTCGTGAGCCATGAAAAAACGGCGCAAATCGTCGATGCCCGTCCTGCTCCACGCTTTAATGCCGAAGCGGATGAACCGCGTCCGGGGCTGAAGCGCGGCCATATTCCGGGCGCGCTGAACGTGCCGTGGGGCGATCTGGTATTTGAGGGCGAGCTGAAAACCACCGACGAGCTGCGCGCCATTTTTGACCGTGCAGGCGTGGATTTACATCGTCCGATTATTGCCAGCTGTGGCTCCGGCGTAACGGCCTGCGTAGTGATCCTGGCACTCGCCACGCTCGGCGCGAACGACGTCACGCTTTACGACGGTGCCTGGAGCGAATGGGGTGCGCGAGACGATCTGCCTGTCGAACCCGCGAAATAATGGATAACCGCCTGGCCACGCTGTTAACGCGCGGGGCATCGCTGACCCGGGCGGAGTATCGCGTCCTCGCCCACCTCACGGAGCATCCGCTGCTGGTGGGCAACATCACGGTGCGCGAGCTGGCGCAGGCGACGTTTGTTTCGACCGCCACCATCATGCGGCTGAGCCAAAAGCTGGGGTTCAGCGGCTTTAGCGAGTTTATCTGGCACTGCAAGCAGTTGCTTTCCGACACGCCGCATATTGCCGCTCAGGCGCCCTCCCTTCCAGAACTCCCGGCGCTGTTTAATCAGTTTATCGCCAACTATCAGCACACCTTCCGGTGGGTCACGCAGGAGAAGCGCCAGCAGTTTGCCGACCTGCTGCGCCAGAAAGAGAGCTTCTTTCTCTACGGCGCCGGTTTTTCTTATCTGTTTGCGGAGTACCTGACCAAGAAGCTGCAGGTGCTGGGCAAAACGGCGTTTATCTCCGGGCCGGGAGACAGCCGAAATATTTTTCTCAGCAATGCCGCACGCTATCAGGTTTTTATTGCCGTCTCGCGCAGCGGCGAAACGGAGCAGGTGCTGGATAAAGCGCGGATTGCCAAAAACGTCGGCATGACAATCGTTGCCTTTACCCGCGCCTCGGCCAATACGCTGGCGGGGATGGCGGACGTGCACTTTGCCCTGTATGACGAAGCGGTACACTACGCCGCCGAAGCCGCGGGGGTGACGTCGTTTGAGTCAAATCTGGTGCTGCTGATGGATTTACTGCTGCTGGAAGCAACGGGGTGATATTCACCCCGCCGTAATCAGATGATGCGGTTAGTTTTGAGATCGCGCAGGAAGCCGCCCCAGCGGCGCTCGTAAAACGGGGTGATGTGCTCGGTAATAAAGTGGCTGATGCCCTTCTCACCGTTCTTCACCTGGCAGATATCGATCGGCTCATCGCCCGGCAGCGTGTCGGTCGCCACGCTTCCCGCCGCCTGAATGATATCCTCGATATCGCCGTCCGCCTCAATACCAATCAGCAGTACCGGATGCTCGTCCGCGCGCTCTTTAATAGAGCAGAGGAACGCGCGCCTGACGGGCTTGAGCGTTTTGAACAGCGTGGTCAGAGAGTCAATCATCTGCGCGGGCGGTTCAGCCACTTCAGACAGCAGCAGCGTTTCGCCCCCTTCCAGCACTTCCTGAGTGCTGAGCGGGTTACCTTCTTCGCCCATCAGGTGGCTGATTTCACGCGGCGTGAACTCTTTACCGGTCGGCAATTTAGCGTTGAGGAACAGCGTCTGCCCCAGCGTCATTTCAAACAGGGTACGTACAGGCATCACTACGAACGCCTGTTCTTCTTCTACCGCTTTCTGCAGCGCTTCCAGTGAGGTAAAGAACGGGATCACCGAGGTGCCGTCGTCTTTTTCCCAGTGCAGCAGATCCAGCGCGCTGTCTTCTACGACCTGCTCACCTTCCGCCGCGGTGCCCGGCACCCAGACGGTGGATTCCAGCAGCGTGCGGAAAAATGCCGGACGGTGGGCGGGCTCGGTCGCCGCCTGCTCCAGCAGGGTTTCTAATTCGTTTTTGG
>Ga0209281_1000650_pt1 | contig 37446 bp, 37 predicted proteins | sample MedtruBG_FD_187514 | JGI IMG/M metagenome (GOLD analysis project Ga0209281, IMG submission 187514) | Root nodule microbial communities of legume samples collected from California, USA - Medicago truncatula BG (SPAdes) (version 2) | ecosystem: Host-associated > Plants > Roots > Nodule | place... | reverse complement strand
GCGCGATCTTCATGGAGCTTGAGCTTGGCGACGACCGCAACGGACAGTATTTCACGCCGTATCACGTCCAGTCACTGCTGGCGAGGCTGCTGATGCCGGACGTCGACGAAACGATACGCCGTGAGGGGTTTGTGACAGTCAGCGATCCGGCAAGCGGTGCGGCGGGAATGATTGTGGCGTATGCGGAATATCTACTGGAGGCGGGCTATAACCCGTCTGAACATATGTTCGGAAGCTGCATTGATATCGATCCTGTTGCGGCCGATATGGCGTTTATTCAGCTTTCCCTGCTGGGTATTCCTGCCGAGGTGGTCACGGGCAATACGCTGACGATACAGTTAAACAGGGTGCGGTATACGCCGGTGTACTACATCAACAACTTTGGAAAGCGGCTGGACGATCAGCGCCGTATCAGTGCCATGCGCGAATTTTTGCGCGGTATAAATGAAGCTGCATAACCATCCAGAAGGGCAGGGAAGTATCCTGCCTTTGGTGGCATCAAAGGCCGCGCGCCTGCGGCGCAGAACAAGCAGGCTGCGCTGTCGCGCTGCCTGCGTTATTCCGGCGCGAGATTGTCTGAAGTTCCTGTCTTTTGGTCAGCTGATTACTATTCTTCATTCTCCTGCTGGCGATGGTCTTTATTATTCTGCCGCTGATATGGATATTATCCTTTCTTCTCCGGGCGTCGTCCCTGAAGGGACACGGCTGTCGTGAACGGAGCCGGTAAACCGTCTCCGCCCTTCGGGCGTCCATCCTGACGCAAATTCAAATTCACGCTTGCTGCATCCAGAATGGATGCGCCGCTTTCACCGTGGCGGTAATAAATTATCTCCACTCTGAAGCCCGTAACGGTAATTCGTCTTACGCCGATTTTCCATTACGGGATGTGTGCATTCTCCTGGTGTGACTATCGCCCGATTTCATCAGTTCGCGGAGGGCTGCTTTTAGCATCAGCCAGAAAGGAAATAAAGGGGTATATAAACGCTGCGCGCCCCTTTATTTCCTTTCGGTCAGCTGCTCATTGCCCTTCGCCGCTCAGTGATGAAGTCGAACGATGTAATAACCCAATGAGGAGAAAACCAGAATGCACACATTAAACGTCAAAACCGCCACTCGTGAATCAGCCGAACAATTTAAAATCGATGAACGCCAGCGCTACTCAGTTACAGATGGCGATGAGCGTCTTGATTTTATTCCTGCGCTCTTTTTTACGCCTTTTGCTGATAACATGATTGCCAGCTGGTTACGTCAGCATTCAGATTATGATGGCGGTTTCTGGAATTACTGGATTATTCCGCAGGGCACTGGCGGAAACGTGGCTCCGAACTGTGTCAGATTCACCACCGCACAAACAGGATATATCGCACCGGAAGGAGAACAGCGCTATAACATGGTTGTTCCTGGTAATTACTTTGAAGCAGAGGTCAGTGCTGATGCTGCCGGAATTATTGCCACACTGATGATTATGAACTGGTTGTCCTGGCAGGTCGCAGATATGGGGCCTGAATACTCGAAAGTCTGTAAACACCTCGTCGCTCGTCAGGATGCACTGAAAGACTACATCAGTATCATAAAACACCCTGAAGCTCATTTGATTTACCGGGCTATTGATTGACGGGTTAAAGACAGGATGGAAAAAAGACATCAATACGAGGTCTTTTTTATTGTTTTGAGAGAGTCTGCCATGAGTTTTTATTCTTCTTTATCGCCCGGTATGTTGCCTCAATTTTTCTGGCATAGACATATCTTCTCTGCGCCTGTTCTTCTGTTTTCCTGAAACCTGCATTATAAGCGCCCACTGCCTGCCAGCTGACTCCCCACTTTTTGAATGCAATTGCAAGATAGTAAGCCCCGGTGTAGATATTCATACACGGATCGGAAAGAAGGTGCTCCGGTTTTATTCCATAACGAGCCAGTTCGTTAAAGTGCTGGGAGTCCACCTGCATAAGTCCGGAGCCAAAACCCGAAACAGGATTGTAGCCTTTTACGTCTGTGCGGAAGTTCGATTCATTCCAGGAGATTGCCCGAAGCAGATCTGGATCTATATGATAATCCCTCCCTGCCAGTTCAAAACAATCAGCAGCGTTCAACATTCCAGAAAAAGCCAGCGTTAAAAACGTAAGAGCAATCCGTTTCATTTCTTCCCTCCGGGCACCATGCCGGAAATACGTTAACCCATCCCAGAACCAGACTCAACTAATATGCACTCCTCACCACCAAAAGCAGCACACCCCACGCAAGATTAAAATTTTGCTGATTGGCTTTCTAAAACAGTAGGTTAGATAAAAAGTAATGTGAAATAATTTATTTTAATGTGTGTAAACGACTCGGTAGGGAGTTTTATTCGACTCGATAAAAACTCTAATGAGAGTCATTTGTGACTATTTTTAATAAATCCATTGAGTTATGACTACGGCGAGTCTATATTCGACTCGTGAATTTTTACAGTTTGTGTCGGCATTCGAGTCGTCTGTATTCCGGCAGAGAGTCTGTGCCGAGTCGTGCATTTTTAGCTTTCCTAAATATTCTGATGTGCAAAATTTTGGATGTATAAATAAGGAGAAAGTTATGGCCAGAGTTCAGGTCTATGTAAGCGATGAAGTGTCAGAGAAAATAAGAGTAATCGCTGAAAAACGTCGCGCTGAAGGAGCGAGAGATAAAGATGTAAGTTTTTCGAGTATTGCATCAATGCTGCTCGAACTTGGTCTTCGGGTCTATGAAGCGCAAATGGAAAGAAAAGAGTCTGCCTTTAATCAGGCGCTCTATAATAAAACCATACTTGAAAATGTAATGAAAACTCAATTTATTGTCAGCAAGCTTCTGGCGATGGAGTCGCTGAGTCCGCATCTCGCAGGAAATGAAAAATTTGATTTCAGGGAGATGGTTACGTGTATACGTGAGGACGTGCAACAGATTGTTGGAAACTTCTTTCCGCAGGAGGAAGATTCTCAAGATAATTAGCTGAAAATATTTGATAAATAGGATTTAGATCTACTGTTTTTGAGTGACTTTGGCGTCAATGATTGATATATTTTATGCAGACATAAGTAAAATTTGATGCCCGCCATTTTGTTTGGCGGGTCGCCGGTACACCGGGCTAGACCCCCGAGTGTACCGACTATACACAGAAACCTGATAAGGAGGCTTCAATGCACCCGCGCGATCCTAGAGATCTCTCCGAACCAAGTCAATCACTAGATGATATTGTTAAGCGTTTTGATGCGCTCTATAAGTACTCACCTTTGCCTTTTTGCATTCGAGATCAATCCAGAAACCCCATATATAAAAATGATGCATATTTAGATTTTTTTCATCCATTATCAAAGTGTTTTTCAGGTGTCAGTTTTGATCCTGATGAAGTTGAGCTTGATTTGTCGACAATTGAGTTGGAGGCCTTTGTTATGGGGCCAGATACAGCTATTTGTAGAACTTTTAATTTTAACGGTGAGTTTTATCAGTTACGTGTTGAAATTCGTATGGTAAATAATGAATTATATGCTTTCTGGTTTATTAATTACTTCCCGGATTATCAAGCTTTATTCAATGCATCGAATAGGCTAAAAAGTGATGAGTTTGATTTTGATGTTTTTTTATCAGGGTTGACTAATAAAAAGATGATTACATTGTGTTTTTCAATTCTTGGTTTTCAACTTCATACGATGGCGCAATATTTAGGTGTCTCTGAAAAAGCAATTTCAAGCAGGCTTTCTAGTGTGAAAAATGAGCTTGCGAAATATTTTACTGATTATGATGACTTCAGATTCTACTGCATGAGAATGGACGTATACAGAAAGGTGAGAATGGTTGTTCTTAAAGTTTTGAATGTTAAATTTATGTAAAAAATATAGTGGAATTTTTCGCGTATTGAATAAATTGTATTCAATGTGTCACTATCCTGACGCAGGAATATGTTGAGAGGGAAAACATGATTAGACGTCACAGGCTTCGTGGCCCAACCGTAACTATGTCGATCTACCTTGACCCACAAACCGATCTTCTTATTTTGAAGGCGAAAGACAGAAGTGGTCGTTCTAAATCAGCTGAAGCGCTGATTCGGTTACGTGACCACCTGGAAAAATTCCCTGATTTCTATAACTCTGAAATGGCGGAGGTGATCCCAAACAATCTTGAACCCAAGTCACAAAACTAGTTTTTTAGGATTTTTATTTCAACAAATCTATCCGGTGTAATTAAAGGATTAATGAATATGACTGATGTGTCTGTTATTAACGCTGTACCCGCGACCCCTGCAAAGAAAAAATTCAGCAAAGTCGCGTTACTCAAAGCGCTGAAGTTTGCCCTGCCTGTCGCAGCCATTGCTGCGTTTTTCCCTGAAACGGTTCTGGCCTCGACTGCGGGTAAAGATCTGATGTCCAGCGGCGATGCAACCGTTAAAGGAACATTTGGTAAAGATTCCAGCGTGGTTAAGTGGGTTATTCTTGCCGAAGTCCTGGTTGGGGCCGTGATGTATATGACGACCAAGAACCTCAAGTTCCTGGCGGGCTTTGCGATCCTGTCCGTATTCGTCACTGTAGGTATGTCTGTCGCAGGATACTGATATCCAGAGACAGCTGTTCAGAGCCACTTCCGACTATTAAATTCCGGTTTAATTCTGAATGCCCTTCACGAGCATTCACGGGAGGGCTTTGCCTGTAATCCGGCTGGCAGGTATTTCCATACTGCCAGCTGTACCGGAGACGGAACATATATGGCGAATGAATCTCTCAAAAAATATCGCTTTCCTGAAACCCTGACGAATCAGAGCCGCTGGTTTGGCCTTCCTGTGGATGAACTTATTCCGGCCATTGTCTGCCTGGGGTGGGGATTCTGGACCCAGCATTATATCCCCGGAATTATCGCTGCCGTACTGGCCTATCTCGGAATAAAAAAGCTCAAGAAAGGGCGGGGCAGCTCATGGCTGCGGGACCTGGTCTACTGGTATATGCCGACCTCACTGCTGAGGGGGATATTCCATGATGTACCCGACTCATGCTACCGCCAGTGGATTAAATAGACAGGAATAATCAGATGGAACACGGAGCACGATTAAGTACACAGCGGGTTATTGCCATCGGCTTTATTGCCATGGGGGTGGTTATTCTGGGGAGTATCACCACCAACGTTATTCAGGCCGTCAACAACTACCGCCTTCAGAATGAGCAGAAGTCTATCGTCACGCCAATGCTTTTCAACGCGCCGTTTGCCGTGTCGCAGAATCAGGCGGATGCCTCCTACCTGCAGCAGATGGCCCTGTCGCTTATCGCCCTTCGCCTGAATGTCACCCCGGAAACCGTTGATGCCTCTCATGAGCAGCTGCTGGCGTATGTCAAGCCGGCGGCGCAGAACGAGCTGAAAATCAGGCTTGCCGAGGATGCGAAGCGCATTAAGGACAACAACGTCAACTCGTCTTTCTATATGACCAGCGTGAAGGTTTATCCGGCAAGCAGCCGCGTGGACGTGCGCGGTCAGCTGAAAACCTGGATAGGCGACTCGAAACCGTATCCCGAGCTGAAACAGTACGTTCTTAAATTTGAGCGCGAGGACGGCATCAGCTGGCTCAGCCACTTCGGAGAAATCACCGATGAACAAAAATAGTCGCCGTGCGCTGCTTGCGTTGATGATGCTCGCTTCCGGTCAGACGGTCGCCGCACCCACTGCGCTTTCCGCCACGATTGTTCCGCTGACGAACGGCGGGCAGGCCAGCATCGCGGTCAGCAACACCGACCCGAACCTCTTTACGGTCGCAGGTGACCGCGTGACGGCCCTGACCAGCCTCGACGGTGAGCTGACGCGGCAGGAACAGACGGCAAGCGGCGGTGTGATTGTCAGCACCCTCAACAAAAAGCCCTTCACGTTCATTCTGGAAACCGAACGCGGCCTCAACTTCTCGGTACAGGCCGTGCCACGTGCGGGCGCGGGGCGAACCATCCGGCTGGTCAGCGAGCTGTCCGGTACGGGCGAAGCGGCGCGCACCTGGGAGGAGTCTTCTCCCTATGAGGCCACGCTGGTTTCCCTGAGCCAGCATCTGCTTGACGGGAAGCTGCCGTCCGGCTGGCAGGCTATTCCCGTCACGCATGAAGCCCTCGTCGCGCCCGCCGGACTGTCTGCAGTCCCGGAGCGCGTCTGGGTGGGCAATCACCTTAAGGTGGTGCGCTTTCGCGTCACCAACAATACCGGGATGGCCCGTAACATCGCGGAAAGCGACTTCTGGCAGAGCGGTATTCGCGGGGTGCTGTTCGGTGAAGCCTCGCGTCAGCTGATGGCGGGCGGCGCCCTGCAGGTCTTCATTATCAGCAGCGGAGGTGCGGCTGATGGCCAGCATTAATTCAGTGGTGAAGCGCAAGCAGTTTATCTGGCTGGGTATTGTGCTGGCGACCGTGGGTGTGGTGGGCGGCGGCGGCTGGTATCTGGCGGATGCGCGTTACGAGGGGAGCAGCGATGCGGCAGCAGCCGACGAGCCTGCGCCCGATATGACCGGTGTGGTGGACAGCACCTTTGACCAGAAGGTACAGCAGCATGCCACGACCGAGATGCAGGCTACCGCCTCCGAAATGCAGAAGCAGTATGCCGAAATGCGCCGCGAGCTTGAGCTGCTCAGTAAGGGGCAGGCAGGCTACCAGCACCAGATAGACAAGCTTAACCAGGACAACGCGGCGCTTTCCGCTCAGGTCAGCGCGCTGGGGGCAAAACCCGTCACCGCATCGGGTGAGCCGGCACCGCAGCCGCCGTCTCCTGCACCGGGTCCTGAGGGTGAGCCGCAGCCGACCGGTTTCCCGCCGCAGACGGGGGCCGTCCCGCCGCCGACGGCGTTCTACCCGGGTAACGGCGTCACGCCGCCGGCGCAGGTGCAGTACCAGCCCATCCCCGTGCCCAACCATCTGCGCCGGCAGTCTTTTGCCCGCAGCGACGAGAGCAAAGGTCCGTCCCTGCCGTACATCCCGTCAGGCAGCTTCGCCAAATCGATGCTGATTGAGGGGGCTGACGCCAACGCTTCCGTAACCGGTAATGAGTCCACGGTGCCGATGCAGCTGCGCATTACCGGCAGGGTGGAAATGCCCAACAGCAAAAGCTACGACCTCACCGGCTGCTTCATCGGGCTTGAAGCCTGGGGCGACGTGTCCAGCGAGCGCGCCATCGTGCGTACCCGCAACATCAGCTGCCTGAAGCACGGCGTCACCATCGACCAGCCCATTGCCGGACATGTCAGCTTCCGGGGGAAAAACGGCATCAAGGGCGAGGTGGTGATGCGAAACGGCAAAATCCTCGGCTGGGCATGGGGCGCTGGTTTTGTTGACGGCATCGGTCAGGGCGTGCAGACCGCGTCCCAGCCCTCGGTCGGACTCGGTGCTACGGCATCCCTCGGCGCGGGTGACGTGATGAAGATGGGGATTGGCGGCGGTGCCTCCAGAGCCGCCCAGACCCTCAGCGACTACTACATCAAGCGCGCAGAGCAGTACCACCCCGTCATCCCGATTGGGGCGGGTAACGAAGTGACCGTTGTCTTTCAGGATGGTTTTCAGCTGAAAACCATTGAAGAGCTGGCGCACGAGAATGACAGAAGCAAGGCGGAGGGCGACGAACGCAGTCCGGTTCCCCCACCATCAGTCCCGCAGGGCGGCATGAATGAGTTCAGTACCGACCAGATGCTCAACCAGCTGGGTAGACTTAACCAGAGCCAGTTTATGCCGAAGGCCGACTCACAGTAACCCCACGTAAAGGAACCGCAAATGAACAAGACAGTGCCTGTTGCGCTCACGCTGGCCAGTCTCCTGACGCTGTCGGGATGTGCCGGTACAACGAGCGATTTTGAGTGTAACGCGACGACATCCGATACCTGCATGACCATCGAGCAGGCCAATGAGAAAGCCAAACGACTGGAGGAGGCCAGCGCGGTAAAGCCGGGTGCGACATCGCTGCCACGCCTGGCTGAGGGTAATTTCCGGACCCGGTCCGTGCAGCCCCTTACGCTGGCGGCTGAACCGGTGCATGCCGTTGCATCCAGAAATACACCGCTGGCGGGTACACCGACTCTCTCCCGCCCGCAGCCGCATTCGGCCTCGCGGGCGCCGCTCTCCACGGTCACGCCGGTTGTTGCGCCTCCGCCAGGGCGCGAGTCCATCGTGGACCCGAGGCCGCTTCGCGTCGGTGAAAAGACGGCCGGGCTGTGGATCGCGCCCTATATCGATACGCAGGACGTTTATCACCAGCCGACGCGGGTGTTTTTTGTTGTGAAACCGTCAGCGTGGGGAACCCCGCGCGTTAACTGAGTCCTGAACCGCCACCGCGTGTGGCACCCATTTTAACAATCTGTCGTTATCACGCGTGCCCTGAAACGTGAAAAGGGATGGGCGGTAGCGTGTCCGGACAGTGTGAGCAGGGAGCGTTGATGGCAGACGAACTCGATCTCCTGCAGGAGCAGGACGAATTGCTGAACCAGCTTCATATACAGGCCGCGAGGCAGCGGTCCTGCCTGCAGGGAAAAAGCCGCAACCGGTGCGAATGCTGTGGTAATCGCATCCCCCTCAGGCGGCAGCAGGCCATCCCGGGCGTGCAGACCTGTACGGAATGCCAGCGGGCTTTTGAAATACGACAAAAACAGTATCTGAGGTGACCGATGAGTAAAGCAATCACTGAGCAGGGCAATTTTATGGTCCCGGGCTGTACGGGAAGCGGTAAGACGGTTTTCTGCGCTCAGATGGTACAGGCGCTTCTGTCAGGACAGCGTTCTGACGGCGGGCGCAAAGGCATTGAGAAAAATGACAACGATTCAGGAGAGCGCCATGACAACCAGGGATAACGGTGGTCCGGGGAAAACCCGTCACCTTAACGATATCGCGGCCAGCTGCGAGGCGCTGGGGATGCGTGTCATCTGTGTTAATGCCGCAGAGCGCGGCTCAGGTTCAGGTATGAACGTAACAGAAAAGCAGATGACCCGGGTTTTCCTGGCGAAGTCTGACGTCAGCCAGATTAAAGCACTGTATAGCGGTGAGGACGGGGAAAGGCTGGCGGCGGCTATCAGAGACAACTGCAGCGTCTGGTTTCCGCTGAATCCCGGAGGTAACGGGAATGATGCTTAAGTTTCTGTCCGTTCTGCTGTATTGCCTTCGATGGCTTGCCTGGGCTTTTCACTATCTGATTGTCTGGCCTGCCGCCACGCTGATGCTGCTGGTTGCCATGCTTTTGTGGATGGAGAACACCACGCCCGGAGAGGCGATGGCGCAGGAGATTATGTCCGTCACTCACAGCGTCAGCAGTGGCGAGTTCCGTATTGCCGCCTGCCTTGATGAACCTTTACAACCCGTTATACCGGCTACCCCGCCGGACAAGCCTGTGCAGATTTTTGCAGGTGGCCCTTCTGCCGTTTGCCAAGACAGAGGCAGCGACATCACCGATGCTAAAGGATATGCAGTTCATGTTGACGGGGCGCTGAGTCCGCTTAAGTTGTTGTGGATTGTGATGGCTATTGTGTTTTCAGGGGCGGCGCTGCTTATGGGATGTCGTCCGTATTTCTGCCTGTACGGTCAGATGCGCTCAGCGCGTTTTCGCTACGGTATCCCCGCCAGCCGCCCGGCCCCTGCGACGGAAGCGGTAAAAACGGCCGACAATAAAAAGGAGGGGGATCATGAGTAATCCGCTGGACTCCGTCACCCGCACGGTCAACTCGCTGCTGACGGCGCTGAAGATGCCCGATGCGTCCTCTGAGGCGAATGATGTCCTCGGGCAGATGCGCTTCCCGCAGTTCAGCCGCGTGCTGCCGTACCGCGACTACGATGCGGAAACCGGCCTCTTCATGAACGAGAAGACGATGGGCTTTATGCTGGAAGCGCAGCCCATCAACGGCGCAAACGAAACTATCGTGTCGTCGCTGGAAAACCTGATGCGCACCAAGCTGCCCCGCGAGGTGCCGGTGGCCGTTCACCTGGTGTCCAGCCATCTGGTGGGTCAGGATATCGAGTATGGCCTGCGCGAGCTCTCCTGGACGGGGGAAAAGGCCGATACGTTCAACGCCATCACCCGAGCCTACTATCTCAGGGCCGCAGAAGAAGGGTTCCCGCTGCCCGATCACCTCAACCTGCCGCTGACCCTGCGTAACTACCGGGTGTACATCTCCTGCTGCGTCCCCCGCAAGCGCGGAAGTAAGGCCAGCGTGATGGAGATGGAAAACCAGGTCAAAATCATCCGCGCCTCGCTGCAGGGGGTGCAGATAGCCACCCGCAGCGTGGACGCGGATGCCTTTATCCGCATTGCGGGTGAAATGATTAACCACAACCCGGATGCGCTGTATCCCACCGAACGGGAGCTGGACCCGCTCAAGGATCTGAACTACCAGTGCGTGGACGATACCTTTGACCTGAAGGTGAAGGCCGACCACATGACGCTGGGGCTGCGCGGTAACGGTCGCAACAGCACCGCGCGCATCATGAACTTTCAGCTGACCAAAAATCCGGAGCTGGCCTTCCTCTGGAATATGGCCGACAACTACAGCAACCTTCTCAACCCGGAACTGTCCGTTTCGTGCCCGTTTATCCTGACGCTCGTCCTCAGCGTGGAAGACCAGGTGAAGGCGCAGAACGAGGCCAACCTGAAGTTCATGGATCTTGAGAAGAAGTCCAAGACCAGCTACGCCAAGTTCTTCCCGGGCGTGGCGCAGGAGGCGAAAGAGTGGGGCGATCTGCGCCAGCGCCTGTCGTCCGGGCAGTCCTCGCTGGTGAGCTATTTTCTGAACGTGACCCTCTTCTGCCGCGATGACCAGGAAACCGCGCTGAAGGTCGAGCAGGACGTGCTGAACAGCTTCCGTAAAAATGGCTTCGAGCTGATTTCCCCGCGCTTTAACCATATGCGCAACTTTCTCGTGAACCTGCCGTTTATGGCGGGCGGCGGCCTCTTTAAACAGCTGCGCGAGTCCGGCGTGGTGCAGCGTGCCGAGAGCTTTAACGTCGCCAATCTGATGCCGGTGGTGGCGGACAGCCCGCTGGCCACTTCCGGCCTGCTGGCTCCGACCTACCGCAACCAGCTGGCGTTTATCGACCTGTTCAGCCGCGGCATGGGTAACACCAACTTCAATATGGCGGTCTGCGGGACCTCCGGTGCCGGGAAAACCGGGCTTATCCAGCCCCTGATACGCAGCGTCATCGACTCCGGCGGCTTCGCCGTGGTGTTCGACATGGGAGACGGCTACAAGTCCCTGTGCGAGAACATGGGCGGGGTCTACCTCGACGGCGAGACGCTGAAGTTTAACCCGTTCGCTAACGTTACTGACGATACCATCGATGAGATGGCCGAACGCCTGCGCGACCAGCTGTCCGTGATGGCCAGCCCCAACGGCAACCTGGACGAGGTGCACGAAGGCCTGCTGCTTAAGGCGGTGAAGGCCACCTGGCTTACGAAGAAAAACCAGGCGCGCATTGACGACGTGGTGGACTACCTGATGATGGCCCGCGACAGCGAAGAATACAGCGGATCGCCGACCATCCGCAGCCGCCTCGATGAGATGGTGGTGCTGCTGACTCAGTACACCCGCGACGGGGTGTACGGCAGCTACTTCAACTCCGACGAGCCGTCCCTGAAGGACGAAGCCCGGATGGTGGTGCTTGAGCTCGGCGGACTGGAGGACAGGCCGTCCCTCCTGGTGGCGGTGATGTTCTCGCTCATTCTCTACATTGAGAACCGCATGTACCGCACGCCGCGCAGCCTGAAGAAGCTTAACGTGATAGACGAAGGCTGGCGCCTGCTGGACTTCAAGAACAACAAGGTCGGGGCGTTTATCGAGAAGGGCTACCGTACCGCCCGCCGCCATACCGGTTCGTACATCACCATTACGCAGAACATCGTCGACTTTGACTCGGAAACAGCTTCCAGCGCCGCCCGCGCGGCATGGGGTAACTCGTCCTACAAAATTATCCTCAAGCAGTCGGCTAAAGAGTTCGCCAAGTACAACCAGCTGTACCCGGACCAGTATTCGCAGCTGCAGCGCGACATGATTAAAGGTTTCGGCAGCGCGAAGGACAACTGGTTCAGCAGCTTTATGCTGTCGGTTGAGCACCTGACGTCCTGGCATCGCCTGTTCGTCGATCCGCTCAGCCGGGCAATGTACTCCTCGGACGGTCCGGACTTTGAGTTTCTGCAGCAGCGGCGCCGGGAAGGGCTGAGTATTCACGAGGCCGTCTGGGAGCTGGCGTGGAAAAAGTCCGGGCCGGAAATGGCCGCGCTGGAGCGCTGGCTTCACGAGCATGAAGGGAAGACCATCTCATGAAAAAACACGTACTCATTAACGCCGCGCTGATTGCCGGCACGCTGGCTGTGGGCGCGGGCGTCAGCTGGCTGGCCTGCCAGCTTAACCGTCCTGTGGTAGTGGCCTTCAACATGAAATCCACGGTGGATGCCTTCTTTGACAGCGCCGGTCGCCGTTCGCTGGACGAGGCGCAGACAAAAGCACTCTCAGACCGCTTTAACGCGTCACTGGAGGCCAGCCTCCGGGACTGGCAGATCCGCCATCGTGCCCTCATCCTTGTCGCACCTGCCGTGGTGCAGGGGGCGCCGGATATCACGCGTGAAATCCAGACTGACGTGGCCCGCCGGATGAAGGAGGGAACGTGATGCGCGCCCTTGCCCTGGGCCTGACGCTGCTGACCGGCAGCGTGACGGCCGCTGACCTCGGGACGTGGGGCGATCTCTGGCCGGTGGCGGAGCCGGATATGCTGACTGTTATCGAAAGCCGGCTGCAGACGCTGGCGCAGTCCGGCGAGATGGACAAAAAGATGGCGGAGTTTAAGGCGCGCGTGGTGCGCAACAGCCAGCGCCCGCCTGCCGTTGAGGGTATAACACGCGCGGTGCGCTACGAGCGGCGCTGGTTTGATCCGAGCGTGCGGGTGGACAAGGCGCTTGCCGACGACAGGGGCAACGTGTTTGCTCAGGCGGGGCAGATCTTTAATCCGCTTGATGTGGTTCCGTTCAACGAAACGCTGCTGTTTATCAACGGCGACGATGCGGATCAGCTCGCGTGGGTACAGCGACAGAAGCCTGACACCCTGATCACCCGCATTATTCTGGTGCAGGGCAATATTCCGCAGACGTCAGAGAAGCTCGACAGCCGCATTTTCTTCGACCAGAACGGGGTGCTGACCGCACGATTTGGCATAAGCCAGGTGCCGGCCCGGGTGACGGCGGCACCCAGCGGAAAGCGCCTGCAGGTGGAAATTATTCCGCCCGATATGGCGCAGCCTGATGCAGGAGGTGTCCGGTGAAAATGCTGACCGTCTCTTTGTTCGGGCTGCTTCTGTGGGGTAACAGCCACATGGCGGCGGCGGACGCCGCCTGCGAAGGGCGTTTCGTCAATCCGATCACCGATATCTGCTGGCGCTGCATGTTCCCCCTGTCGCTCGGCAGCACAAAAGTCACGGGCGGTGATTTACCGGACACGTCTAATCCCGGGAGCCCGATACAGTTTTGTCCCATGCCACCCCCGGTATTTCAGCGCATCGGCCTGACAATAGGGTACTGGGAGCCGATGGCCATGACCGATGTGGCGCGTTCCCCGGGCTGTATGGTGAACCTCGGCGGATTCACCATTAATCTCGGAAAAATGGGGATGGGCACCGCCAAAAAAGATGACAAACAGGTCAATGGCGCGTTCTACCACGTGCACTGGTACAAATATCCGCTGACGTACTGGCTCAACATCATCACCTCCCTCGGGTGCCTGCAGGGCGGCGACCTGGATATCGGGTACCTGTCTGAAATCGACCCGACATGGGGTGACAGCGCCCTGACCTCCATTCTGAATCCGGAGGCGGTCATTTTTGCCAACCCCATCGCGCAGGGCGCATGTGCGGCCGACGCGGTGGCCAGTGCTGCAAAAACGTCGGTTGACGCGCTGTTCTGGTGTGCCGGGTCGCAGGGGTCAATGTATCCCTTTAACGGCTGGGTGAGCAATGAGTCCAGCCCCCTGCAGTCCTCGGTGCTGGTCAGCGAGCGCATGGCGTTCAAGTTGCACCGTCAGGGGCAGATAATGGAGAGTATCGGGGAGGACAAGAAGGTCTGCTTCGAGTATCCGTCACCCATTATTCCCAAAACGCGCTGGCGCTATCAGATGGTGAATATGTATCCGGATGTGGCGCAATGTCACCCCTTCGGCCGTACGGTCATGCGCTGGGAAACGGGGCGTAACCCGCCGAATACGAAGAAAAACTACGGCTATCTGCTCTGGCGCAAACGTAACTGCGTCTTCCTCTGAGAAAAGGAACCTTCAATGAAAACTCTGTCCGGTCTGACGGCGGCGCTGCTGCTGTCAGCATATTGTTGTACTGCGCTGGCGTCAGGGGCTGATGAGGCGAACCGCGAGTTTATTCGTCAGCAGGAGTCTTTCAGCCAGCAGCTGAGGGGGCAGGACAACGCGCCGCTGCGCCAGATGCTGGAGCAGCAGGTGCGCCAGAACCCTCTTTCGGCAGACGACACACGCTTTATCGGGGAGCTGAAACAGCGCCAGCAGGAGGCTCAGCAGGATAAGCCCACGCACGGCGCGCTGTATTTCATCTCCTTTGCCATCCCGCAGGCGGGGCTTAAGCGCATGCTGACCGAGGCCCGCCGATACGACATTCCCGCCACCCTGCGGGGCATGGTCAACAACGACATGAAAACGACGGCAACCGCCGTGATGGCGCTTGTTCAGGATGGTTCAGCCAGCGGCGTCGCCATCGACCCGACCCGCTTTCGCGAGTACGGGATCACCAGCGTGCCGTCACTGGTGGTGTACTGCGAACGTGGCCATGACGTTATCCGTGGAAATCTTCATCTGAAGCAGGCGCTGGAAAAGGTGGTGGAGAAGGGCGAGTGCAGGGATGAGGCGCAACAGCTGCTTAATAAAGGAGAGGCCCGATGAAAAGAGCAATACTGATGCCGGTGCTGGCCATTACCACCACGATGGTGAGCGTGAGTGCATTTGCCGATGCTGACGCGCAGTACAGGGCGGGGGCAGATTTTGCCCGTCAGGTACAGGGGCAGGGTGAGAGCAGTCTGAAAAACTTTAACCCCTCAGCATCTATCCCCAACTATACCGCCTCACCCGGTGAGAAAAAGTACTATGGCGGCGTGACGGCGACCGGTGATGGTGCGCTGAAAGCGGACGGTACCACGGGCTGGACTACTAATGAGACCACAAAGGCCGTCACCGACTCGTTTGTTAACAACCCGAAGGAGCCCATTTCACCCGACGCGCCGTTTATTAAGGCCAGCCAGGATGTCCAGTCCCGCGCCGATACCATCATCGGCAAAACGGGGCAGACGCAGTGCGAAGCGCAGAACATCAGCCGCAGCGAGTTCACCAACTATACCTGTGAGCGCGACCTGCTGGTTGAGCAGGCCTGTACGCGCACGGCCAGCATTACCGGCCACTACGAAAACACCACGGTGACGCGCACCTACACGGTGCCCAACAGCGAGTTCAGCTACACGTATGACGGTAACAAAACCGTTAATTTTCGCTTCCGTGCTCCCGCAACCGGTACCGTGCTGAGCGCGTCGGTTGCCGTCCACTTTAATGACAAAAATATGTACTACGGCTTCTCGTGGTGGGGCGTAAATGCGGATTCTGTGGCTAAAAGGGATAACGGATGGGCGCTGCCCGGTGCTGTGGGGGCTGCGCTGACCGCCGGACAGTACTCTCCACAGGGGGCAATGCTCAACAAAAACTGCCTGAGCGGGAAACAATCCCGCTGTCGGGAATATGCTCAGAAGACGCTGTCCTGGATGCAGGGCGGTACGCAGGCCTGGATGACCGCCACCCTGACTATGCAGGTGACGGACAAAAAATGGGTGCCGGACGTGGTCTGGAACGAATCCTGTCCGTTCAGCAAGAGCGAAGGTACGCTCAAAAAGACCGAATGTATTGAGCCGGGGAGCACAAAAACGGTGGTGGTTGACGGCGTGTCATACCCGGTCACGCAGGCCTGCTGGAAGTACAAAGACACCTATATGACCCAGGCTGCTGACAATGGCACCTGCAAAACCTACATGAACAATCCGGCCTGTACGCTTGCCTCACGCACCTGCGCCTTCACGGCAGAAGACGGCAGCGGCTGCCTGCATGAATACGCGACGTACTCCTGTGAAACACGTACTTCCGGCCAGGTGATGATATGCGGCGGCGACACCTTCTGTCTCGATGGTGACTGTGAGCGGGCGCAGAACGGTAAAAATAACGATTTTGCACCTGTCGTTTCGGCACTCGCCGCGCTGGCCGCTGCGGGCAAGGACGTGGCCGCCATTAACAGCGTTAACGTGCGCGCCTTTACCGGCAGCGCGAAGTTCTGCAAGAAGTTTGCGGCAGGATTCAGCAACTGCTGTAAGGACGGCGGATGGGGCCAGGACGTCGGGCTTGCCAGGTGCAGCAGCGAGGAGAAAGCGCTGGGCAAGGCCAAAGAGAATAAGCTCACGGTCAGTATCGGTGAGTTCTGTTCAAAAAAAGTGCTCGGCGTCTGTCTCGAGAAGAAGCGCAGCTACTGTCAGTTTGACTCTAAGCTTGCCCAGATTGTGCAGCAGCAGGGGCGTAACGGTCAGCTTCACATCGGCTTTGGCAAGGCCAGCAGCCCGGACTGTCGCGGCATCACCCAGACCGAGCTGCAGCAAATTAATTTTGAAGCGCTCGACTTCTCGAACTTTTTCGACGATCTGCAGAAGAACAAGAAAATCCCGGATAACGACACCCTGACGAAGCGCGTCCGCGAGGAAATCGCCGCGCAGCTGAAGAACAAACAGTAAGCCACTCATCACTCACTCAGGACTCTCCATCATGAAAATTAAAGGATTTATCGTCCGCCTTATCATCAGCCTGATTGTCGCCTCGCCGGTGCTTTACTGGTGCGGAAATATCGTTGATGAAACAACCCGCATCGATGTGTTTTTTATGGCGCTGATGGTTGTGCTTTTCGTGGCGGGAGTTCTGCTGGCGTGGCTGTTAAACCCGCTTTTCAAACGATAACCGACCTGCTTCGGGATAAGGAAGGTTCCAGTGAAAAAGAGAAAGACAGCGTTAGCGCTGCTGCTTCTTGGCAGCGTTTTTTCCGCCACCGGAAAAGATGCAGGCTGGCAGTGGTACAACGAATCGCACAGAACGCCGGAGAATGACAAACCCTCTTCAGCACAGCCTCAGCAGGCCTCGCCGGACATTATGGATAAGCTTGCCACGCTCCAGCAGGCCACGAAGCGGGCGATGTACGAGGCCATTCTGTATCCGGGCGTGGAGAACTTTACCCGCTACTTCCGCCTGCAGAACTACTGGACGCAGCAGGCCGGGCTGTTCTCGATGAGTGCTAAAAAGGCGATGCTCGAACACCCCGAGCTGGACTACAACCTGCAGCACAGCCACTACAACGGTACCGTGCGCAACCAGCTGGCGGCGGACTTTGCCGACCAGCGCCGCGCCATTGAAACGCTGGCTCAGCACTATGGCGTGATGTTCTTCTACCGCGGACAGGACCCGATAGACGGCCAGCTGGTTCAGGTCATTAAAAACTTCCGCGAGACGTATCACCTCAGCGTCATTCCGGTCTCCGTGGACGGTATCGTGAATCCACTCCTGCCGGATACCCGAATGGACGGTGGACAGGCCAGCCGGCTGGGTATTCGTTACTTCCCGGCGCTGATGCTGGCCGACCCTAAAAGCGGGACGGTCAAACCCGTCTCGTATGGCTTTATCAGCCAGGATGACCTGGCGAAGCAGTTCCTCAACGTTTCCACTGATTTTGCCCCCAACTTTTAATACAGGGAGAGTTCGCATGCGCAAATTCCGTTTTCGCCTGCCTGAGTTCGACGTGCCCGGATTATGGGTGCTGAGCCTCGGGATATGGTTTCACATTGTTTCCCGCCTGGTCCGGCGCGAGCCGGAGATGGCCATTCTTCTGGCGCAGATAATCGGCGTCTCGATGGCGCTCTGGGGGGGATACCGCATCATCAACCGCTGGATAGATGCCGCTCGTGAGGCCGAAAAGGCCCGTGATGCCGGAGGATGCCGACATGAACCTTAGACATACCGTGTTTACCGTGGCGCTCATGACGCTCAGCCTGACCACACAGGCTTCCACGATGGACGAGATCAAATCGTTATGGCATCCACAGGGGGCGCGAGCGTCGGGATCTCTGCCTACATCCCCGGAAGACCCTGAAGCTAAGCCACTTCCGGCGAAGCAGCCGGTCTGGTACCGCCTCAGCAACGGCCGCCAGGTCAATCTGGCCGACTGGAAGGTCGTGCTGTTTATGCAGGGACACTGCCCGTACTGCCATCAGTTTGATCCGGTTCTGAAGTCGCTGTCCGCACGGGTGGGTTTTGGGGTGATGGCCTACACCATCGACGGTCAGGGGGATGCGTCCTTTCCCGATGCGCTGCCCGCGCCGCCGGAGGTGATGAAAACCTTTTTCCCTAACCTGCCCGTGGCCACGCCAACCACCTTTCTCGTCAACGTAAACACCCTTGAAGCCCTGCCCCTGCTGCAGGGCGCGACCGACGAACAGGGCTTTATGGCCCGCATGGATACGGTCCTTCAGATGCGCGGAGTGGGTAACAATGGCTGATCAGAACAATGCAAAAGAACACGACATGATGACTTCCGGGATGCTTCAGAGAGCTACGACGCCAGAGTTAATCACGCTCAGGGCACGGAAAGATGACGCACGGTTCGGCGTTTATGCTGAGTGGGCGGGCATATTGCTCATTGCTGGCGTGCTGTCGCGCGTCTTTATGACATACGTTTTCCATGCCTGCGTCGGCGACTGGATCAAGAGCGGTCACCTGCAGCTGAAAGATTTGTGGAACGTGTTGATGTACGCCATTCCACTGATGTTTATCGCGCTGAGCGGCGGGCTTGCCGTTGCAGGTGGTGTTTATGCAATCCTGAACTTGCTTTATACGAAAGGGCAAATGTTCATACTAAAACGAAAAACGGGAAAACTCGCCCAGCAGGCGATCCGGGAGGGTGCCGATGTTCGTCCGTAAACCTCTCTCCATGCTGTGTGGCATCCTTCTTACGTGTTCAGCGAGCGTGAGTGCCGACGTGAACAGCGACATGAACACCTTCTTTAATAAGCTGGGCTTTGCGTCCAACACCAGCCAGCCTCAGGTCTGGCAGGGGCAGGCCGCGGGCTACGCCACGGGCGGCTCACTCTACGCGCGCACGCAGGTGAAAACCGTCCAGCTTATCTCCATGACGCTGCCCGACATCAACGCCGGCTGCGGCGGCATCGATGCCTATCTGGGCTCCTTCAGCTTTATTAACAGCGATCAGCTGCAGCGTTTCGCCAAGCAGATTATGTCCAACGCGGCGGGCTACTTCTTCGATCTGGCGCTGCAGACCACGGTACCGGAAATCAAGACCGCTAAAGACTTCCTGCAGAAGATGGCCAGCGACATTAACAGCATGAACCTCAGCTCCTGCCAGGCGGCGCAGGGGATTGTCGGCGGTCTGTTTCCGCGCACCCAGGTTTCCCAGCAGAAGGTCTGCCAGGACATTGCCGGCGAGAGCAACATGTTTGCGGACTGGGCTGCATCCCGCCAGGGCTGCACCGTGGGCGGCAGCCTCGACAAGGTGCGCGACAAGGCCGGTACCGCCGATAAAGAGCGCATCACCAAAAACATCAACATCATCTGGCATTCGCTGGGCAAGAACGGCATGTTCAGCGACAACAAGGAGCTGAGGGAATTTATCATGACCCTCACCGGGACCCTGATTTTTGACGAGAAGGGTAACATCACGCCGCTGCCTGCCCGCACCACAGATCGTGACATTATTAAGGCAGTGATGGAGGGCGGCACGGCGAAAATTTACCACTGCAACGACAGCGAGAAGTGCCTGAAGGTGGTGGCCGACGCGACCGTCACCATCACCGAAAAGAACGCGCTGAAGAATCAGATCAAGGACATTCTCTCCAGCATCCAGAACAAGGCTGCAACCGATACAAAGCTGACCGAGAAGGAAAAGGGCTTTATCTCCGGCACCACCATTCCGGTCTTCAAGTACCTGGTGGACCCGATGATGCTGGGCGTTTCTGACAGCCTGGTCTATCAGCTGACGGACTGTATCGGCTACGACATTCTGCTGCAGTACATCCAGGAGATGGTCCAGCAGGCGCGCGCCCTGATGGCAACGGGCAACTATGACCAGGCCGTTATCGACAGCATCAATAACAACCTCAACGAGGCCACGCGGCAGATAGCCTCCTTCCAGGCGCAGGTGCAGGTGCAGCAGGACGCGCTTCTGGTTGTTGAGCGCCAGATGAGCTATATGCGCCAGCAGGTTTCGGCGCGGATGTTGCAGCGCTATCAGAACAACTATCACTTCGGGGGGGCGCGCTGATGCAGGCGATTTACGTTATCGCGGGCGGCGACTGGCTGAGCCAGACGCTGAACGCCATTGTGGCCTTTATGAACACGGACAACTGGGTCATTATCCGCCGGATCGTGACCGCGCTGTCTGTGCTCGTCGTGGCCATCACCTGGATACGGCGTCACAACGTGATGGATATGCTGGGCTGGATAGGTACCATCGTCCTGATGTCTCTTCTGGTAAGCGTGCGCACGCCGGTACAGATTATTGACAACAGCGATCTGACGAAGGTGTACCAGGTGGATAACGTGCCCGTCGGACTGGCGTTGCCGGCGTCGCTGACGACCACTATCGGGCACGCGCTGGTGCAGGGCTATGAGATGGTCTTTTCTCAGCCGGACAGCGTTACTTACAGCAAGACCGGGATGCTGTTCGGCGCGAATCTGGTCGCGCGCAGCACCGACTTTTTGTCAAAAAACCCTGAAATCACCACGCTTTTTGCGGACTATGTGCAGAACTGCGTGATGGGCGATATTTTCCTCAACGGGAAGTACACCCTGGACGAACTGATGAACAGCACCGACCCCTACACCATTATCTTCTCTAAACCCAGTCCGCTGCGTCAGGTGCAGAACTATAAGAAGTTTACGACCAGCGGTGATAACGGACAAACGGAGATAAAGGCGTTTTTATCCTGTGAAGAGGCCGCAGTGATCCTTAAACAGAAGCTGGGCCTTGATACCCAGACCGGAGGGAAAAGCTGGAGCTACTACGCCCGCTGGCTGTTTGGCGGACGTCCGAATCCCGACCTGCTCCTGAGCCAGATGCTCGGCGAAAGCTATAACTATTTTTATAACTCCGGGCAGAGCGCCTCGCAAATTATCCGCCAGAACGTGACGATGAATGCCCTGCGCGACGGTATCATGGGCTATGCGGCCCGTAACGGCGATACCTCAAGCCTGCTCAACATCGCCACCACGTCATCAATGGAGAAGCAGCGGCTCGCGCACGCAACGGTCGGGCAGGTGGCCCTGCGCTCGTTGCCCATGTCCCAGACGCTGATAGTCGGACTGATTATCGGGATATTCCCCCTGATGGTGCTGGGCGGGATGTTTAACGCCGTCACCCTTAACGTGCTGAAGGGGTACGTGCTGGCCATCATGTGGGTGCAGAGCTGGCCGCTGCTTTACGCCATCCTCAACAGCTGCATGACCTTCTATGCGAAAGCCAATGGCTCGCCGGTGGTGCTCTCTGAGCTGTCGCAGGTGCAACTTAAATACTCGGATCTGGCCACCACGGCGGGCTATCTGTCGATGCTTATCCCGCCACTGGCATGGGGAATGCTGAAAGGTCTGGGCTCCAGCTTCTCGAACCTCTACAGCCACCTGGCGTCCTCTGCCATCAGTCCGGCGGCAACGGCGGCGGCAGGTTCAATCGATGGGAACTACTCCTACGCTAACATGCAGACCGAGAACGTGAGCGGCAACAGCTGGAATACCAACAGTTCCACTGCTTTCGGGCAGATGACCCGGCAGCTCTTAAACGGTGGAATGGGAACCCAGACAAGGGATGGTTCAATGGTCTGGGATACCAGTGGCGCCATGTCGAAACTGCCGGTAGATATTAACGTCGGCCGTCAGATTGCCAGCGCACAGCAGCAGATGGCCAGAGAATCCGAAGTTCATGCAGAAAGTGCTCTGCATGGTTATAACCAGAGCGTAACGAGTGCCTGGAATACCCTGAAGCAGTTTGGTACCAATATGGGGACCAGTTCTTCGATCACGACGGGGGCAGACAGTACTGAATCTTCTCAGGATACGATGGCCAGAAGCAAAATGTGGAATGCCGTTGTTGCTAATGCTAAAGCAAATAACATCAGCAATGAAGAGTCTTTCCAACAGTTAATGGATGATTCGGCTAAGAGTTCTCAAACCGCTGATATTCATGCAGCTGTTAAGTGGAGTTCAGGAGATCAACTATTCGGTAAACTAGGCAAGTGGGGCACTGGGCTATCTGCGGAAGCGGGTGTAAAAGGTAGTGCCGGGTGGACCCACAGTTCGGGTGATACTGATAATGTCAGTTCTTCAGGGCGAGAGTCACATGACAGTAGACACGACACTAGCAGTCAGGCAGCCAAAGACTTCAGAGAGGCTTCTGATTACTTTACTAGCCACAAAACTACAACTTCAGGGAATATTACTGATAATAATGCTTCTTCCCGTGTTGATCAGTTTGCAGCTTCGCTGTCCAGCGCGAAAAACAACTATGATCAGTATACGACAAGTAAGACCCGCAGCCACGAATATAGTGAAATGGCTTCACGTACTGAAAGCATGAGCGCACAGATGAACGAAAATCTTGCTCAGCAGTTTGCTAATTTTGTCCAGAAACAGGCTCCGCAGAATGCAGAAGCTATTCTGACGGATACCAGTTCACCTGAAATTGCCGCACAACGAGAAGCATTGGCCAGAGACTTTGTAAAATCTCAGGTAGAGCCGAAAATAGATGGGGTATATCAGGAAGCCAGAGGAAAAATTGGAAATAATATGGGTGATGTTTCAACCGGTGGAGGAAGAGAAGACGTTGCATCTGACTATGGCCAGCATTCCGGGAGTATTGACAATATGACCGCACACGCAGCTATTAAGCAGGATGTAGGTAACAGCGTCGGTACGTTAGTAACGGAGAACAGGCAGGCACACCAAACTACTCGGCAGGAAATAATTAACCAAGAAAATGACGTTAAAAAACAGCATGCAGATCTGGAAAATACCCATAAAACAGAGGGAAATAATTTCCGTAATGAATATAATGATAGAAAAGAGCAGGTAACGAAACTGCCGGGGGCAGCCGTTTCCAAAGAACTTGAGGAAAGGGCTTCTAAACTTCAAAAGGATTATCTTGATGGGAAGAAATGAAAATGATGATTAACAACAAAGTCATTTGTGAAGAGGTGGAAGAGTTAAAACATATTCTTTCAGAAGGGGAAGTGGACATACCCCCTTTTTGGTCATGTTTATGGCCTGGTCTTGTTATAGTCGTATGGAATGCATTTTGTGCTGTAATTAGTGTGGATAGCAGTTTCTTATCAAGTAAGTATATATTTGATGTGATGATCTTTCCGTGCGGTGTTGGGGGACTCATTATGCTTGGTGTTGCTAGCGCACGCTCGTTATTTTTGTCGGTGCCAAAATCCTTTAGGCTTAACTCATATATATATCGATTCTTTGGTAAAAAGATTTTAATGTATGCACTGATATATATGGCTGTGGTATTTTTGTTTGCCTTATTGAATCGCGCTTACTATAACGTACCATTTCCTTTTGCTTTTATGATTATTTTAACGACTTTTCTGGGGGGCGTGGTGATGAATTTAGACTTTGGACGATATCAACTATCATTGCTTACATCCGCAATAAGCACTTTCAAAACTAGCAGGCGTCTTCCAAGAGACTAATCCAGTAATATTACTCATGATGTTTTATACTAAAGGGCGTTAATGTTGTCGATTGACGCCAATACTGCCTAAGAGCGACTGCCGATGGCAGACACTCCGGAGGCACCACTTAATAAGGCAAGATAGTATCAGGTTAAAATTTATTAAATTATATATCCTCCAGCAGAACAGCATCACCAGTTGCTATCAGATAGCTTGTAACAAAAGCATGTCCATTTCTCTGATATGAACCAGAAATATACCTGAGATTAATTATTGCGTTAGCCCCTAATTTTGTTGCTTCGGTAAACAGAGCAGAAAGCAGCTCATCATCTTCATTACGATATTTAGCTGTTATTTCTGGTGTGGTGGCTTTTACTAGCCCCAGATTTTTCAATATTTTTATTTGTGGTGGTGTCGAAGTGAAAATCTGAAAATGAGCAGTGGTGCTGATATCTAGCTTTCTATCAAATAGTCCCATAAATGACCTGTAAAGTTTATCTTAATGAAAAAAACACTATTTTTATTATACAACATTCCAAGTGTATATATAAACGACAACAAGGAAATCCTTATGCAAATGAAAAAGATGATGATGGTGGCTCTGGTCAGTTCCACGCTGGCCCTTTCAGGGTGTGGTGCGATGAGCACAGCAATTAAGAAACGTAACCTAGAGGTCAAAACGCAGATGAACGAAACGGTCTGGCTTGAACCATCAAGCGAGCGTACCGTTTTCCTGCAGATCAAAAACACGTCTGATAAAGACATGAGCGGTCTCCAGTCCAAAATTACCGAAGCTGTTAAAGCCAAAGGCTATCAGGTCGTGACCTCACCGGATAAAGCCTACTACTGGATTCAGGCGAACGTACTTAAGGCCGATAAAATGGACCTTCGTGAGTCACAAAGCTGGCTTAGCCGTGGCTACGAAGGTGCAGCGGCAGGGGCCGCGCTGGGTGCCGGTATTACCGCCTATAATTCCAGCTCTGCCGGAGCCACTCTGGGCGTAGGACTTGCTGTCGGCCTTGTTGGCATGGCCGCTGATGCGATGGTCGAAGACATCAACTACACCATGATCACGGATGTGCAGATTGCCGAGCGTACCAAAGCGACCGTGACCACGGACAACATCGCCGCCCTTCGCCAGGGAACCTCTGGTGCCAAAATTCAGACCAGTACCGAGCAGGGGAACCAGCATAAATATCAGACCCGCGTGGTATCAAATGCGAACAAAGTTAATCTGAAATTCCCCGAAGCCCAGCCAGTTCTTGAAGATCAGCTGGCTAAATCTATCGCGAACATTCTTTAATTATTACCGAGGGGCGGTTTCCTCCGCCCTATTCTCTGATTCACTCAGTCCGAATAGCATCTGTTCTCCTCATTCTACGTTGATATAAGAAAAACGCTGAGCGGTGGCGCAAATCCTTTGTGCTGCCGGGAAGGGTTGCCGGCAGGGCCGGTGAATAAAGGAATTAATATGTCGCTATTTGCATTAGTAGTGAGTATCGAAAGTGATTATCCGAATGCTTTATTTGCTGTTCCATTTTTAGTTGTGTTAATACTGCTGTGGATATTCTTTTTTCGTAAGTGATTTCTTATTTGCCGGGGCAGTAAATATCCGTTCCTGAATGTAGTCTCATCATAACCGTCTAAACCCCATATATACCGGACCCATACATCATGAGTTTTAATGCAAAGGATATGACCCAGGGCGGTCAGATCGCGAGCATGCGCATCCGTATGTTCAGCCAGATCGCCAATATCATCGTGTACTGTCTCGTCATTCTCTTCGGCGTCATTGTCGCGATTACGCTGTCGGTCAAACTGACCTGGCAGACGTTCGTGAACGGCATGGTTTATTACTGGTGTCAGACGCTGGCCCCCATGCGCGATATTTTCAAATCCCAGCCTGTCTATACCATCCGTTATTACGGCCATGAGCTGAAGTACAACGCGCAGCAAATACTGCAGGACAAATATATCCAGTGGTGCGCAGACCAGGTCTGGACGGCCTTTATTCTTGCCGCCATCATCGCGGCCGTGGTGTGCGTTATTACCTTCTTTGTCACCACCTGGATTCTGGGCCATCAGGGTAAACAGCAGAGTGAGGACGAGATAACGGGGGGGCGCCAGCTGACTGACGACCCGAAAGCGGTGGCGAAAATGCTCAGGCGCGACGGTCTCGCATCCGACATCAAAATCGGTGAGCTGCCGCTTATTAAGGACTCGGAGATCCAGAACTTCTGTCTGCACGGCACCGTCGGGGCCGGTAAATCAGAAGTTATCGGCCGTCTGATGAACTACGCCCGCCAGCGTGGCGATATGGTCATCGTGTATGACCGCTCCTGTGAGTTCGTTAAAAGCTACTATGATCCGGCCACGGATAAAATCCTTAACCCGCTGGATGCGCGCTGCGCCGCATGGGACCTGTGGCGGGAGTGCCTGACGCAGCCTGACTTCGACAACGTTTCCAACACGCTGATTCCGATGGGCACGAAGGAAGACCCCTTCTGGCAGGGTTCGGGGCGTACCATCTTTGCTGAAGCCGCTTATCTGATGCGCAACGACAAAGACCGCAGCTACAGCAAGCTGGTCGACACGCTGCTTTCCATCAAGATTGAGAAGCTGCGCTCGTACCTGAAAAACTCCCCGGCGGCGAACCTAGTGGAAGAGAAAATCGAGAAAACGGCCATCTCCATCCGCGCTGTGTTGACCAACTATGTCAAGGCCATCCGCTACCTGCAGGGCATCGAAAATAACGGCGAGTCGTTCACCATACGCGACTGGATGCGCGGCGTGCGTGAAGATGGTAAAAACGGCTGGCTGTTCATCTCTTCCAATGCCGACACCCACGCTTCCCTCAAGCCGGTTATCTCCATGTGGCTGTCCATCGCCATTCGCGGGCTGCTGGCGATGGGGGAAAACCGTAACCGGCGCGTGTGGATCTTCGCCGACGAGCTGCCGACCCTGCACAAGCTGCCGGACCTGGTTGAGATCCTGCCGGAGGCGCGTAAGTTTGGCGGCTGCTACGTCATTGGCATCCAGTCCTACGCCCAGCTGGAAGATATTTACGGGCAGAAACCGGCGGAAACGCTGTTCGACGTGCTGAACACCCGTGCCTTTTTCCGCTCGCCGTCGCGCAATATCGCTGAGTTCGCCGCCGGTGAAATCGGTGAAAAAGAAATCCTCAAGGCATCCGAGCAGTATTCCTACGGCGTGGACCCGGTACGCGACGGTACCTCAGTCGGGAAGGACATGGAGCGCGTCACCCTGGTGAGCTACTCCGATGTTCAGACGCTGCCGGATCTCTCCTGTTACGTCACGCTTCCCGGCCCCTATCCTGCCGTGAAGATGGCGCTGAAGTATCAGCAGCGTCCAAAGGTGGCACCGGAATTCATTCCGCGCACCATCGACGCGAAAGCGGAGGAACGCCTGAATGCCGCGCTGGCTGCACGTGAACAGGAATCCCGTAGCATCGCCATGCTCTTTGAACCGGATGCAGACGTTATTGCGCCAGAGGGCAGTGCGGAGAATTCTGGTCAGCCACAGCAGCTGACGCCTGCGCCCCACGCTGCAGACACCGCATCCGCTTCGGCATCCGTGGCGGGTGCCGCAGGCACAGGCGGCGTGGAGCCTGTGCTGAAGACAAAGGCGGAGGAGGCTGAGCAGCTGCCGCCCGGCATCAGTGAAAGCGATGAGGTGGTGGATATGGCGGCATGGGAGGCGTGGCAGGCGGAGCAGGACGAACTGTCTCCTCATGAGAGGCAGCGCCGTAAAGAAGTTAACATCAACGTTCACCGGGCGCCTGAAAAGGATCTTGAACCGGGAGGATACATCTGATGATGAGCATCGGATCGGTAAAATCCGCCGCCAGCGCGGGTAAATATTACACCGACAAGGACAACTACTACGTTATCGGCAGTATGAACGAGCGCTGGGCCGGAAAAGGGGCTGAAGCTCTGGGACTGAGCGGCGGGGTGGACCAGAAGGTTTTTACGAAAGTTCTGGAGGGACGCCTGCCGGACGGCAGCAACCTCAGCCGGACTCAGGATGGGGCGAACAAACACCGTCCGGGCTACGACTTCACCTTCTCCGCACCAAAAAGTGTCTCCGTAATGGCGATGCTCGGTGGCGATAAGCGTCTTATTGAGGCCCACAACCGCGCGGTAGAGACCGCCATCAAGCAGATAGAGGCGATGGCCTCCACGCGGGTTATGACGGAGGGCCGGAGCGAGACGCAGCTGACCGGCAACCTGGTGATGGCGCTGTTTAACCACGATACCAGCCGCGACCAGGAGCCGCAGCTGCATACCCACACCGTGGTGGCCAACGTCACGCAGCATGGCGATGAGTGGCGCACACTCAGCAGCGACAGGGTGGGTAAAACCGGGTTTATAGAGAATATCTACGCGAACCAGATTGCCTTTGGCCGCCTGTATCGTGCCGCGCTGAAGGATGACGTCACGGCGATGGGCTATGAGACTGAGACGGTCGGCAAACACGGTATGTGGGAGCTGAAGGGCGTACCGACGGAGCCATATTCCAGCCGCAGCAGGACGATCAGCGAGGCGGTCGGGGACGACGCGTCCCTGAAGTCCCGCGACGTGGCGGCGCTCGATACCCGCCAGTCGAAGCAGAAGGTTGATCCCGAACAGCGCATGACCGAGTGGATGCAGACCCTGAAAGCGACGGGGTTCGACATCCAGGCCTACCGCGAGGCGGCGGACCAGCGGGTTATGCAGGGTAATATTCCCGCAACGATGCCTGAAGCCATTGATACTAACAGCAGCGTCGGACAGTCCATTGCGATGCTGAGCGACCGGCGGGCGCGGTTCACGTATTCCGAACTGCTGGCCACCACCCTCGGGCAGCTGCCCGCGCGGTCGGGCATGGTGGAGATGGCGCGTGACGCCATCGATGCGGCGATAAAAAACGAGCAGCTCATTCCGCTGGACAAAGAGAAGGGGCTGTTTACCTCGAACATCCACGTGCTGGACGAGCTGTTGGTGTCGGCCATGACCCGCGATTTACAGCGAACGGGGCAGGCGGACATTTTTCCGGATAAGGGCGTGCCCCGCAGCCGGTCATACAGCGATGCCGTCAGCGTTCTGGCCCAGGACCGTCCGCCGGTGGCCATCATTTCGGGTCAGGGCGGGGCGGCCGGCCAGCGTGAGCGCGTGGCGGAGCTGACGATGATGGCGCGCGAACAGGGGCGTGACGTGCAGATTATCGCCGCCGACAGGCGCTCACGCAGTGCCCTTATGCAGGATGAGCGCCTCAGCGGCGAGCATATTACCGACAGGCGGGGGCTGACGGAGGGGATGACCTTTACGCCCGGCAGCACGCTGATTGTTGACCAGGGGGAGAAGCTGACCCTGAAAGAAACGCTCACGCTGCTCGACGGTGCGCTGCGCCATAACGTCCAGCTGCTGATTGCCGACAGCGGCCAGCGCACCGGGACCGGCAGCGCCCTCACCGTCATGAAGGAGGCAGGAGTGAGCACGCTCGCGTGGCAGGGCGGCGAGAAGACGCGGGTCTCGGTTATCAGCGAGCCTGACCGGCGGCAGCGGTATGACCGCCTGGCCGCTGACTTTGCGCGCAGCGTCCGCGCAGGCGAGCACAGCGTGGCGCAGGTCACCGGACCGCGCGAGCAGGCCGTGCTGGCAGGCGCTGTCCGCGAGGCGCTTAAGGCGGAAAAGGTGCTGGGCGAGCGGGAGGTCAGCATCACCACGCTGGAGCCGGTCTGGCTCGACAGCCGCCATCAGCAGGTGCGCGACCACTACCGGGAGGGGATGGTCATGGAGCGCTGGAATGCAGAGGGGCGCAGCCGGGAGCGCTTTGTCATTGACCGCGTGACGGGCCGCAACAACAGCCTGACGCTGCGTAATGCGCAGGGTGAGATGCGGGTGACCCGCCTGTCTGAACTCAACAGCAGCTGGTCGCTGTACCGCACCGGCACGCTGCAGGTGGCCGAAGGTGACCGCCTGGCTGTGCTGGGCCAGGCGCAGGGGGCGCGGCTGAAAGGAGGCGATACGGTGACCGTTAAGGCCCTCGGGGAGACGGGGCTCGTCGTGAGCCTGCCCGGGCGTAAGGCGGACGTGGTCCTGCCCGCCGGCGACAGTCCGTTCACCGCCGCGAAGGTGGGGCAGGGCTGGGTGGAGTCGCCGGGCCGCTCGGTGAGCGACAGCGCCACGGTCTTTGCCTCGCTGTCGCAGCGCGAGCTGGATAACACCACGCTGAACAAGCTGGCGCTCAGCGGTCGGGCGGTGCAGCTCTATTCCGCGCAGACGGCGCAGAAAACGACGGAGAAGCTGTCGCGTCAGTCTGCCTGGAGCGTCGTGTCTGAACAGATTAAGGATGCCGCGGGGCATGACAGGCTCGATGATGCCCTGGCGCACCAGAAGGCCGGGCTGCACACGCCGGAGCAGCAGGCTATCCATCTGGCCATTCCGGTACTGGAGGGGAACGGCCTGGCGTTCACGAAGCCGCAGCTCATGGCCGCCGCGAAAGAGTTTGAGCAGGACAGCCTCAGCCTGCAGGCCATCGAAAAGGAGGCGGACCGGCAGATACGCAGCGGCGCCCTGCTGTCGGTGCCGGTATCGCCAGGAAACGGCCTGCAGCTGCTGGTCTCACGCCAGTCGTACAATGCGGAGAAAAGTATCCTCCGCCACGTTCTGGAGGGCAAGGAGGCCGTCGCCCCGCTGATGACGGGCGTGCCGGACGCGCAGCTGGCGGGGTTGACCGACGGGCAGCGGAACGCCACGCGCATGATACTTGAGTCCCCCGACCGCTTTACCCTGGTTCAGGGCTACGCGGGCGTGGGCAAGACGACGCAGTTCCGGGCGGTCATGTCGGCCATCGGCACGCTGCCGGAACGGGAGCAGCCGCGCGTTATCGGCGTGGCCCCCACCCACCGGGCGGTGAGCGAGATGCGCGATGCGGGCGTGCCGGAAACGCAGACACTGGCCGCCTTTATTCACGACACTCAGCAGCAGCTGCGCGGCGGTGAACGACCGGACTTCAGCAACGTGCTGTTTCTCGTGGATGAAAGCTCGATGGTTGGTAACGCAGACATGGCGAAGGCATACAGCCTGATTGCCGGGGGCGGCGGTCGCGCGGTCTCCAGCGGCGATACCGACCAGCTGCAGTCCATTGCCCCGGGCCAGCCCTTCCGCCTGCTGCAGAAGCGCAGCGCCATCGACGTGGCGGTGATGCAGGAGATTGTCCGCCAGACGCCGGCGCTGAAGCCCGCCGTCTACAGCCTAATTAATCGCGATATCGGCAGCGCCCTGACGACCATTGAGAGCGTGGTGCCGGCACAGGTGCCGCGCAGGGCGGATGCCTGGCAGCCGGACAGCTCCGTCATGGAGTTCAGCCGCGAACGGGAGGAGGCCGTCGCGAAAGCCGTGGCGGCCGGCGACCTGTTCATCGACGGGCAGCCTACGACGCTGCTGGAGGCCATCGTGAAGGACTACACGGGGCGCACGCCAGAGGCGCAGGCGCAGACCATCGTTATCACCGCCCTGAACGCCGACCGCCGCCAGGTGAACGCCATGATTCATGACGCCCGTCAGGATGCCGGCGAGGTGGGCGAAAAAGAGGTCACGCTGCCGGTCCTCACGCCTGCCAATATCCGCGACGGGGAACTGCGGTGCATGACAACGTGGGAGGCATCCCGCGACAGCCTGGTCCTGCTGGACAGCACCTATTACAGGATTGAGTCGCTGGACGGGGACGCGCACCTGGTGACGCTGAAGGATGCGCAGGGCAACACCCGCAGCCTGTCGTCCGCGCAGGCGGCGACAGAGGGCGTCACGCTCTACCGTCAGGACACCATCACCGTGTCGGAAGGCGACCGGATGCGCTTTTCGAAAAGCGACAACGAGCGGGGTTTCGTGGCCAACAGCGTCTGGACGGTCAGTGAGATAAAAGGTGACAGCGTCACGCTGTCGGATGGAAAGCAGACCCGTACGCTCACGCCGTCAGCGGAGCAGGCAGAACAGCACATCGACCTGGCCTATGCCGTGACCGTTGAAGGCTCACAGGGGGCGAGCGAACCCTTCTCCATCTCCCTGCAGGGCACGGACGGCGGACGTAAGCGGATGGTAAGCTTCGAGTCAGCCTACGTGGCGCTGAGCCGCATGAAGCAGCACGCGCAGGTCTATACCGACAACCGGGATAAGTGGGTGGCTGCGATGGAAAAATCGCAGGCGAAAAGTACGGCGCATGACATTCTCGAGCCGCGCGGCGACCGTGCCGTCGCGAATGCCGCCCGCCTGACGGCGACGGCAAAAGCGCTGGGTGAGGTGCCGGCCGGCCGCGCCGCCCTGCGCCAGGCCGGGCTGCAGCCTGAGGGCTCGATGGCGAAATTTATCTCGCCGGGGCGTAAATATCCGCAGCCGCACGTGGCGCTCCCGGCCTTCGACCGCAACGGCAGGCAGGCGGGCGTCTGGCTGAGCGCCCTGACCTCCGGAGACGGGCAGTTGAAGGGGCTCGGCGGCGAAGGTCGCGTGATTGGCAGCGGGGACGCGGCGTTTGCGGGCCTGCAGGTCAGCCGTAACGGCGAGTCGCTGCTGGCGCGGGATATGGAAGAGGGCGTGCGGCTGGCGCGGGAGAATCCGCAGAGCGGCGTGGTGGTGCGGCTCGGGGGCGAGGCGCGACCGTGGAACCCCGGCGCCATTACCGGCGGGCGCATCTGGGCCGACAGCCTGCCCGACGGCACCGGTACGCAGCCCGCAGAAACGGTTCCGCCGGAGGTGCTGGCGCAGCAGGCGCAGGAAGCACAGCAGCAGAAAGAGCTTGAAAAGCGGGCTGAAGAGGCGGTCCGCGAGATGGCCCGCAGCGGCGACCGGCCGTCTGGGGGCGCTGACGTCGCCGTCCAGGATGTGGTGCGGGATATGGAGCGGGTGAAAGAAACGCCGGTATCTCCCCTCACGCTGCCGGACGCGCCGGAAGAACGCCGCCGTGATGAGGCGGTGTCTCAGGTGGTGCGCGAGAACGTGCAGCGGGACCGCCTGCAGCAGATGGAGCGAGAAACGGTGCGCGACCTCGAACGTGAAAAGACCCTGGGAGGCGACTGATATGCGCGCTGAAAACCATCCGCTGTTTCCCCTTGTGGTGGTGGCCGACTGCTGGCTGCAGCGTCTGCTTGTGTGGACGCCGGGCCAGACTGACCTTATCAAAACCGTGGCGCTGCTCCTGATCGTTGCCGACCACATCAGCATGCTGTGCGGACTGGATAATGACTGGCTGCGTCTTGCCGGTCGGGGAGCGTTTCCGCTCTTTGGCCTGGTCTGGGCCATGAACCTCGCCCGCCATCCGCGCATTCAGCAGCGCGCCCTGAACCGGCTCTGGATATGGGCCGGGGTGGCGCAGGGCGGCTGGATACTGGCCGGGCTGCGCCCGGACCTGGGCAATATCCTGTTTGCCTTTGCGGTCAGCGGACAGGCACTGGCGCTGATGCAGCAGCACGGGCCGTGCGCGTGGCCGCTGTCCCTGATGCTGGTTCTGGCCTGGCTGCCGTTTTCGGCGGGAAGTTACGGTCTGGCGGGAGTAGTCATGCTGATGCTGGCCTGCGGCGTCTGTATGACGGGCCGGCGCACCACTCGCACAGGGCTGGCGCTGTGTCTGGCGCTGGCGATACTCGCGCTGAATGCTGCGGACAGCGCCGCCTTTGCCATCGCGGGGCTGGTGATACCCGGAATAACCCTGACGGTGCTGAGCCGGACCTGTTGCCGCGTGCCGCGCTTCTGGCCACGCGAATTTTTCCCGCTGTTCTACGCGGTGCACCTGGCCGTCATTGGACTGATGGTGATGTGATATCTGCCGTGTCAGAATAAGGTCAGTCAGGGGAATACACGTGAAACAGATATATCCGGAGGCAGGATGAAAGAGCAGGGGCGACCCACGCTGACGCTGCGCCGTAAGACGGAGCCAGAAGGTCAGCACGCCGTAAACAACAGCAGTGAACCGGACGGTGCGGGACCGGGCCGGGTCACGCGTAAAAAGACCGTGGTGGTGAATGCGACACCCGCCTGGAAGGTCAGGAAGCAGGCTGTGGATGAGAGCGCTAAAAAGGCGCAGGCGGATGAGAAGGCCGCACGAAAAGCCGAAAAAGCCCGGCTGTGGGCCGAACGACGGGCGCAGGAGCGGGAGGCCATGCGTGCGGCCAGGCGCAAACCTGCCCCGGAGCCGGTTTACCGGAAGGTCATGCCGCTTACGGACGCGCTCTCGCTACTGGAACGTTGCTGGCCGGCCCTGGTTACGGACGGCCAGCCGCAGCTCCTGGCGGTCAATATCCGGGAGGCGATGGTCAGTGACATTCGCCAGCGCAGGCTGGATGTCTCCGTGAAGACGCTGAAGCGCTGCCTTGCTGCCGTCACCCGCTCGGATGCGTATCTGGGCGCCATGACGGTGGGCGCGTGGCGTAAAAACCTTGCCGGTGAACCGGTCGCACCGGTGAGTCCGGAGGAGGCGGCTTATGCCGTGGAGCGCAGGGCTCAGGAGCACGCTAAACGCATGCGCAGGGCGGCCAGAAGCGTCGCCACCCGTGCACGGAACGAACTGATAACAACAGAGAAGAGAAAAACACAGGATGAACATGAATAAAACCCTTTCAGTCATGCTTGCCGCTGGCCTTCTGGTCTGCGGCGTGGCGCGGGCGGCAGAGAAACCTGCCGCTGCCTTTACCCCGGAGCAGGAAGCCCGCATTGGGGAAATCGCGAAAGACTACCTGCTGGCCCATCCGGAGGTGCTGGTTGAGGTCAGCCAGAAGCTGCAGGCCCAACAGCAGGAGAAGCAGCAGCAGGCGATGACGGCCGCCGTGATTCAGAATCAGGCTGCGCTGCTCAACGATAAAGGCACGCCGTCATATGGGCCGGCCGATGCAAAAGTAACGGTCGTCGAGTTTTTTGATTACCAGTGCATCTACTGTGCCCGCCTCGCGCCGGAGCTGGAGAAGGTGATAAAGACTAACCCGAACGTGCGCTTTGTGTTCAAGGAATTCCCGATATTTGGCCAGCGCTGGCCGGCATCGCTCAGTGCGGCGAAAACCGGACTGCAGGTCTGGAAGCAGAAGGGGGCCGACGCTTACCTTAACTATCACAATGCGATTTACGCCACCGGTCACAACGAGGGCAAACTGACCGATGGTGATATCAGCGCGGCCGCAAAAGCCGTGAAGTTCGATGCGAAGACAGCCCCTGACGTTCAGGGAACCCTGGATGGCATAAATACGCTCGCGCAGCAGCTGGGCTTCAGCGGTACGCCAGCCCTGGTGGTTCTCCCGTCAACCGGCGCCAGCGCTGATAACGTGACCGTTATCCCGGGATACACCAGTGCGGAGGTACTGCAGCAGGCCATCCGTCATGCAGCCGGCGATACAAAAAAATAATCAGGCGTCCGCCACCTGATACCGCTAAAAGATACTGACGCCTTCGCCGTGCTCAGTTGTCCAACCCCGGAGAAGGGTAAAAGCAGGTTTTCCCCGTCTCCGGCGTTTCTGGTTAACACATCCGAACAGTATTTCTGAGGTTATTTAATGCGTAAGTTCACCTTTCGCCAGCTGGCCGTGTCCGGTCTGGTTTGCCTTTCGCTGAGCTGTATTCAGCCCGCAGTTGCTGCTCCCTCCGTTCAGGTCGGTTTTTCACCTGAAGGCAGCGCGTTGCAGCTGGTCCTTAAGACTATTGAGTCAGCACAGCACGAAATTCGGCTGATGGGCTACTCATTTACGTCTCCGGAGGTGGTTAGCGCACTAGTCAGAGCAAAACACCGTGGTGTGGATGTGAAAATCGTGCTTGATGAGAAGGGAAACAAAAGTAAAGCCAGCCAGGCGGCGATGAACGTTGTGGTGAATGCCGGTATTCCACTGCGTACCAACGGCCACTACGCCATCATGCACGACAAAGTCATTATTGTTGATAATCATACAGTTGAGGCTGGTAGCTTTAACTACACTCGCTCTGCTGCATCGAGGAATAGCGAGAATGTGCTGGTTATTAATGAGGTGCCGGAAGTGGCACAAACCTACCTTCAGCACTGGCAGACGCGCTGGGACGGGGGAACTGAGTGGCATTCTTCATACTAAGTCGCATCGTCATTTGATCCGCAATCTACATCTATCCTGGTGAACCATGCGCCAACATGGCTCACACTTACGCGTAAAGTTAAGTCGCTGATTTCAGATATCTGTAGTATTCTCTGCAAACGATCCAAGTTTGATCCTTGAGGAGGCAGAGATGTCGCAGATCGAAAATGCAGTAACTTCCTCATCGAAAGAAAAGCGTTCTTACCGAAAAGGTAAGCCGATGTCGGCGAGTGAAAGACAGCTTGCCGCGATTGCGCGTAAACGTGAAACACATAAAGAAGTGAAGGTTTTTGTTAAAAATCCTCTTAAAGATTGGATGATTACGATTTGTGAAGAGGAAGGGCTCACTCAAGCTCAGTTTATTAGTAGCTCCCATCGCTACGCGACGGGCCCCGGCACAGCGCATATAGTTACAACATTCAAAAAGCTCACACAAAAGCAGGAACAGTGCCTGCCTGAACCCTCACAGCCCCTCCCCACCACTGAAAAGCGAGGCCGCCCCGGCCCGAAGGGCCGGAACTACGTCGCTTTTAATAATAGATGTTGTAACTAGATTTCTGAGGTGCTGTGAGTTACGTCGCTGGGGAGTCTTGAGTACACGCCCGTAAGCGGCCCTCACGGCCCGCTAACGCGGAGATACGCCCCGACTGCGGCTTCGCCTCCGACAGCGCACAAAAGCTTCTGTATCGCTTTTTGCGGGTTTTAGTCTGGCAGGGGGAAGGGATGGATTGGTGGAACCTATCAACAATGTAACCGGCTGCGCCGGGCTACGGCGCCACTCACTCACAGTGCCATATTCACCATCAGCTGGCGCCTCTATGTCGCTTCGCGCCATTCAGTGGACCGGCTGCGCACTGCTCGCCAGTCCGGTATGCCTGTGATATAAACGATTGTGTTTATAAACACTTCTGTGGATATCGATATGCTGCTGACCGACTACATTGACAGCGTGTACGGAACGACCCGGGGAAACCGGGCGCGCTTTCTGAAGGACAACCCGGATATCCTTCCCCAAGAGCTGAGCCGCTGGCTTAAGGCAGGCCTGAAAATCAGGCCTGAGACCGGTGAAATCTACAAGCCCGTATCACGCCATGTCAGGATACCGTCGGCGGTGGCTGCCGGAGCTGGCGTCTTTCTCTCTGACGGCCTGCGTGAACGTGTCACGACACTGGCCACCGCACAGAACGTGACATCTGAGAACATGCTGAATGCCCTGGTGGAGCGCGAGGAACTGTGCCGTAAACTGTCCCTTCAGACAGAGAATGGTGACGCCGTGCCGGAACAACAGATTGCCGGCATTGTCAGCCGGTACTTTTCAGCGCTGTCTGAGCGCAGTGAAACCTGTGACTGGCACAGGGTGCTGGAGGTGCTGGTCCGGGAACTGACGGAATCTGGCCTGCTGTCATTCCACACCGGTAATGTTGCCGAGAGCCGCCGGCTGAACATTCCCCGCACCGCGTATTACTGGTATGGCGGTTTTGTCGCAAAGCGGGTGGCCATGATGCTGGGCTGCTACGATACGGTTGCTTAAACCAGGCGTAAAAGCCACTGGGATGAACATCCAGCACCCTGCAGAGCAGACGAACAGGCCAGCAACGGGAGTTGTCACGAATAAA
>Ga0209281_1000648_pt1 | contig 37573 bp, 31 predicted proteins | sample MedtruBG_FD_187514 | JGI IMG/M metagenome (GOLD analysis project Ga0209281, IMG submission 187514) | Root nodule microbial communities of legume samples collected from California, USA - Medicago truncatula BG (SPAdes) (version 2) | ecosystem: Host-associated > Plants > Roots > Nodule | place... | reverse complement strand
ACCGCCGAACCCGTTGCCCCTATGGCCCGACCGATAAACTGGGTTCCGTCTTCCAGAACCAATAGCGCTGACTTAATCAAAACACCCTCCAGAGAATATTCACTCACTTTATTTGCATATTAATTCACAACACCGTTATGAGCAACGCAAATTTGTTGCCGGCGGATTTTCGGCAAACGGCGGCATTCTGGGGATTTGGTGGGTGAAAGTCAACTGAAAATGGATATTTTGTTTATTCTTTTACGAGCCTGGCGGCCCATGCCCGGATTAAGTGGCAAAAAGATCAGATAAATCACTTTAGAAACCGCTTGCGTACGCAGTTTAATAGAAACGATCGTCTGGCGAGAATAAAAAGTGGACCAAACGGTCAAAATTTACATTGCAGCAACAAAAAACAGCTTTAAGAACCTCACTTTCAATGCGTTAAGCAAAATAAAAACCCATAACAGATAAAATAAAAGGGCAATAAAATATTGCCCTATGCAATCAATTAATTACGACTGCAATAACCACATCACGATGGGTAATAACACTTACAAATCGTTGAGATTTAGGACATCTCGCATATCAAAAAGACCGTTATGCTTCCCTTTCAGCCATAGTGCGGAGCGAACGGCGCCGTTTGCAAACGTCATGCGGCTGGATGCTTTATGCGTGATTTCGACTCTTTCGCCAATATCGGCAAACATAGCGGTATGTTCGCCGACGATATCGCCCGCGCGGACGGTGGCAAACCCAATGGTGCCGGGCACGCGCTCGCCGGTATGGCCTTCGCGAGAGTAGACCGCGATGTCTTTCAACTCTTTATCCATTGCATAAGCAATCGCTTCGCCCATTGCCAGCGCCGTGCCTGACGGGGCATCGACTTTATGGCGATGGTGAGCTTCGACAATTTCAATGTCGGTGTAGTCGCCCATCACCTTCGCTGCCTTCTCCAGCAGCTTCAGCATCACGTTAACCCCCACGCTAAAGTTCGCCGCGAAGACAATTGCAATTTCAACGGATGCGTCCTGAATGGCTTGTTTACCGGCATCGTCAAAACCGGTGGTACCAATTACCATCCCTTTACCGTGCTGACGGCAAAACGCCAGGTGAGCCAGCGTGCCTTCCGGGCGCGTAAAATCGATAAACACGTCAAAGTCATCTTTTACGGCCTCCAGGCTGCTCTGCACGGTTACGCCCGTCTGACCTGCGCCCGCTAGCTCGCCTGCATCGGCTCCCAGGAGTGATGAACCTTCACGCTCCAGCGCCGCGCCAAGCGCCACGCCATCCATCTGTAGTGCCGCCTGAATCAGCTGACGGCCCATACGTCCACCCGCGCCCGCAATGGCGACGCGGATCTGTGCATCATGCATAGTTATTCTCTTACGTTAAAATGATGTAAATCGTTTTCAGATTAACCAGCCTTCGCAGAGGCTGCCACAGAAAACGCCGATAATTAGAATTTAATGATAAACAGGGAGAGATATCAGTGAAAGACATGATCGTTAGCGAAAGCCGCATGATTCCCGCACTACCAGCGCGGGCGGCAGGATGATCCGTTTTGCGGGTTCGTCGTTGCCCCGTATGCGGCTGTACAGTAACTCTCCCGCCTTACGACCAATCTCTTTCGCCGCCACCGATACGGTGGTCAATGCGGGCTGCACCAGAGCCGCTTCGGTAATATCATCGAAACCGACCAGCGCAAAATCACGTCCCGCCTCACGGCCCATCTTGCGTAGGCTTTGCATTACCCCCAGCGCCACAATATCCTGATAGCAAATCGCCGCGCTGATGTGTGGATGCTCAAGGAGTAACGCCTCCGCCACGCGCGCGCCGTCGCTTTGGCTGGCCTGCGAGGTTCTGATCCAGGCTGGATTCGGCGTCACGCCGTACTCCAGCAGCTTGCTGGTAAAGCCCCCAATACGCTGCGCCCGAGAGCCCGAGTTCTGGCTCCCTCCAATGAACGCAATGTGCCGATGACCCATTCTGAGCAGATGCTCCGTCGCCAACTGCGTGCCTAAGAAGTTATCCGTTCCGACAAAATCAAAATCCGGATCGTTCAGCGGGCGCACAACCATGATAGCCGGAATATTGCGCCGCTTCAGACCCTCAAAAAAGGCCTGCGGCGTTTCTCGAGCCGCACACAGCACCATACCGCCGACGTTATTACGCATCAGTGAATCAACAAATTTTTGCTGTCGCTCTGCCGATTCCTCGCTATTCGCCAGAAACAGCATCAGTTCATGGCGCTCCATTTCATGACTTAGCCCCGCCGTCATCTCACCGTAAAAAGGGTTGGTGATATCGTGCAAGAGCAGCCCGACCTGGTTACTGCTGCGGTTACGTAAATTGGCAGCCGTCTGGTTATAGACGTAGCCGGACTCATCCAGCGCCTTAAGTACGCGCTCGCGCGTGCTTTGCGAGATGCGGCCTTTATTGCAGAGCACCATAGAGACCGTCGCCGTCGACACGCCGGCGCGTTTCGCGACATCGGCCAGTGTAATTCCCGTCATGTTGTCTCCTTCATCGTCACTACAGGTTAATCGAATAACCTGTTTTTTGCATTTATCCCTGTGAGGCTCTTCACATTCCCGCTGCCGATATGCATTCCATTCGTATTTATGGCGGGTTAATCGCGTTAACCACTCTTCTCAAATGCGGTTAATCGAATAACCTTAAATAACGATTACGGAGGATACAATGACAACCTACGATAAATTCCCCACGGTGGCGATACGGGGTTATGACGACAGCGCCTGGCAAGGCTGGGAGGCGATTACCCGCATCCTTGAGGCACAAACCCAACAGCGCAGCCGCACGGTGCTGGTGATAGATTGCTATCCGGGCGTGCGCATGACCGAGCTTGAAGAGAACGTGCTGCCGCGTCTACGCCCGACGCTGGCGATCGATGCCGAACAGGCGCGACGGGATGAGTGTGCCATCCATGAGATGCTGGCGCGCAACCTCACCGACGATCGCGTCTTTGGCGTTCTCTCCTGCCACCAGCTGGGTGAATTTTTCGATTCAGCGCGCCTGGAGGCGTTGCAGGATCGGGTGAACCAGTGTTCCGAGGGGCTGATTGTTATCTACGGAGCCGGTGCGACGCTTGTCCATCCGGGTGATGTGCTGGTATATGCCGATCTGCCGCGCTGGGAGATCCAGCAGCGTATGCGCCGGGGTGAGACAGGGAACTGGGGCGCAGGGAATCAGCAAGAAGATATGCTTCGTCGTTACAAGCGCGCCTTTTTTGTCGAGTGGCGCGTCTTCGATCGCCACAAAACGCCGCTGCTCAGGCGCACCGATTATGTACTGGATACAACCCAGCCGGAGCAGCCCGCGATGGTCAGCGGCGAGGCCCTGCGAGCCGGGCTGAAGCAGATAACCACCCAGCCTTTCCGCGTGGCGCCTTTTTTCGATCCCGGCGTCTGGGGCGGCCAGTGGATGAAACAGCAATTCAATCTCGATCCCTCTGCACCCAATTACGCATGGTGTTTTGACTGCGTGCCCGAGGAGAACAGCCTGTTACTGCGTTTTGGCGCAGTGCGGATCGAGATCCCCTCTCAGGATCTGATTTTACTTGAGCCTCGTGCTCTGCTGGGCGAGAAGGTTCACGCGCGTTTCGGCGCAGAGTTCCCGATCCGCTTTGACTTCCTCGACACCGTGGGTGGCCAGAATCTGAGCTTTCAGGTCCACCCCGTTACGGAGTACATCCAGCAGCAGTTTGGGATGCACTATACCCAGGATGAGAGTTATTACATCCTGGAAGCCGAGCCGGGTGCCGTCGTCTGTCTGGGTACAAAAACCGGCACCGACCCTGAGGCCATGATGGACGATCTCAGGCGCGCGGGTCGCGGTGAAAAACCGTTTGATGACGACCGCTTCGTTAATCAGATCCCGGCGAAAAAGCACGACCATTTCCTGATCCCCGCAGGAACGGTGCACTGCTCCGGCGCGGGAACCATGGTGCTGGAGATCAGCGCCACGCCGTATATCTTCACCTTCAAACTGTGGGACTGGGGCCGCCTGGGCCTGGACGGGCTGCCGCGCCCGGTACACCTGGAGCACGGTGAAAAGGTGATCGACTGGCAGCGCGACGCGCAGTGGGTTCATCAGCATCTGGTGAATCAGTTTGAACCTGTCGCGGAAGGAAACGGCTGGCGCGAAGAGCGCACTGGCCTGCACGAGCGTGAATTTATCGAAACCCGCCGCCATTGGTTTAGCGAACCCGTTGTGCACCACACCGGCGGCGGCGTGAACGTGCTGAACCTGGTAGAGGGCGACGAAGCGATTGTCGACAGCCCAACCGGTTCATTTGAGCCGTTTACCGTCCATTACGCCGAAACCTTCATCATTCCGGCCAGCGTGGGGGAATATCGCATTTCACCGTCAGCCGGTACTTCCGGTCACCCCCTGGCGACCATCAAAGCCTGGGTAAGGAGCTAACGATGATTCATTTTATTGTCGCCACGCACGGCCCATTAGCCGCCGCGCTGCTGGAGAGCGGCCGGATGGTGTACGGCGACCTCCCCGGCGTACACGCTGTTTGCCTGACCGAACAGGCGGGAATAGAGGGCTTCCGGCAGGATTTCAGCGTCACGCTGGATGCGGCAAGCGTCAACGCCGACGGCGTGCTGGTGCTGTGCGACATGCAAAGCGGCACGCCGTGGAACGTAGCCTGTGAAGCCGCGTTTAACCCGCATACGCAGCCGCCGGTCGCCGTGGTGGCAGGGGCGAACTTTCCGATGCTGCTGCAAACCGACGAGGTGATGATGGCATGCGATGTTCATCAGGCTGCCGGGCAGCTTATCGAACTTACTCTGCCAACGCTGGTACAGGCGAAACCGGCAGAGACTGAACAGACAGACGATTTTTAAGGAGCCGCATATGAGTATTTCTTTTGTACGCATTGACGACCGCGTGATCCACGGGCAGCTCATTACACGCTGGGCCAGGGAGCTGCCCTGCGACGGCATCGTTGCCATTGACGATGCCGTCGCGGCCGATCCGCTGTTATCGTCGGTCATGAAAGGGGCCGTATCAGATACCAAAGTGTGGCTGTTCGATACGGCAACCGCGATCGAAAAACTGCCAAAAGTGATTGCCAGCGAGAAGCGCTATTTCGTGATTGGCAAATCACCGCTCACGCTGCTGCGCATTGAGCAGGCGGGCATTAGCCTTAAAAACAGCAACGGGAAAATAAACGTGGGGCCGATGAGCGCCCGGGCTAACGCGATCGCCATCGGCCCGAATCAGTCGGTAACGAAAGACGAAGCGGCGGCGTTCGAGTGGCTGACCGGTCAGGGACACGCCATTGAATTCCGCCTGGTTCCCGATGCCAGTTTTTATACCTGGCAGGATGCCAGACAAAAGCTGAAATAAGGAGCAGATCATGATTATCGAAGCGGCTTTAATTGGCCTGCTGTGTTATCTGGGCGCGCTCAGTAGCCCGTGGCTTTTGGGGCTGACCGGCGGCTGGTATCTCATCTCCCGGCCGCTCATTTCCGGAATGCTGGTTGGCCTGATCCTGGGCGACATCAAAACCGGGATTATGATTGGCGTAGCGGTACAGGCGGTGTATATCGCAATGGTAACGCCCGGCGGCTCGATGCCAGCAGATTTAAACTTTGTGGCTTATCCGGCCATTGCGCTGGGGATACTTTCCGGCAAAGGACCTGAGGTTGCCGTCGCGCTGGCGGCGACGATTGGGATTGCCGGAACCATTCTCTTCAATGCGATGATGGTGCTGAACTCCTTCTGGAACCATCGTGCGGATGTGGCGCTGGAGAACGGCGACGAGCGCGGGCTCTACCTTAACAGCGCCGTCTGGCCGCAGGCGATGAATTTTGTGCTGCGCTTTGTGCCTACCTTTATCGCCGTCTTTTTTGGCGCGCAGTACATTAGCGGTTTTATGGACAGTCTTCCGCACATCGTTCTCTCCACCATGAACGTGCTCGGCGGCATCTTGCCCGCCGTCGGTATTGCCATCCTGCTTAAGCAGATCATCAAAAGCTATACCATGCTCATCTATTTCCTGGTGGGCTTCGTCTGTATCGTTTTTTTGAAACTCAATATGGTCGCGCTGGTGATCGTGGGCGCCCTGCTGGCACTGATTCACTACAACTATAAACCCGAGGCACCGCAGGCCGCGGCTTCAGCATCAGCCCCTGACGACGAGGATGAATTCTGATGGAAGAACGTAAACTCACCCGCAAGGATCTGCGCCGCTGCTGGCGAGCGTGGATGATGCATAACCTCTCCTCAATGAGCTTTGAACGCCTTGAATCCTTCGGCTTTTGCCTGAGCATGCTGCCGGTCGCAAAAAAGCTTTATCCCGACGCGGTACAACGTACCGAGATGCTGCGCCGTCACGCGTCGTTCTACAACACGGAGCCACAGATTGGCGCGATCGTTAACGGTATGGCGCTGGGTCTGGAGGAGAAAAAAGCCAACGGCGAGCCGATTGACGGTGAAACCATAAACACGCTGAAGGTAGGCCTGATGGGGCCAATCGCCGGGATCGGTGATTCGATGATCCCCGGGATGCTTATCCCGATCCTCCTTAGCATCGGAATGGCGCTGGCGGCAGGGGGAAATATCCTCGGCCCGCTGTTTTACACCGTGGCCTGGCTGGCCATCATTATCCCCGGCTCCTGGTTCTTGTTTATGAAAGGCTACCAGATGGGGTCAGGCTCGGTGGAGATGCTGGTCAGTAGCAAATCTACCCGGCTACGGGAAGCGCTCTCGCTGCTGGGCGTCTTCGTCATGGGCGGCGTGGCGGCGAGCTACGTAAAGCTCGGCACCGGTCTGGAGTTCATCACCCGGGATGGGGTTAACATTCACATTCAGCAGATGCTGGACGGTATTTTCCCACAGCTGCTTCCGCTGGCGGTGGTGCTGGGGACCTGGTATCTGATGGCAAAACGCGGCGTGTCGCCGGTAAAAGCCATGATATTGCTGCTTATACTGGCAGCGCTTGGCGTGGCGTCCGGTTTGTTTGCCGGATAAGAAAACCGGGGCAATGCCCCGGCTTCTTTATGGATGGAAGTTATTCCACAGTTCTGCGACTTTATCCGGACGCGAAATAAACTGGAACCGCGCGGGATCGTCAATAAACTGCTGATAAACAGGCGCATCAGTGATGCCGAACTCCGGATAACCGCGCGGCGTAATCATCTGCAGTCGCCCAGGTCTGTAATGACCGTTGTGCTGCCAGACAATATGATTTCCCTGAACTAAGGGATACCAGGCCAGACCTTTTCGCGCACGAACGGCCTCATACTCAAAGCCATATTCTCGATCGCACCACGCACCAAACGTCAGCGGCTCATTGGGAGAGGCCGAAATCGTCGCATGACCCCATCCGGGAGGGACCAGTACCTTTTCACCCGGCCCCGCGAGCACCGCAAAGCAACGTCCCGGATCGTCGTCAACATACTCCTGCATGTAGATAATCGCTTTACCCTGCCAGATTTCGTACAGCTCAGGCGGCGACCATCCGCTGTGCTGGCTAATGCGGTGAACATGCCCCTGGCTGCGGACCGGCTCATCGCCCAGCGTGCCCGCCGCGTAGGTGACTACACCAAAAAGCAGCATGCGTTTTTCGAGTTCGGGCCTGTCCGCCAGACGCGCCACGTCCATCGCGATAGCATACACCTGTTCAGGCCCTTCGCAGTCCGGATTGCGCAGCGACGGGCGGATCTGATCCAGCGTTCTGATCTCCGGCATCGGCCCGGTAACGTCATCTCCGTAGCAAAAACCGAGCGGCTGACGGGTGATGGTCATATCAAGACCATAGTTAGCCATGGCGCACCTCGTAACCTTCCCCGGAGGCAAAGACCCGCAGGGCGAAGCCCTCTGCCAGCAGCGCATAGTCGTGTCCCGCAATGCCTGGCCAGACGGCAAGGGAGGACAGCGTCTCGTTGCCAGTGTTAATCAAACGATGCGCTGTAAAAGGAGGAATAATATGCACAGAGCCTGCCGTCACCTGCTCAAGACGCGCGTCGCCCGCCTCCGTTTGCAACAGCAACAAGCCGCATCCGCGCAGGCCAAAATAGACCTCGCCCTGTTCACGGCGCCGGTGAAAATGACCGCGTGTCATAAAAAACTCATCACCGATTTTGCCGGCGTAAAGATGGGTCACGCCGACATACAGCGCCCCATCGTTCGACGGGGTATCGAACATTTCAACATCATAGACGCGCTGCTGCGGTTCGCAGCCACGCCAGGCGTCGTTATCATTGAACACGTCTGGCAGATCGGCGATGTGAGTCGTCTTGCAGAGTAGCGGACCGTTAGTGAATACACCGCTGGCCCACGCCACATGGGGTGGCAGGATAATATCAGGGATCATGTTTCTCTCCGGCCCGAGGAGAACAACATGATAAGCCTACCAGATTAAACGATTAACCTCTTACCCGGAGGCCCACTATGTCGGGTTAATCACACTCCTTTTACTCCTGCTCGCCGAGTGCATAGGTGATTACCAGCTGTCCTTTTTTCATTTTCAGCCCGAGGAGCTGCATCTCCCCTATTTCTGCCAGCTGTTTTACATGCGTTCCACCACAGGGATAGGCCGGGAGATCGCCAAAGCGAACCTTGCGCCTGCCCGCTTCAATTTCGGTGTGACGAAGCAGGTTGTCCGCTTTCCAGTCGTCGATAATTGCGCTTAGCTGAGCTGCATCAGGCATTGGGGCATCCTGCTCCCGTGGCGTAAAGGTAATTCGCCCTTCGCCTGGCCAGTGATGAGCTTTCACCGGCTCCCAACCAAAGTATTCACCGGCATAACCTATCAAATGGCCAGCGCTGTGCCAGCGGGAATGACGCCTGCGCGCACTTTTATCGACCTGCATTTCCACCTCGCCGGGCACAAGCGGCCGAGCCAAAATGTGAATAATCTGGTCCCCGCGCAGGCTCACGCCCTCCACCGCGATCCCCGAGATCAGGCCCCGATCCGCTGGCTGTCCGCCACCCTGCGGATGGAAAAGGGTCTGATCCAGCTCAACGGCGTAGCGGCCATCAGTCTCTTCAGTGCATCGGATCACCTTCGCGCGGCCCGCTGTCGCTTCGCTTGTGTAATAAAGTCGTTCTGTCATGGTTGTTCTCCTCTGTATCCTGACAGTATATTCATGACGTCATCATAGATAATCCGCCTTTCAAACAATGCACTATTGCCTGGTATGCACAAATGAAACCTGCACTGCTTCCCGACCTTGCCACTTTTGTTACCATCGTAGAACACGGCAATTTTTCGACTGCAGCCCGTATTACGGGAGCAACGCCTTCAGCGATCAGCCGTTGTGTTTCACGTCTTGAGCAGGAGATGGGATCTAAGTTACTGCACCGCACCACGCGCAAGCTGGCACTGACCGAAACCGGAAAATCGGTTTATGAACATGCACTGGATATGCTTGAAGCGGCACAACAGGCAATGGATTCTGGTAGCAGCGTGCAAACCGTTGCGCAGGGAAAACTTACGGTGAGCGTGCCAAAAGCCGTGGGACGATTTGTGATCCATCCGCTGATCCCCGAGTTCCTGGAACGCTACCCGCAAATTGACGTTTGTCTGCGTCTGGAAGATCGCTACATGGACCTGATCGACGATGGGGTCGATCTGGCATTGCGGATCACCAGTACCCCTTCTCCTGGCCTGTACGGAAAGCCCCTGATGCCGGTAACCCACGTTATTTGCGCCACGCCAGAATATCTTCGACGTGCAGGCACGCCACAGCATCCGCACGACCTCCGGGCACATAGCTGTATATCGCTCGGGGAAACCCCGGCCGATTCACGATGGAAATTCACCCTGCAGGGGAAAACGGAGATCGTACAGACGCACGGCCGCTATGCTGCGAACCACACTGGCGTGCGGCTGGATGCGGTAAAACGTCATGTTGGTATCGGGAGCTTACCGCTGTTTACAGCGCGCGAGGCTTTGGAAAAAGGGGAGATTGTGCAGGTTCTGCCGGAGTGGGCATTTATCAGCAGCTATACGGGCGAGCTCTGGTTGCTCTGGACGCGCAACAAACATATGCCAGCCAGAATGCGGGCGATGATCAACTACCTGAATGAAAAAATGCCAGTCGTTCAGTGACTGGCATTTTTTAACGCTTATTCCACCTCGCGGGCGTCGATACGCAGCTCTTTAGGCACTTCGAAGACAATGTTCTCTTCGCGGCCTTCCAGCGGAACCGCTTCGCCACCGCCCAGCTCCTGCAGACGGGCAATCACGTTCTGCACCAGAATATCCGGTGCGGAGGCACCTGCGGTAACGCCGACGCAGGCGGCATTTTTGACCCACGCTTCCTGTATATCCGTCGAATCGTCAATCAGGAACGCCGCTTTCCCCATACGCTGCGCCAGCTCGGCCAGACGGTTGGAGTTAGAGGAGTTTTTGGAGCCGACCACCAGCACCACGTCCGCCCGTTCGGCCAGCGCACGCACGGCCTCCTGACGGTTAGTAGTTGCGTAGCAGATGTCGTCCTTACGCGGCCCGACGATTTTCGGGAAGCGCTGGCGCAGGGCGTCAATCACGTCTGATGTGTCATCTACGGAGAGCGTGGTCTGGGTCATAAACGACAGACGCCCTTCGTTTTTCACGTCCAGCGTAAAGACGTCTTCCGGCGATTCGACCAGGTACATGCCCCCTTCCGGGTTGCTGTACTGGCCCATGGTACCTTCGACTTCCGGGTGACCAGCATGGCCAATCAGAATTGACTCTTCACCACGACGGCTGGCGCGCGCCACTTCCATATGCACCTTGGTCACCAGCGGACAGGTGGCATCGAATACGGTCAGATCGCGGCTTTTTGCTTCGTTACGCACAGCCTGAGAAACGCCGTGGGCGGAGAAGATCAGGATCGCACCATCCGGCACTTCGCTAATCTGCTCAATAAAGATCGCACCGCGCTCGCGCAGGCTGTCGACCACGTAGCGGTTGTGCACCACTTCGTGGCGCACGTAAATTGGCGCGCCGTAAATTTCCAGCGCGTTTTCAACAATGCTGATAGCGCGGTCTACACCGGCGCAAAAGCCGCGCGGGTTAGCCAACAGGATCTGCATTTCAGGCCTCCAGTGCCGGTTCGATTTCCAGCACTTCTACATCAAAATGAACGGTACGCCCGGCAAGCGGATGGTTGAAGTCAACGGTAATAGAGTCGCCGTTGATTTCGCGGATCACGCCAGGCATTTCGCTGCCGTCCATAGCGGTAAAGAGCATAATCGCCCCAACCTCCGGTTCGCCCGCATCCATAAACTCACGGCGCGAGAAGTATTGCACCAGGTCCGGGCTTGGCACACCAAACGCCGCATCGGGCTCCAGCGAAAAGGCTTTTTTCTCCCCCTCTTTCAGACCGAGGAGCTGCTGTTCAAGGCCTTCAGACAGGGAAGTATCGCCAAGACGAAACAGGGCCGGTTTGCCGTTGTTGCGGGTGGATTCGGCCGTGGAGCCGTCATCCAGCTTCAGCGTGAAGTGAACGAGAACCGCGCTGTTGCTCTGTACGGATTTAGACATACACATTGCTCTTTAATGTTGTCTCGCCTGTGTGCCGGGTGGCGCTGCGCTTACCCGGCCTACAAGTGTCGGCATATTCGGTAGGCCGGGATCGCTACGCGTCACCCGGCTGGTTTTGTTACGCCTGCTCTTTCGCGGCCGGTTTAGGCAAGAAGCCTTCCAGCACGATTAACGCCGCGCCGACGCATATTGCGCTATCGGCCAGGTTAAAGGTGGCGAAGTGCCAGTCGCCGACGTAGAAGTCGATCATATCGACCACAAAGCCGTGCCACAGGCGGTCAAACAGGTTGCCCAGCGCGCCGCCAATGATCAGCGCGTAGGCGATGTTATTCAGCTTTTGCGTGGCCTTCGAGCGGTACATCAGCACCGCCAGCACTACGCAGATACCGATAGCGATACCCGCGAAGAACCAGCGCTGCCAGCCACCGCTGTCAGCAAGGAAACTAAACGCTGCGCCGTAGTTGCGCGCATAGTGCAGGTTAAGCGACGGGAACAGCGGAACCGTATCCCCCAGAGCAAAGTTCTGGAGGATCAGGAACTTGCTGCCCAGATCGATAATCAGCACCACCACAACCAGCCACAGCCAGCGCAGTCCTGTTGAACAGAGAGTTTTACTCATCAGGCAAACTTACGTTTTTCGCCGTCACCGGCGACGTTGCTTACACAGCGTCCGCAGATGTCTGCGTGTTCCGCCACCTGACCAACATCGGTGGTGTAATGCCAGCAGCGCGGGCATTTCTCACCGTCGGCCTTGCTCAGCGCGACTTTCAGTCCTTTGAGCAGTTCGCTCTGCTGAGCATCAGCAGTAGCCTCGGCATAATCCGCAACTTTCGCACCGGAGGTCAACAGGACAAATCGTAATTCATCGCCCAGCGCCGTCAGCTTCGCCGCCAGCTCAGGTTCCGCGTACAGGGTCACTGCCGCTTCCAGAGAGCCACCGACTTTCTTGTCAGCACGCGCCTGCTCGATAACCTTGTTCACTTCGCCACGCACTTTCAGCAGCTCGTCCCAGAAGGCGTCGTTCATCGCTTCAGTGCTGGAGAGATCGAACAGGCCTTCGTACCACTCGCCGGTGAAGACGTACTTCTCACGCTCGCCCGGCAGATAGCCCCAGATTTCATCCGCGGTGAAGGACATGATCGGCGCCATCCAGCGCACCAGCGCTTCCGCGATGTGGAACAGTGCGGTCTGGCAGCTACGACGCGCCACGCTGTCCGCTTTCGCGGTGTACTGGCGGTCTTTGATGATGTCGAGGTAGAACGAGCCCATCTCGATGGAGCAGAAGCGCATCAGGCGCTGCACCACTTCGTGGAAGTCGTAAGACTCGTAGGCCTTCAGAATATCGTCCTGCGCCGCTTTCGCGCAGCTTACAGCCCAGCGGTCCAACACCACCATCTCTTCCGGCTTCACCATGTCTTTTGCCGGATCGAACCCGTTCAGGTTCGCCAGCAGGAAGCGCGCGGTGTTGCGGATACGACGATAGCTGTCGGCGGCACGTTTCAGGATCTCGTCAGACACCGCCATTTCGCCGGTGTAGTCGGTAGAGGCCACCCACAGACGCAGAATGTCCGCGCCCAGCTTGTTCATCACGTCCTGCGGAGAAACGGTGTTACCGATGGACTTGGACATCTTACGGCCCTGGCCATCCACGGTGAAGCCGTGGGTCAGAACCTGACGGTAAGGTGCTTTGCCCTTCATGGCGGTGGAGATCATCAGGGATGACATGAACCAGCCGCGGTGTTGGTCAGAGCCTTCCAGATACATATCGGCAGCGTGACCGGCAAATTCCGGACGCACGTCAACCACGGAGGAGTGGGTAGAGCCGGAGTCGAACCATACGTCCAGGGTATCCGGCACTTTCTCGTAGCTGTCTGCGTCAGCGCCCAGGATGTCGCGGGCGTCAAGATCCCACCACGCCTGAATGCCGTCAACTTCGACGCGCTTCGCCACTTCTTCCATCAGTTCCAGGGTGTTCGGGTGCAGTTCCTGCGTCTCTTTATGCACGAACAGAGACATCGGTACGCCCCAGGTGCGCTGACGGGAGATACACCAGTCAGGACGGTTAGCCACCATGGATTCGATACGCGCCTGGCCCCAGTCCGGGATCCACTGCACGCCTTTGATCTCTTTCAGGGACTGCGCACGCAGGCCTTTCTGATCCATGCTGATGAACCACTGCGGGGTCGCACGGAAGATGATTGGCGACTTGTGACGCCAGCAGCATGGGTAGCTGTGCTGCATTTTCTCAACGTGCAGCAGCGCGCCGCTGGTGCGCAGCATATCAACGATGATGTCGTTCGCTTTGAAGACGTTGATGCCGTCCAGCGCCGGATAGGTGCCCGGCAGGTAAGAGCCGTCCGGGCCAACCGGGTTAGCGATTTCCAGACCATATTTCAGGCTGATGTTGTAGTCGTCAGGACCGTGGCCGCCGGCGGTATGCACCGCACCGGTACCCGCTTCCAGCGTCACGTGATCGCCCAGGATCGCCGGAACGTCGAAGTCCAGGAACGGGTGCTTGAAGCGCATCAGCTCCAGCGCGTCACCTTTCACGGTGCCGAGCACGGTGTAGTCGGCGATGTGCGCGCGCTTCAGCACGTTTTCAACCAGATCTTTCGCCAGGATAACCGCCTGGCCCTCAACCTGCACCAGCGCGTATTCAAACTCACCGGACAGCGAGATCGCGCGGTTGGCTGGCAGGGTCCACGGGGTGGTGGTCCAGATCACAAGAGAGATCGGGCCGTTTACCGAGGAGACGCCAAATTTAGCTTTCACCGCATCCTGATCTACCGCGTGGAAGGCCACGTCGATAGACGGAGAGGTTTTGTCGTAATACTCAACTTCCGCTTCTGCCAGCGCAGAGCGGCAGTCCACGCACCAGTGCACCGGCTTCGCGCCTTTATGCAGGTGGCCGTTTCCGATGATTTTACCCAGCGCACGGATGATGTTGGCTTCGGTTTTGAAGTCCATGGTCAGGTACGGGTGCGACCAGTCGCCCAATACGCCCAGGCGGATAAAGTCAGCGCGCTGACCGTCAACCTGGGTGGCGGCGTATTCGCGGCATTTCGCGCGGAACTCGGCGGCGGTGAACTTCTCACCCGGCTTGCCAAACTCTTGCTCCACTTTCAGCTCGATTGGCAGACCGTGGCAGTCCCAGCCCGGAACGTAAGGCGAGTCAAAGCCCGTGAGGCCTTTGGACTTCACGATAATGTCTTTCAGAATCTTGTTAACAGAGTGACCAATATGAATGCTGCCATTCGCATATGGAGGGCCATCATGCAGAATGAAGGATTTTTTGCCTTTTTTGGCTGCACGAATGATGCCGTACAGGTCATCATCGGTCCAACGCGCCAGCATTCCCGGTTCACGCTTGGCGAGATCGCCGCGCATCGGGAACCCTGTTTCCGGCAAATTCAGGGTTGATTTATAGTCACTCATCAGATTCTCGGTTCCGTATTTATCACGTAGGCATTTAAGCCGGGTTTTATCGCCCAAAAAACTCGCGGGCCGTCAATTCATCTCGCGCGATTTGCGCTTTTAGTTCATCCAGCGAGCCAAATCGCTGCTCGTTGCGTATCTTTTTACGCAGTATTACATCTATATGGCGACCGTAAAGGTCCATTACAACGTCCAGCAGGTGCACTTCTAGCTGTTGACGCACGCCGGCGACGGTAGGACGCGTGCCAATGTTGGCGACACCGTAAAAGGGTTTATCGCCCAGTCCTGCGACTTCTACCGCATAGACCCCTTTCACCGGGGAGACCTGACGACGCAGCGGAATATTCGCCGTCGGGAAACCTATAGTGCGGCCCAGCGCATCGCCGTGAACCACACGGCCTGAGATGGTGAACGGATGCCCCAGCAGGTTTTCTGCCGTATCCAGTTCATCATTCGCCAGCGCCTGGCGGACCGCCGTACTGCTGACGCGAACGCCGCCTTCACAGAAGGTCATCGCGCTGGTGACGTCAAAACCGTACTCCAGGCCAGCCTTCTGTAATAGCAAGAAATCGCCCTGACGACCAGCGCCAAAGCGGAAATCATCACCTACGGCAAGAAACTGCACGCCAAGCCGCTTAACCAGCAGGTCGCTGACAAAATTTTGTGCTGTCAGCGCGGCAAAGCGGCGATCGAAGCGCACGCATAATACGTAGTCCACGCCTGACTCTGCCAGATAGCGCAACTTCTCGCGCAGGCGAGTAAGACGGGCAGGCGATTTTTCGCCCGCAAACAGCTCAAGCGGCTGCGGCTCGAAAATCATCACTACAACGGGCAGGCCACGCGCCTCCCCTTCTTTACGCAATCCCTGCAGCAGCGCCTGATGACCACGATGCACGCCGTCGAAATTACCAATGGTCAGCACGCACCCGTGCGGGGCTTTGCTGAGATTATGTATGCCGCGTATCAGCTTCATGTCTGGCTCAAAACAGTGAAAATCGCCAAAGTATACCTTGTACAGCGGTTAAGGTTAACCGGCGATTGTTCACACAAAACAGAAAGCCGTAATGATTTCATCATGCTGACCTTTCACAGCGAAAAAATCTGCTCGCGAACAGCGTTTTTTATGCCGAAAGGCTGTATTCACGGAAGACAAGCTGGTAGAATCCTGCGCCATCACTACGTAACGAAGCGTCGCTAATTAACGGCGCTTATTTGCACAAATCCATTGACAAAAGAAGGCAGAGAGGGCATATTCCTCGGCCTTTGAATTGTCCACATAGATCATATTTGGGAGTTGGACTTGGCTAATATCAAATCAGCTAAGAAACGTGCCGTACAGTCTGAGAAGGCTCGTAAGCACAACGCAAGCCGTCGCTCTATGATGCGTACCTTCATCAAGAAAGTATACGCAGCAATCGAAGCTGGCGACAAAGCTGCAGCGCAGAACGCATTTAACGAAATGCAACCAATCGTGGATCGTCAGGCTGCTAAAGGTCTGATCCATAAGAACAAAGCAGCGCGTCATAAAGCAAACCTGACCGCGCAGATCAACAAACTGGCTTAATCGCTACTTGTTGTTGCTTGTTTAAAGAACCCGCTTAACGCGGGTTTTTTTATGGCTTTAGCGTGTCGCGGGCGGCGTGAACAACGCCGAGTAATCGCGTTGACAGATACGCTGCACCGCCGGATGCTGAATCATTCGTTCAGCAAATATGGCGTGATACTCCTCCATCACGTTATCCACCCGTCCAATCTCCGTTATCGTGTCGTCCGTATAGAGATCGAGCGCGTAGAGCGTTGGCGCAACGAAGATAGCATTGTGGGCTTCGCCAAAGGCCTTCATCAAGGCAGCATCGTCAAACTCACCCAGTATTTCCACCTTCAGCCCCTGCGAGTTAAACCAGTTCAGCAATTTGCGCCCGAGCATGGAACGACGACCCGGCACCAGTAAACGACGCTCTTCGAGACAAGCGGGGAACGGTTTTTTTGGCGGCGGATTGCTACACCAGAAACTGACACCGCACTCGCCAATCTTGACCGAGAACAGCCCTTCCTGCTGAGTCGAATCGATCGGACAGTCTGAAATAATCATATCCAGCTTGTGCTGACTGAGTTGCTCCAGAAGCATCTCGTGCGTGGATTCGAAGCAGCGCAGGTGAATCTGTTCATCTTCCACCACGGCCGCATCCAGCACGCCGCTGACCAGCCGTTTGGACAATGCATCCGCCACGCCCACATCAAAGAGCAGATTCGATTCCTTGCGATAGTTGACGATATCCAGCATCTCCTGGCTGAGCGTGAACATCTTATCGGCGTAGCGAAAGACCAGTTCCCCCAGTTCGGTTGGCTCAATCCCTCTTCCTTTACGCTTAAAAAGCTTGCCCTGAAGACGCTCTTCGAGTGCCTTTATCTGCCCGGTGATGGTTTGCGGCGTCAGAAAAAGCGCCTCCGCCGCACCGACAACGGAGCCTTCTTTGTAAACATGCCAGAAATAGTACAGATGGTTGTAATTGATATAAGACATGCCTTCTCTCCCTGAGCGTGATGTCGGGAGAGAGTCTCTGCTCTCTCCCCTGTTTCGATTAAGCGGGCTGCGCCTCACCGGATAACTTTACCCTGAGTAAGGTATAGCCAACAAACGCCGCAAGCAGCGAGCCGGTCAGGATGCCGAGTTTCGCCCAGACGATAAGCTCAGGATCCACTGAAGCGAACGCCAGCGTCGAGATGAAAATCGACATGGTGAAGCCAATACCACAGAGTACACCCACGGCCATAATCTGGCGGAAAGTGGTGCCGTGCGGCAACGAAGCGAGCTTAAGCTTAACGGCCAGCCAGCAGAACAGGCTGATGCCCAGCGGCTTACCAATAAACAGCCCGGCGATGATGCCCAACGGCAGCATGGCGGTCAGCCCTTCGAGGGTCACCCCCTCCAGCGACACGCCAGCATTGGCAAACGCAAACAGCGGCAAAATCATAAATGCGACCCACGGGTGCAAGATATGCTCTAACTGTTTGGCCGGTGATTTACCGTTCTGCTCTTTCAGCGGAATCAGGAAACCAATAATCACGCCTGCCAGCGTCGCGTGAACGCCCGATTTCAGCACCGCTGTCCACAACACTACCCCCACCAGCACGTAAATCCCGATGCGACGCACGTTGAAGATGTTTAACAACGCCAGCACGGCAATCGCCCCGGCGGCAACGCTCAACGACAGAATCGACAGGTCGCTGGTATAGAAAAGCGCAATGATGACGATCGCGCCGAGGTCATCGATAATCGCCAGTGCCATCAGGAAAATCTTCAGAGCCGTTGGCACACGGCTTCCCAGCAGCGCCAGCACGCCCAGCGCGAAGGCAATATCCGTTGCCGCTGGAATAGCCCAGCCTTGCCGCGCAATGGGATCTTGATAGTTAAAGGCCAGATAAAGCAGTGCGGGAACGACCATACCGCCGACGGCCGCAATGACCGGAAAAGCAGCACGCTGGCGGCTGGCAAGGGAGCCAAGCACCAGTTCGCGTTTCACCTCCAGCCCCACCAGCAGGAAAAAGACCGCCATCAGGGCGTCGTTAATCCACAGCAGCATGTTTTTATTGATTTCGAGCACGCCCACGCGCAGCTCTACCGGCGTTTCCAGAAACGCATGATAAATTCCCTGAGTTGATCCCAGGTTCGCCAGCACCATAGCCAGTGCGGCGGCCACGATCAGCACGATACCGCCCGAGGCTTCGTTGCTGAAGAATCGTTGTAGTAATTTCACTTATGTCATCCTTATTTACGACAATACCTCGTAAAAACCATCATACCAAGACAAATAACTCGGCAAAAACAGTTTAATATTGAGTCTAAGCTCAGTTTTACCGAGCATTTTGCGAAAAAAAAGCCCGGAATCGCTTCCGGGCTTTTTAGATGACTGCAGCTAAAAGCTTAGCGGGTCAGATCGTCAAAGAATTTTTTGACGCCGTCGAAGAAGCTTTTAGAGCGTGGGCTATTTTTCTCACCCGTCGGGCCACCGAAGCTTTCCTGCAACTCCTTCAGGAGTTGTTTCTGCTTATCGTTCAGGCTGACTGGCGTTTCCACAACCACGCGGCAAAGCAGGTCACCCTGCGCGCCACCCCGGACGGATTTCACGCCTTTGCCACGCATACGGAACAATTTACCGGTCTGCGTTTCACCTGGCACTTTCAGATTCACACGCCCATCAAGCGTAGGCACTTCAATTTCACCACCGAGCGCGGCCATTGCAAAGTTGATCGGCACTTCACAGTAGAGGTTATTACCTTCACGCTCGAAAATAGCGTGCTGCTTAACCTGAACCTGAACGTACAGATCGCCTGCTGGTGCGCCCTGCTCACCGGCTTCACCTTCGCCAGTCAGACGGATGCGGTCACCGGTATCCACGCCTGCCGGGATTTTCACGGACAGGGTTTTGGTTTTCTCAACGCGACCATGACCGTGGCAGCTGTTGCAAGGATCTTTAATCAGCGTGCCGCGACCATGACAGTGAGGACACGCCTGCTGCACGGCAAAGAATCCCTGACGGATCTGTACCTGACCAGAACCATGACAGGTTGGACAGGTCTGTGGCTTGGTTCCCGCTTTCGCGCCGCTACCGTGGCACACGTCACACTCTTCGAGCGTAGGAATTCGGATCTCTTTGGTCACGCCGCGTACGGCTTCTTCCAGCGTCAGATCCATGTTGTAACGCAGATCTGCACCGCGCGATGCGCGCTGACGTCCACGACCACCGCCGAAGATGTCGCCAAAAACGTCGCCAAAGATATCGCCAAAATCAGCACCGCCGCCACCAAAGCCGCCGCCGCCGTAACCACCGCCACCCATACCACCTTGTTCAAATGCGGCATGGCCGTATTGATCGTAAGCGGCACGTTTTTGCGCGTCGGTCAAAATTTCATACGCTTCTTTGATTTCTTTAAATTTGGCTTCGGCCTCTTTGTCACCCTGATTACGGTCCGGGTGAAATTTCATGGCCAGGCGCTTGTACGCCTTTTTGATTTCGCGCTCTTCCGCTGTTTTGGAAACGCCCAAAATCTCGTAATAATCTTGCTTTGCCATTGGTTTTTTCAGCCCCTAACATGCGTGCACGGGCGGAGAGGAAACCTCTTCGCCCGTGCCAGTAATTACCCGTTCAAAGGGCGATTATTTTTTGTCTTTAACTTCTTCGAACTCAGCATCAACAACATCGTCGTCTTTCGCGTTGTTCTGAGAAGCATCAGCGCCTGCACCCGCTTGCTGCTGTGCATGCTGCTGCTGAGCGATTTCCATCAGCTTCTGAGAGGCCTGCGCCAGCTCCTGCATTTTCGCTTCGATGTCCGCTTTGTCTTCTCCTTTCAGAGAGGTTTCCAGCGCGCTCAGTGCAGTCTCGATAGCCGCTTTGTCGTCAGCTGGCAGCTGTTCGCCAACTTCTTCAACCTGCTTGCGAGTGCTGTGCAGCAGATGGTCACCCTGGTTACGGGTCTGAACCAGCTCTTCGAACTTACGGTCAGATTCAGCATTCGCTTCCGCGTCACGGACCATTTTTTCGATCTCTTCTTCGTTCAGACCGGAAGAAGCCTTAATGGTGATCTTCTGCTCTTTACCGCTGTTTTTGTCTTTCGCAGACACGTGCAGGATACCGTCAGCATCGATGTCGAAGGTGACTTCAATCTGTGGCATACCGCGCGGAGCCGGGCTGATACCGTCGAGGTTAAACTGGCCCAGATCTTTGTTATCCGCAGCACGTTTACGCTCACCCTGCAGCACATGGATGGTGACCGCAGACTGGTTGTCTTCAGCAGTAGAGAACACCTGGCTGTGCTTGGTCGGGATGGTGGTGTTTTTGCTGATCAGCGGCGTCATTACGCCACCCATGGTTTCGATACCCAGAGACAGCGGGGTAACGTCCAGCAGCAGTACGTCTTTCACTTCACCGGTCAATACACCACCCTGAACAGCAGCGCCGATCGCAACCGCTTCGTCCGGGTTAACGTCTTTACGTGGCTCTTTACCAAAGAATTCAGCCACTTTCTTCTGAACCATTGGCATACGCGTCTGACCACCGACCAGGATAACGTCCTGGATGTCGGATACGGACAGGCCAGCATCCTGCAGTGCCACTTTCAGCGGCTCGATGGAACGGTTCACCAGGTCTTCGACCAGGCTTTCCAGTTTCGCACGGGTCACTTTGATGTTCATGTGTTTAGGACCAGACGCATCTGCAGTGATGTACGGCAGGTTCACGTCGGTCTGCTGCGCAGAAGAGAGCTCGATTTTCGCTTTTTCTGCCGCTTCTTTCAGGCGCTGCATGGCCAGCGGATCGTTACGCAGGTCAATGCCCTGATCTTTCTTAAACTCGTCCACGAGGTAGTTGATCATACGGCTGTCGAAGTCTTCACCACCCAGGTGGGTATCACCGTTGGTTGCCAGAACTTCGAAGGTTTTTTCGCCGTCAACTTCGTCGATTTCGATAATAGAGATATCGAAAGTACCGCCACCGAGGTCATAAACAGCGATAGTACGGTTGCCAACTTCTTTATCCAGACCGTAGGCCAGAGCCGCTGCGGTTGGTTCGTTGATGATACGTTTGACTTCCAGACCGGCAATACGGCCAGCATCTTTGGTTGCCTGACGCTGCGCATCGTTGAAGTAAGCCGGTACGGTGATAACCGCTTCAGTTACCGGTTCGCCCAGGTAATCTTCAGCCGTTTTCTTCATTTTTTTCAGCACTTCAGCAGAAATCTGCGGAGGCGCCATTTTCTGACCTTTAACGTCAATCCACGCATCACCGTTATCAGCACCGATGATTTTGTAAGGCATGATGGCTTCATCACGCTGTACTTCTTCGTCCTGGAAGCGGCGACCAATCAGGCGTTTAATCGCGAACAGGGTGTTCTGCGGGTTTGTCACTGCCTGACGTTTAGCCGGCTGACCAACCAGAGTTTCACCATCCTGGGTATAAGCAATGATAGAAGGCGTGGTGCGATCGCCCTCAGCGTTCTCCAGCACACGTGCCGTCGTGCCGTCCATAATCGCTACACAAGAGTTGGTAGTACCCAGGTCGATACCAATAATTTTACCCATCTAAACGTCTCCACTAAAAATTCAGTCAACATGTGGTTGTGTACCTGTAATAAGGGCAGAAGGTGCTTTTTCAACTGTCCAGATTTGCTTTTTTTCAGGTCCACACACTGCGGTTGACTACTAAATGGGGTCGCAACGGCATCCATCAAGGGGTAATGATAAAAAATATTTTAATTTCACCCTGATCAGATCATAGACGCGGTGATGGGGTCCCATTATGATGCCGCGCCCCGTCAGGGAGAATTGACGCGGGTTTAACCATTTCACCATATTAATGATGATTTTTTTTGAGGACTTATGGGCAACACTAAGTTGGCTAATCCGGCTCCGCTGGGCCTGATGGGTTTTGGCATGACCACCATTCTGCTGAACCTGCACAACATCGGGATGTTCCCGATGGATGGCATTATCCTGGCGATGGGCATTTTTTACGGCGGTATCGCACAAATTTTTGCGGGCCTGCTGGAATATAAAAAAGGCAACACCTTCGGTTTAACAGCATTTACCTCTTATGGTTCATTCTGGCTGACCCTGGTCGCGATTCTGCTGATGCCTAAAATGGGCCTGGCAGACGCGGCTAACGCACACTTCCTGGGCGTATACCTTGGTCTGTGGGGTGTCTTCACACTGTTTATGTTCTTTGGCACCCTGAAGGCTAACCGCGCGCTGCAGTTCGTCTTCCTGAGCCTGACCGTGCTGTTCGCCCTGCTGGCGATTGGCCACCTGGTGGATAACGAGGGCATTGTTCACGTTGCAGGCTGGATTGGTCTGGTATGTGGCGCAAGCGCTATCTACCTGGCAATGGGTGAAGTGCTGAACGAGCAGTTTGGTCGCACCATTCTGCCGATCGGTGAACAACACTAAGCCGTTTCTCGTCGTGCCTGCGCTCGCAGGCACGACTCTTCTTGGTGCTCCCCTCTCTGTTCTGCAAACACCAACACGACATCAATAAACCCTGCATTATTTCATTCATGGCTGGCAATGCAGTCTGACTTTATCTATTGTCCCCCCGTCTCTCGCGGATAATGGATATCCTGCTGCGCATGCCACAGGCACGGTGGGCGAGACATGTTTTTTGTGTTGCATAGGGTTATCCAATGAATTCCAGCCTTGCCGCCAGCGTAAAGCCTGACGCTTCCACTATTGCCGCTCGTTATCGCCGGGTTGTGCTTCGCCGTTACGCACTTGCAGGTGTTCTGCTGGTTCTGATTCTCTGTTCTCTGTTTCTTGATTTCACCCTCGGGCCGTCGGGCATCTCTGTTTCAACACTCTGGCAAACCGTGATGCATTCCGCTGCGGCCGATGCAGGCACGCGCGTCATTGTGTGGGACATCCGCTTGCCCTATGCCTTGATGGCGCTTGCCGTGGGTTTGGCGTTGGGGCTTGCCGGCGCAGAGATGCAAACTATCCTGAACAACCCGCTTGCCAGCCCTTTCACTCTGGGCGTCTCCTCTGCCGCCTCCTTTGGTGCGGCGCTGGCAATTGTGCTTGGCTTAGGCATCCCTGGCATTGCCGATAAGTGGGTGATTCCCGCCAATGCTTTTGTCTTTGCGCTACTGGCCTGCTTTATCCTCGACGGCATCAGCCGCTGGACCCGCGTTGCCACCTCCGGGGTGGTGCTGTTTGGCATCGCGCTGGTCTTTACCTTCAACGCGCTTATTTCCATTATGCAGTTTGTCGCCAGCGAGGATACCTTGCAGGGGCTGGTCTTCTGGACGATGGGCAGTCTGGCGCGCGCCTCGTGGGATAAGCTGGCAATACTGGGTATCGCGCTACTCTTTCTCGTACCGCTGTCGTTGAAAAATGCCTGGAAACTCACCGCGCTGCGCCTGGGTGAAGACCGTGCGGTCAGCTTTGGCATTAACGTGAAGAAACTCCGCCTCGCCACGTTGTTACGCATTAGCATTCTTTCGGCACTGACGGTGGCCTTTGTGGGGCCGGTGGGCTTTATCGGCCTGGTCGCACCACACATCTCACGCATCATGTTCGGTGAAGATCATCGGTTTTATCTGCCCGGCAGTATGCTTATCGGCGCGCTGGTGCTCTCTCTGGCCTCCGTGCTGTCTAAAAACATCGTCCCTGGCGTGATCATCCCTGTCGGTATCGTGACCTCGCTGGTCGGCGTGCCGTTCTTCCTCAGCATCATTATTCGTCACCGGGGGAACGTATGAGCGACGGTCTGCGTATTCTTAATCTGCACACGGGGTATGGCAGGAAAAAAATCATCCAGCATCTTCACACCCCACTGCTTCCTCGCGGCCACATTACCGCCCTGCTGGGCCCCAATGGCTCGGGTAAATCGACGCTGCTGCGTGCGCTTGCCGCGCTGAACCCCTCTCAGGGTGAAGCTCTGCTCAATGGTGACGATTTGATGGCGATGCCCGCCGCCACGCGCGCCCAAAAGGTGGTGTATCTCCCGCAGTCACTGCCGCAAGGTGTACATCTGCATGCCCTGGAATCTGTGATTGTCGCGCGGCAGGCAAGCGGTCATGCTGCGGGTCAGAATGTCGAACAAGACGCTTACCGCATTCTCGAAAAACTGGGCGTAGCCCACCTGGCGATGAACTTTCTCGACCAGCTTTCCGGTGGACAAAAACAGCTCATTGGCCTGGCGCAATCCCTTATCCGTGAACCGGACCTGCTGCTACTGGATGAGCCGCTCAGCGCCCTTGATCTAAACTACCAGTTCCATGTAATGGACATCGTCGCCCGCGAAACGCAGCAGCGAAATATCGTTACCCTGGTGGTGATTCACGACATCAACATTGCGCTGCGCCATGCACACTACGCGATGATGCTGAAAGAGGGGGAATTGATCGCCAGTGGACGACCGGGCGAGGTTGTCACCCCCGCCAGTCTGGCGAAGGTGTATGGTGTCGACGGGCGGGTGGAATACTGTTCCCGTGGTTTGCCGCATGTCGTGGTGGACGGATTACTGGCGGCAGATTAACCCACCAGCACCGGCGCCTCGAGGGGCTTCTGACGTAGCCAAATCCCCAGCGCTAACCCCATGACAGAGAGCGCCAGCACGTACCAGGCAGGCGCCATAGGCGACACGCCCATCAGTAACGTCACGGCAATCGGGGTTAATCCGCCGAAAATGGCATAGGAAACATTGTAGGAAAACGAGATCCCCGTGAAGCGGACCTCTGCCGGAAACGCGCGCACCATGACATAGGGTACGGCCCCCACCACACCCACGCACAGCCCCACCATGCCATACAGCAAAAACAGCTGTTCGGGGTGGCTTCCCACCAGGTGATAGAACGCCCAACTCGATGCCGCCAGTAGCAGACTCCCCACGATAAACGTCCGGCTTGAACCAAAACGATCCACAGCCAGACCCGCTATCAGGCAGCCCACACAGAGCATAATGGTCGCAATACTGTTGGCCTGCAGCGTCAGCGCTGGGGCAAATCCATACTGTTTTTGCAGCCAGACAGGTGACATCAAAATCACCACAACAATGCCCGCAGAGAGCAGCCAGGTGAGCAACATAGAGACCATAACGGCTTTTTTGTGATGAATTACCACCGCCTTCACCGGAAGTTCCTGCGCCAGCGCTTTGCGTTGCTGCATCTCAAGGAAGATCGGCGTTTCCTGCAACCAGCGACGTAAATACATCGCCACCAGACCAAAGGCCCCGCCCAGCAGGAAAGGAATTCGCCAGCCCCACGCGTGTACCGCCTCGGGCGTCATACTGGTATTCACCAGGGTCGCAACCACCGAACCGAGCAGGATCCCCACCGTCAGCCCGGCGGTGAGCGTTCCACAGGCAATGCCAATACGGCGCACCGGCACATGCTCAGCGACAAATACCCACGCCCCAGGCACTTCCCCACCGATGGCGGCACCTTGCAGGATACGCATCAGCAGCAGTAACACCGGTGCCAGAATGCCCATCGACGCATAGGTAGGCAGCAGGCCTATCGCCAGGGTCGGCACCGCCATCAGCAGAATACTCAGGGTAAACATTTTTTTGCGCCCGACCAGGTCGCCAAAATGCGCCATGATGATTCCCCCCAAAGGACGCGCAAGATAACCGGCGGCAAAGATGCCAAAGGTTTGTACCTGACGCAGCCATTCCGGAATATCTGTCGGGAAGAAAAGCGCACCCACAACGGTGGCGAAGAAGACAAAGATGATGAAGTCGTAAAACTCCAGTGCACCGCCCAGAGCAGCAAGTGTGAGGGTTTTATAATCCTGACGATTTAATGGCCGGGTGTAATGAGACATAAGGAACCCTTTCGATAGCGTAGAGATAATTTTACAGTAATCGTAAAGAAAAAATTACTATACCGTAAATGCATCACCACGCTATCGCGACTGTAGCTTATGTCAGAAAAGCATAAAATTTAGGAGATTGTCTCGCGGCGTGCACTTTTTGGACGAAAAGCTGCTACGACCTTCGAATCGGTCTCAACGTAGGGGCCATCCAGCAGTTGTATACAATAAGGTACACTTGCAAAAATCCCAGGCACGACGACGGTCCCGTCAGGCTCTTTCACCCCTTCAAGGGTCTCTTTAATCGATTTCGGCTGGCCGGGTAAATTGAGGATTAGCGCCTGTTTACGGATCACCCCAACCTGACGGGAGAGAATAGCTGTCGGGACAAAACGCAGGCTGATCTGACGCATCTGCTCGCCAAAGCCGGGCATTTCACGGTCGGCTATTGCCAGCGTCGCATCCGGGGTGACATCGCGTCGAGCGGGGCCGGTACCGCCGGTCGTGAGCACCAGATGGCAGCTCATTTCATCCACCAGCTCGCACAGCGTCTGTTCAATGATCGCCTGTTCATCCGGGATCAGCCGGGTCTGGATGTCAAAGGGGGTGGTAAGCGCACTGCCCAACCATGCTTCCAGCGCGGGGATGCCTTTATCTTCGTATACACCGCTTGAAGCGCGGTCAGAAATCGAGACTAAGCCGATGCGTAAGGTATTCATATCCATTCCATTCAAAAAGTACTGATTAAGAGGAATGATACACGCAGAGGGGAAATTCAGACAGAGGACGAAAGAGGTCGCGTGACCGGGGATCCGGTCACGCGGAATGATTACAGCAGGTCGCCGATCATTTTTTCCAGTTTTTCCTGGTCAACAGCAAACTTACGGATACCGTCCGCCAGTTTGTCTACGGCCATTGGATCCTGGTTGTGCTGCCACAGGAACTCGGATTCCGTGATGCGTTCTGGACGCGCTTTCACTTCACCGGTGTAGGACAGTTTGCGCTCGAGAGCGCCTTCGCTCTCTGCCAGCTCTTTCAGCAGTGCAGGTGCGATGGTCAGACGGTCACAGCCAGCCAGCTCAATGATTTCGCCCACGTTACGGAAGCTTGCGCCCATCACAACGGTCTCGTAGCCGTGCTGCTTGTAGTATTCGTAGATTTCAGTAACAGACACTACGCCTGGATCTTCCGCTGCCGCGTACTCTTTCTTATCCGTATTAGCTTTGTACCAGTCCAGAATACGGCCCACGAATGGAGAGATCAGGTAAACACCGGCTTCCGCACAGGCACGCGCCTGGGCGAAGGAGAACAGCAGCGTCAGGTTACAGTTGATGCCTTCTTTTTCCAGCTGTTCCGCTGCGCGGATACCCTGCCAGGTAGACGCCAGTTTGATCAGGATACGATCGTTGCTGATGCCCGCATCGTTGTACAGCTTGATCAGGTGTTTCGCTTTGGCGATAGACGCTTCGGTGTCGTAGGACAGACGCGCGTCAACTTCGGTAGAAATACGACCCGGAACCAGTTTCAGGATTTCCAGACCGATATTCACGGCCAGTTTGTCCGTCGCGTCCACAACCTGCTGAGCACGATCGTTGCTCTGGCTTTTCGCCCAGGTCACGGCGTCGTCAATCAGTTTGCGATACTCAGGGATCTGTGCGGCGTTCAGGATCAGAGAAGGGTTGGTGGTGGCATCCTGCGGCTGATACAACTTCATTGCCGCGATATCTCCAGTGTCAGCTACAACAGTGGTGAACTGACGAAGGGAGGTTAATTTATCCGTCATGATAGTGTTTCTCTTTTACGTGCCCTGGATAATTCACGCTACCGACAGCATGCCAGCAACGGAAAAATGACAGGTTTACTTGTTAGGGGGATGTAACCGGTCTGCCCTGATGATAACACGACGGAATAGCAGCGCAACCGCAGACCGTGCGCTTAGGGTGTACTGAGGGAGAGTATGATAAACTCGCAATATTAACAGGCTGCTAATTAACAGCGTGCTCAATAACTGGAAGCGCTTACCTTTTTCATTTGGCATCAACAGAGGGACGTTAATGCCTGATTTCCTTTATTTTATCAATGAGGTCCTCTGGGGCTCGGTCATGATATACCTGCTTCTGGGAGCCGGTATCTGGTTTACGCTGCGCAGTGGCTTTATCCAGTTTCGTTATATTCGCAAGTTTGGCAAAAGTCTGAAAAACAGCGTCACGCCCCAGCCGGGCGGATTGACCTCCTTTCAGGCATTATGCACAAGCCTTGCCGCGCGTGTCGGTAGCGGCAATCTCGCAGGCGTGGCCTTAGCAATCGGGGCGGGCGGCCCTGGTGCGGTATTCTGGATGTGGGTCACCGCCATTATTGGCATGGCGACCTCGTTTGCGGAATGCTCACTCGCTCAACTTTATAAAGAACGCGATAAAACCGGCCAGTTCCGCGGCGGCCCGGCGTGGTATATGGCGCGGGGCCTGGGAATGCGCTGGATGGGCGTTCTGTTCTCTCTCTTCCTGCTGCTGGCCTACGGGCTGATATTTAACACGGTTCAGGCTAACTCGGTCTCGCATGCGCTGCAGTATGCCTTCGCTGTCCCGGAATGGATCACGGGGGCTGGCCTGGCGCTTGTGGCACTGCTGGGGATGATCACCGGCATTAAACGTGTTGCCCGTCTTATGCAGTGGCTGGTGCCCGTGATGGCGGCAGTATGGGTTGCCGCCAGCATCGTCGTCATGCTTATGCACATCGATGAGATACCAAACGTCATTGGCACCATCTTTAAATGTGCCTTTGGCTGGCGAGAAGCCGCCGCAGGGGCGCTCGGTTATACCATCAGCCAGGCGCTGACCGCAGGTTTTCATCGCGGGATGTTCTCCAATGAGGCGGGTATGGGATCGACGCCCAATGCAGCGGCGGCAGCGGCGTCATGGCCCCCTCATCCGGCGGCACAAGGCATCGTGCAGATGATTGGCGTGTTTACCGATACCATTATCATTTGTTCTGCGAGCGCCATGATTATTCTGCTCGCCGGGCCTATCCCCCATGAGGAAAACACCGCTGGCGTGCAGTTGATTCAACAGGCGCTGGCCTCCCTTTCCGGCACCTGGGGCGCAGAGTTTGTCTCGCTTGTCGTTTTGTTGTTTGCCTTTAGCTCCATCGTGGCAAATTACATCTATGCGGAAAATAATTTGATCTTTTTGCGGCTTGATTCGCGCAAAACGCGCTGGATGCTGCGGGCCAGTATTGCCCTGATGGTGCTCATGGGTTCGGTCATGAGCCTGCCGCTGGTGTGGCAGCTGGCCGATGTCATCATGGCGTTTATGGCCATCACCAACCTGACCGCCATTTTGTTGCTTTCGCCGGTAGTCACGCTGATTGCCAGGGATTATCTGCGCCAGCGAAAACTGGGTATACCGCCCGTCTTTGATGCCACGCGTTACCCGGAAATCGAGTCGCAAATTGCGCCAGGCGCCTGGGATGATTTGCCACGGCAATAGCAGTCATCGATCAATTCAGATCGTTTTTTTGCTAAAGTCGCCCTAAATTTCCTGCAAGGACTGGATATGCTGATTTTAATTTCACCTGCAAAGACGCTCGATTATCAAAGCCCTCTCGCCACCGAGCGTTATACCCAGCCTGAACTGCTGGACTATTCCCAACAGCTGATTCACGAGGCGCGCAAGCTGTCTGCTCCCCAAATCGGCAAGCTGATGGGCATCAGCGACAAGCTGGCCGATCTTAACGCGACCCGTTTCCATGACTGGCAGCCTGATTTTACGCCGTCGAATGCGCGCCAGGCACTTCTCGCCTTCAAAGGCGATGTCTACACGGGCTTGCGAGCAGAAACCTTCAGCGAAGCGGATTTCGATTTTGCGCAAACCCATCTGCGTATGCTGTCTGGTTTGTACGGCGTGCTGCGGCCTCTGGACCTTATGCAACCCTATCGTCTTGAGATGGGTATTCGCCTGGCCAATACCAAAGGCAAAGATCTGTACCAGTTCTGGGGCGATATCATCACCAACAAGCTCAATGATGCGCTACGTGCACAGGGCGATAACGTGGTCATTAACCTGGCCTCCGACGAATACTACAAATCATTCAAGCCGAAACAACTTAATGCAGAGATCGTCAAACCTGTCTTCCTGGATGAGAAAAACGGCACGTTTAAAGTGATCAGTTTCTACGCCAAAAAGGCGCGAGGACTGATGAGCCGTTACATCATAGAAAATCGCCTCACTCAACCCGAACAGCTTAAGACGTTTGACAGTGAAGGTTATTTCTTTGATGCCGAGGCCTCAGCGAACGGTGAGATGGTGTTCAAACGGCACGAGCAGTAGCGCCGGATAGCCCCGTTCTTCGGATGAAGGCGTACCCTCTCCCGGTGGGAGAGGGCTGGCGTAAGAGACCCAGACGATACCTCCCTTAACGATGCTTCCAGTCTTTCCCCGGATGATGGTCATCATGATGGTCGTCGTGATGGTCGTCATGGCCACGATCGTGACGATCGTGATGTTCATCATGCGGATGCCAGCGATTCTCGCGCCATTCGTAATGCGAGCGCCACCAGTCATGATCGCGCCAGCGACCGCCGTCCCAGTACTGTCCTCGATTATCCTGATCGCCAATGTGCAGTTTCACCGCTGGCACAAGGGTGATTTCAGAGGCCTGTACCGCCATGGGAGCGACCAGCATCAGTGAAAGCGCGATAAGTGCAGGTTTCAGTTTAGACATAGGTGACTCCTTCATATTCTTGCCCGACATGGGCCGATAACTGAAGGTTACGTGAGGGGAACCGGGGATGTTATTCTCTGCAATCCTATTCTCTAAGTGACCGCATTTATTGGGCATTTCTGCATTTTTCCTGCTTTTTTTCTCCTTAATTTCTTCACAAAAAAGCCGGGAGGCACTGCGCCTGACCCGGCCTACAAAAACGTTATCGACGCGCCGGTCTTACCCGCGCGTCATCATCAACTTACGCAGCGCGGCAAAATCCGCAGGCAGTTCATGAGACAGCAGCGGCAGATCAGCGCGGTCCGCCAGCTCTTTTGGCAGCGGAAGGGACTCGCCCAGGATCTCATCCACACTCTCTTTGAACTTCGCCGGATGCGCGGTGCCCAGGAACAGGCCATATTCGCCCGGATTCAGCTGGTCGCGCAACGCACGGTAGGCAATCGCCGCATGCGGTTCAGAGGTATACCCCACCGCTTTCAGCTCACGCATTGTGGCTTTGGTGGTTTCATCCGTGACCGCCGCATAGCCAAGATCGCCCAGTCGCCAAATCTTGCGACGGAACAGCTCTTCGACACGAGGCCAGTTGTTCGGCTGGCTCACGTCCATCGCGTTAGAGAGCGTGGCTTTGGTTGCATTCGGTGCCCACGTCCCGTCTTTAAGGAAGCGCGGCACCGTGTCGTTGGCGTTGGTCGCGGCGATAAAACGCTTCACCGGCAGACCGAGAGATTTCGCCAGCAGGCCCGCAGTCAGATCGCCGAAGTTACCGCTCGGCACGGAGATCACCAGCTGATTGCGTGCTTCCTGTGGCAGTTGTGCCACCGCTTCGAAGTAGTAGCAAATCTGCGCCAGAAGACGGCTGATATTAATGGAGTTAGCCGAGTTTAAGCCCAGTGCGGCTTTCAGCTCTTCGTCATCAAAGGCCTGTTTGACCAGAGCCTGACAGGCATCAAAGTCACCGTCGATGGCAACCGTTTCAATATTGCCACCCAGGGTGCAGAACAGTTTTTCCTGTAACGGGCTGATTTTACCCTTTGGATAGAGGATAACGACGCGCACGTTCTTCAGGCCGTAGAAGGCATGTGCCACCGCCGCCCCCGTATCCCCGGAGGTTGCGGTCAGAATGGTCACCGGTTTGTCGCCGCTGATATGGGTCAGCATTTGCGCCATAAAGCGGCCGCCAAAGTCCTTGAACGCCAGCGTCGGGCCATGGAACAACTCCAGACAGCCAATGTCGGGTTCAACCGATTTCACCGGCGCCAGGAAGGTAAATGCCGTGCGGACACGCTCTTCCAGCAGCTCCTGCGGAATCTCTTCACCGATAAAGGCGGAGACGATTTTGGCGCTACGGCTGACAAAATCCTGCTTCAGCATGTCGTCAATTTCGGTCAGGGAGAATTCAGGCAGATCGTGCGGGAAAAACAGCCCCTGATTTTTGCCCAATCCCTGCGTCACGGCCTGCGCAAAGCTGACCTGCTCGTTATGATCTTTAAGGTTATAGAGTTTCATCGTTTATCCCAGTACTCGTGCGCCTGCCGTGTCCAGACGGCAAATATGAACAAAGCCTTCCTGATTTTGCAGGTAGTGTTTAGTCAGCCAGTCGGCCACGCGCTGCGCGGTGTCGGGCTTATCGCATAGTGCAAAGAGCGTCGGGCCTGAGCCAGAAATCCCGCAGGCCTGTGCGCCGATATCCATCGATGCCTGACGCGCTTCATTAAAGCCCGGCAGCAGTTTGGTGCGATACGGCTCGGCAATCACATCTTTCATCAGCTTCGCGGCTAGCGCAGGCTGACGGGTATAACAGGCATGAATAAACCCGGCCAGATGCCGGCCATGCGCGATGCAGTCCTGTCGACGATACTGCGCGGGCAGAATCGCGCGAGCTTCCGCAGTGGAGACTTTGATCCCCGGATAGGCTAACACCCACAGCCATTCATCAAAGCCTGGCACTTGCTGGCTGATGATGCCGTTTTCTTCAATCATCAACTGCATGCCCCCCAGGAAACAGGGGGCGACGTTGTCGTAATGAATACTGCCGGAAATACGGCCTTCCAGCTCGCCCATCAGGGATAAGAGGCGGTTGTTATTCAGTGGCTTACCGCAGTGTTCGTTCATTGCCACCAGGGCGGCCACAACCGAACACGCGCTGGAACCCAGCCCCGAGCCAATCGGCATGCTTTTCTCAAGGGTCATTGTGACGGGGACATTTTTGCCAATTTCCTGGCAGAAGCGTTCCCAGCACTGATAAACAATATTTTCCCGCGGCTCCACGGGCAATTTGCTGGCAAAACGGCCCACGTTGATGAGGCTGAAACTCTCCGCCGCGTCGACAGTAACCGTATCGCCCAGAAGCGATCCATCCACCGGCGTCACCGCCGCGCCCAGGACGTCAAATCCGACGCTCATATTGGCGCTGGAAGCCGGGGCATACACTTTGACCATCTTAAACTCCTAACTTCCATGACAGGGTACGCAACAGATCGGCAAATACGCCCGCCGCCGTCACATCGTTCCCTGCGCCGTACCCGCGTAAGACCAGCGGCAGCGGCTGATAATAGTGGCTGTAAAACGCGAGGGCATTTTCGCCGTTTTTCACTTTGTATAGCGGATCGTTACCGTCCACTTCAGCTACCTTCACGCGGCAGACGCCGTCGTCTTCAATGTTGCCAACATAGCGCAATACCTTGCCTTCATCACGGGCTTTCGCGACCCGGGCGGCAAACTCATCGTCCAGCGCCGGTAAACGGTCCATAAAGGCGGCCACGTCTCCGCTGTCGTCAAACGTGTTTGGCAGTACAGGTTCAATCACGATATCCGAAAGCTCAAGCTCGCGACCGGTTTCGCGGGCCAGGATCAACAGCTTGCGCGCAACGTCCATCCCGGAAAGATCGTCGCGTGGATCCGGCTCGGTATAACCCAGCTCACGTGCGGCGCGCGTCGCTTCTGACAGGCTCATCCCTTCATCCAGCTTGCCGAAGATAAACGACAGCGAGCCGGAAAGGATCCCCGAGAAACGCTGCAGCTCATCACCCGCGTTAAGCAGGTTTTGCAGGTTCTCAATCACCGGCAGGCCCGCCCCCACGTTGGTATCGTAGAGGAATTTACGCCGTGACTTACTGGCCGCAAGACGTAACTGGTGGTAATACGCCATCGACGAGGTATTCGCCTTTTTGTTCGGCGTCACTACGTGGAAGCCTTCACGCAGGAAATCAGCGTATTGATCCGCCACCGCCTGGTGCGAGGTACAGTCGACGATGACCGGGTTCAGCAGATGGTACTCTTTCACCAGACGAATCAGGCGCCCCAGGTTAAACGGCTCTTTGGCCTCAGCCATCTCAGCCTGCCAGTTCTCCAGGCTTAACCCGTGAACGTTGGTCAGCAGCGCCCTGGAGTTGGCAATCCCGCATACGCGCAGATCGATATGCTTACTCTTCAGCCAGCTCTGCTGACGTTTCAGCTGCTCCAGCAGCGCGCCGCCGACACCGCCGACGCCAATCAGGAAGACCTCAATCACCTGATCGGTATTAAACAGCATTTGATGCGTCACCCGCACACCCGTGGTCGCATCGTCGTTATTCACCACCACCGAAATCGACCGCTCTGATGAACCCTGAGCAATCGCCACGATATTAATATTGGCGCGAGCGAGCGCCGCAAAGAATTTTGCGGAGATCCCGCGCAGCGTCCGCATCCCGTCACCGACCACGGAGATGATCGCCAGGCGCTCCTGAATTGACAGAGGCTCCAGAAGCTCCTCTTTTAGCTCCAGATAGAACTCCTCTTCCAGCGCACGGCGGGCACGCAAACAATCCCCCTGATGGACGCAGAAGCTGATGCTGTATTCAGAAGAGGACTGGGTGATCAACACGACCGAGATACCGTTGCGTGACATGGCGGCAAATACGCGCGCTGCCATGCCGACCATCCCTTTCATGCCCGGGCCAGACACGCTGAACATCGCCATATTATTCAGGTTTGAAATGCCTTTTACCGGCAGGTCGTCCTCTTCATGGCTGGCGCCAATCAGCGTTCCCGGTGCCTGTGGGTTACCGGTGTTTTTGATCAGGCAAGGGATCTGGAATTGCGCAATAGGTGAAATGGTGCGTGGATGAAGCACTTTCGCGCCGAAGTACGACAGCTCCATCGCTTCCTGGTAGGACATGGATTTCAGCAATCTGGCATCGGGCACCTGACGTGGATCGCAGGTATAGACGCCATCGACGTCTGTCCAGATTTCACAGCAGTCGGCACGCAGGCAGGCAGCCAGTACGGCAGCCGAGTAGTCTGAACCGTTGCGCCCCAGCACAACCAGCTCGCCCTTTTCGTTTCCGGCGGTAAAGCCCGCCATCAGAATCATATGGTCAGACGGAATTTTGCTGGCAGCGATGCGGCGAGTGGATTCGGCAATATCCACGGTGGATTCGAGGTAATGTCCAACGGCCAGCAATTTTTCAACGGGATCGATAACGGTAACGCTGTGACCACGGGCTTCCAGCAGGCCAGCCATGATCGCGATAGAGAGTTTTTCGCCACGGCAGATGAGCGCAGCATTGATGCTGTCCGGACATTGCCCCAGCAGGCTGATTCCATGCAAAACGTGTTTGATCTGAGCAAACTCTTGCTCTACAAACGCTTTCAGTTGGGCAAGAGGGAAACCCGGCTGGATCTCCGCCAGCCCCTGCAGCAACTCGGCAAAAATACGCTCGGCGTCACTGATGTTCGGGAAGGCATCCTGACCACCGATGGTTTTTTCAATCATCGCCACCAGATGGTTGGTTATTTTCGCCGGGGCAGAGAGGACGGTCGCAACCTGCCCCTGCCTGGCATTGCTTTCCAGGATGTCGGCAACACGCAGAAAACGTTCTGCATTTGCCACTGATGTACCGCCGAACTTCAACACTCGCATGGTATTACCTCATTTCCTTTAGCCGAAAAAAAAGCCCGCACTGGTTAGGTGCGGGCTTTTTTCTGTTTTTCCTGTTACGCGTCAGCCCGCATCGTTACCTGTGGTAATGATGATGGTTGTTGTAATGGTGGTGGTGCTGATGCGATTCATGGATGTTGTGTGCCTGTCATTATTATCTGTCTGTCCTGTATCCTTTTAGGGTTAAAGTATCCGACACCTGAAGTCAATTAATTTTTAAATTGCTCACCGTTCGCGCGCCTCTGCCGACGCGCTGTAGCCCGTTTACTTTCATCCAGAAACATCCAGTTGCAACCCTTATCAACAGCCCCTTCAACCATAATAAAAAAGCATCTCAGAATTTTATTCTGGCAATTTTTTTTCAATATCATGCAGCAACTGGTGCAGCATTGCGGTGTCTCGCTGTGTCAGAAGCCCCAAACGCTGGTGCAGCCAGTCAGCCAGTTTTTGGTCGTCTGCAACATCCAGGCGAGACATCAGCGCCTGCGTACGTGAACGCAAGGCCCGCAGCTGATTTTCATCGGCGCCGTTCGCAGCAGGTGCCGGAATTTGCATTAAGGACGCTAATTGATAGCAGTACACCATCACCGCCTGGCCTAAATTGAGCGAGGGGTAATCGGCCACCATCGGCACACCGGTCAACACATCCGCCAGCTCCAGCTCTTCATTGGTGAGGCCCGAATCTTCACGGCCAAACACCAGTGCTGCCCTCGTTAACCAACTGCTTTTTTCCGTCAGTATCGGCAGCAGTTCAACCGGCGTAGCGTAGTGATGAAACTTCGCCCGACTCCGCGCCGTGGTCGCAACGGTGAAAGAAACATCCTGCAGAGCGTCAGCCAGCGTAGGGTAAGTCGTTATGTTATCTAGAATTTCTCCCGACCCGTGCGCAACCCATCGCGCCGCCGGTTCACGATGCGCATCACTGGCAACAATACGCAGATCGGTAAAACCCATGGTCTTCATTGCCCGGGCGGCGGCGCCAATATTTTCGGCTCTTGCTGGCGAAACCAGTACTATCGATAAGTGCATTTATGCTCTCTTTCTAATCAGTTAGCGGATAAAAATGTGATGTGCTTCAACATATTACGCAGCGCGAATTTACAAAATTGCAACACAAATCACCGAAATCGCGTTTCAAGACAAATTAAAAAGGCTAAACTGTTCTGAGACGGAACTATCAGTGATAATGTTAACAGATGCTGCTTATCCTCATGTTTACTAATGATAATAAGGGTATTGATACGCTTTTTGAATTGGATTCACATCGTTTATTAATCAAGATCCGCAACTAGTTGGTTTATTGAAAAATTGTGACAAAGGCTACCATTCAGATACGATGATTTCATCAAAGTGTTATCGTGCTACAATTGAACTTGATATATGTCAACGAAGCGTAGTTTTATTGGGTGTCCGGTGTCACTTAGCCTGTTATGTTGCTGTTAAAATGGTTAGGATGACAGCCGTTTTTGACACTGTCGGGTTCAGAGGGAAAGTACCCACGACCAAGCTAATGATGTTGTTGACGTTGATGGAAAGTGCATCAAGAACGCAATTACGTACTTTAGTCACGTTAGCCCGGTCATGTTAATTTGCGACATGCATCAGGCAGGTCAGGGACTTTTGTACTTCCTGTTTCGATTTAGTTGGCAATTTAGGTAGCAAACATGCAGACCCCGCACATTCTTATCGTTGAAGACGAGTTGGT
>Ga0209281_1000647_pt1 | contig 37601 bp, 37 predicted proteins | sample MedtruBG_FD_187514 | JGI IMG/M metagenome (GOLD analysis project Ga0209281, IMG submission 187514) | Root nodule microbial communities of legume samples collected from California, USA - Medicago truncatula BG (SPAdes) (version 2) | ecosystem: Host-associated > Plants > Roots > Nodule | place... | reverse complement strand
TCCGCGAGAATGAAAGGCAGGCCGCCGCTCACCATCTTGTGGGCGACGCGGATGCGCTGGCTGAAATGCGGCGGGCAGGCGACCCAGCCGCCGCGTACGCCGGCAGCAACGGACTTCGAAAGACCGCCGACGAGGAAGGTCCGCTCGGGCGCTAGTTCCATCAGCAACGGGAGCGGGTCTCCGGTCATGGAACCGTAGAGATTGTCCTCGACCAGCCAGACGCCGTATTTGCGCGCGATGTCGGCGATTGCCTGGCGCCGGTCGAGCGGCATGACCGCGACCGTCGGGTTCTGCGCGCCGGGCATCAGAAAGGCGAGTTTCGGGTGCTGCTGGGCACAGACACGCTCGAAATCCTCCGGCCGCATCCCGAATTCGTCACTTTCCACCAGCGCGATCCGCCGGCCGATGAGGCCGGCGCTGCGGCTGATCTGGGAATAGGTCAACGTCTCGAAGGCGATGCGGTCGCCAGGGGAGGTGACGGCCGAGATCACCGCGACGACGGCGGCATGAGCCCCAAGCGTCGGAACGACCGTTTCCGGTCCCGGCCGGAAATTGCCGCGTGCCAGCCATTGAGACCCGGCCTCGAACCAATGATCCGGAAAGTTGCGGGCATAGCTCGCAATGTCCCCGTGATGCTCGCGACTGATATCTCCAAGCAGTTGGGCCAGAATGTCGCCCTGTCCGATATCAGGAGCGGCGGTGCTGTCGAAGCGGAGTTTGCCGGCCGGGGCTATGAGCGGGCGTGTCCCTGAAAGCGACGTCGTCAGCGGATCCGACTGCTCCGGCGGCCGGCTTTCCGGATGATCGAGAACGTAGGTGCCGCGGCCGACCTCGCCGCTGACGAGACCACGTTCGCGCACAACGCCGTAGGCACGCCCGATCGTGCCGATCGTCACGCCGACATCGAAAGCGAGATTGCGCTGGGGCGGCAGCTTCGTACCCGCGGGCAGGGTGCCGTTGCCGATCGCCTCTTCGATCTGATCGGCAATGCGCGCGTAAAGCGGCCCGTGACCTTGTTCAATGTCGGGAAGCCAAGTTGTCATAGTGACAATTCTCTATATTGCGCGACATTTCATGTCAATTATCTCTATGGCAGCAGATGCAATGCGGGCAATGGTGATGACAATGGGTGCAATTGATGCAATTCGGCCTTTGGAGCGAGATCCGCGGCCACCGGCGCGCTTCGGCATTGATTCGCGAGGTGGCGCGGGAAATGTGTTGTCGCGGCTTTGGCAGCTCTATTGCGCGCTCGCGTCCAAGAGGCGCAGCCGTTTGGCTCTCGACGAACTGAGCACGCATCTGCTCGACGATATAGGCGTGAGCGAAAAGGAGGCGCGGCGTGAGTCGGCCGTCCCCTTCTGGCGGTAGGGTGTCCGGCAAAAATGTTTCCTCCCTCACCCCTGTGAGAGACACGGGAATGAGGGCAATGAGAGCGTCGCCACGCGGAAGGTGGCGTTGCCGAAGACGGTCGGATCAGCTGCAGCCTTTGCCGCCGGCAGCCCAGCGGCGCACATCCGCGGCGATGCGCGTCCCTACGGGCTCGCTCATCAACGGGCCGAAGGCCTGCAGGCGGGCGGGTTGACCCTCGGCCTCGACCACGGCAAGCGGGCGCGATTCCGGTGATTTGCGCGGGACAATCAGGATGCGCGGGCGTCCGGAGAAGGAGTTGAGTTCGGGGGCGAGGCGATAGGCTTTGAACGCCGCATCGCCCGACTTGAACCAGCAGCCGCTCGCGCCGAGAGCGACGCGCTCCATCGTCGGCAGCGCCGCGGAACTTGCGGCCGGTGCGGCGGGACGCCCCGACTGGCAAGCGGCGACAAGCGTCAGGCTGGCGGCAACGCAGGCGAGCGCAAGGGAACGTCCGTTGAAAATGGATGACATAGGATGTCTCGCGGAACTGGTGGCGAACGCCGCCTTCCAGCGGCGACCGGAGCAATTTCAAAAAGTACGAAGCGGTTTTCCACCCGTATTGCTACATGACAAAACTTAAGCAGCAATTACGTCCAGCGCGGAGGCGAAGAGTCCTCGGCCGTCCGCGCCGCCATGAGCGGACTCGATCAGGTTTTCCGGATGCGGCATCATGCCGAGCACATTGCCCTTCGCGTTCAGGACGCCGGCAATGTCGTTGACGGAGCCGTTCGGATTGGTTCCTTCGGCATAGCGGAACACGACCTGGCCATTGCCTTCGATTGCCTTCAACGTTTCAGCATCGGCGAAATAGTTGCCGTCATGGTGGGCGACGGGGCTGCGGATCACCTGACCCTTGGCGTAGGCGCGGGTGAAAGCGGTGTCGGCGTTGACGACTTCCAGCTTCACCTCGCGGCAGACGAACTTCAGCGAGGCGTTGCGCATCAGCGCGCCTGGCAGGAGGCCCGCCTCGACGAGGATTTGGAAACCGTTGCAGACGCCGAGTACGCGCACGCCTTGCTCTGCCTTGGCCTTGATCGCCTGCATCACCGGCATGCGTGCAGCGATCGCGCCGCAGCGCAGGTAGTCGCCATAGGAGAAGCCGCCGGGAATGACGATCAGGTCCACATCCGGGATTTCGGTCTCCGTCTGCCAGACGGTGACCGGCGCCTTGCCGGAAATCTTCGTCAGCGCCGCGATCATGTCGCAGTCGCGATTGAGACCAGGAAGCTGAACGACGGCGGACTTCATGACGTACCTATCTTGCCTTTGCCCCCGGCATATAAGGATTTCCGGGGCTGTTTCAACGCAGTGCAATGGCCGCCCCCGCCGTCAGGCGAGGGAGATGCTGTAGTTTTCGATAACGGTATTGGCGAGCAGCTTTTCGCACATGGCCTTGAGGTCGGCTTCCGCCTTGGCCTTGTCGGCGGTTTCGAGCTGAAGATCGAAGACCTTGCCCTGCCGCACCTGGCCGATGCCGTCAAAGCCGAGAGCGCCGAGCGCGCCTTCGATCGCTTTGCCCTGCGGGTCGAGAACACCGTTCTTCAGCGTCACGGTTACGCGTGCCTTGATCACTTTTGCTTATCCCCGAGATTACTTGACCAGCACCGGACCCGAACCGCGCGGCGGCTCGTTTTCATTGATGATGCCGAGGCGGCGGGCCACTTCCTGATAGGCTTCGACAAGTCCGCCCATATCGCGGCGGAACCGGTCCTTGTCCATCTTTTCCTTCGTCTCGATGTCCCAGAGACGGCAGCTGTCGGGGGAAATCTCGTCGGCCAGGACGATGCGCATCATGTCGCCCTCATAGAGGCGGCCGCATTCGACCTTGAAGTCGACGAGCTGGATGCCGACGCCGAGGAAGAGGCCGGAAAGGAAATCGTTGATGCGGATGGCGAGCGCCATGATGTCGTCGAGTTCCTGCGGGCTCGCCCAGCCGAAAGCCGTGATGTGCTCTTCGGAGACCATCGGGTCGTCGAGGGCGTCGGCCTTGTAATAGAATTCGATGATCGAGCGCGGCAGTACGGTGCCTTCCTCGATGCCGAGGCGCTTGGCAAGAGATCCGGCAGCAACATTGCGCACGACGATCTCGAGCGGAATGATTTCCACTTCCTTGATCAACTGCTCGCGCATGTTGAGGCGGCGGATGAAATGGGTCGGAATGCCGATCTTGTTCAGATGGGTGAAGATGTACTCGGAAATCCGGTTGTTGAGCACGCCCTTGCCGTCGATGACGTCATGTTTCTTCTTGTTGAAGGCGGTGGCGTCGTCCTTGAAGAACTGGATCAGCGTGCCCGGTTCCGGACCCTCGTAAAGGATCTTGGCCTTGCCCTCGTAGATGCGGCGGCGACGATTCATGGATCTGTCTCTGTGGTTGTTGGCGCTCTTGGGAGGCGCATTGGGAATTTTCTCAGCGGGTCCATATCCGAAAAGAAGACAATTAACAATCGGCGTGTCTTTCCATCCCCGGATTAGATTAGGCTATCATGAAAGTCGCCGAAGGCGAAAAGGCGCATTGCACTTTCGAGAGCCTTTTGGTTTATGCGATGGTGCTTCGGGCAGCATATTTTTGAGGGAGATCGATTGATGACCACGATGCAGGATCGCGAGAAGGCTTTCGAGGCGAAGTTCGCACTGGACGAGGAGTTGAGGTTCAAGGCGACCGCACGCCGCAACAAACTGCTTGGCCTTTGGGCCGCCGGTCTGCTCGCCAAGTCGGACCCGGAAGCCTATGCGAGCGAAATCGTCGCCGCGGACTTCGAAGAGGCCGGGCACGAGGACGTCGTGCGCAAGATCAAGACCGATTTCGATGCGGCCGGCGTTGCCATATCCGAAGACGACATTCGCGTCCGCATGATTGAGTTGCTCTCGGAAGCGGTCGCACAGCTACAGAAAAACTGAACCGATACCTCCATGCCGCCGCCCGGCAGAGACCGGGCGGCGTTTCTTTGAGCCGCGCCCGCTGTCATGCGAAGACGCGACCATCGAAGAGCTTTCGCGCGGTGCGCAGAAACGAGCATTCCTCCACGCTGCCGGCGTTGTCGAGCCGAAGCAGGATTTCCATACGTCCCGTCGGGTGCTCGACGGCCACGGTCTTTTCCTCGCCCTCCGGCAAAATGGCCAGGGACGCTGCGGGACTGTTTGGCAGCAGGCACGCCGTGGCCACGCTGAGTGCGCCAAAGACGCCGATCGAAGCATGTACGCGGTGGGGAATGAAGCTGCGGGTCATGATGGCGCCGCCATTCACCGGAAGGGCGACCAAGGTCATCTTGGGTACGGACTTTTTCATGACGTCGCCCAAATTCATCAGCGGTCCTGCGGCGAGGCGGATGCGCTCGATACGCGCCTTGACGGACTCGTTCGCCTCGAGCTCTTCGCGGCTCTCATACCCCGTCAGGCCGAAATCCGCCGCCCGCATGACAACGACCGGCATTCCGTTGTCGATCAGGGTGCAGGCAACACCCTCGATCTCGTTTGCGGCCGAGCCGGTCGGCAGCAATGCGCCACAGCTTGAACCGGCGGCGTCCGTAAAGGTCAGATAGACGGGTGCTGCGGGAGTCGGCACCCCGTCGATCGATGCGTCGCCCGCATAGACCGGTCGGCCATTCGCGGTGCGGATGCGCGCGACAGCCGACTGGGACGTGTTCTCCATGTAGATTCGGATGGCGGTTTCGCCTTCCGCGGCTTCGACCAGCCCGCGCTCGACGGCAAAAGCGCCGACTCCGGCAAGTATATTGCCGCAATTCTGGCTGTCGCTTACCAGTGCCTGATCGACGAAGACCTGGAGAAAGAGAAAGTCTACGTCGAAATCGGGCCGGGCCGAGGCGCGAACGACGGCCACCTTGCTCGTCAGCGGATCGGCCCCGCCGATGCCGTCGATCTGACGCGGGTCGGGCGACCCCATGATGCGCAGCAGGAGCCGGTCGCGCTCCCCGGCGTCGGCGGGAAGATCGTCGGCGAGGAAATAGGCGCCTTTCGACGTGCCGCCCCTCATCATCATGCACGCGATGCCATCCGGCGTCATGTGTTCACTCCTGTCAGGTCGTTTCAAGGAAGAGGAAGCGCGAGCAGCTTGCCGAAGACCAGATAGGCGATCGCCCAGAAGCCGGCCCCGGTTGCGACGGCTCGGACGAGCGGTTTCTCGCCGGGAAAGAGCAGCGTCGCCACGCCCGCGCCGATTCCGAGGCAAAGGGCCAGCCCGATCCAGTTCGCGCCGAGACACACCGCGACGAAGAGAGCCATCAGGCCGCTGACGCGTGCAATGTCGACCCTGCCGTGCGTTCCGCCGAGATCGACGCCCCTCAGGACCTGAACGAGATAGACAGCCGACACGGCCGTACCGAATACAGCAACCTGAATGGGCAGCGAACCCGGCCCGACATCGCCTCGTGAATGTCCAGCCGGCAGTCCGAGGCTCAACAGCAGGAAGCCCACGTTCCAGCCGATGCATACAAGGGCCGCGACGAGGTTTTGCCAATAATGCCCGTGCGGTGCCTCCCCGCCGTGCCCGGCGGAGAGGACATGTATCGAAGTACCCGATGCGTGATCGCTCATTCGACGTATCCGTTGGCCTTGAGGAATTCGAGCTGGTTGGCGAGGTCGCTCTGCGCCCGTTTGGTGAACTCCTCTTCCTTCCAGTCGGGGCTATCCTGGAACTGCTCGGTCTGGAACTTCTTCCAGTCCTCGGATGCGGTCACTTTGTCCACTGCAGCCTGGATGGCGCCGACGGCGTCGTCGGGTGTTCCCGCCTTTACCGCGACACCGCGCCAGATCGCCCCCTCGATGTCGTAGCCCTGCTCCTTGAACGTCGGTACGTCGGGCAGGAACGCGCTACGCTCGTCGGTCGAAACGCCAAGCAGCTTGATCTCGCCGCTTTTGACCTGCGCAAGGCCGGTCGATGGCGTCATCATGGCAGCATCGAGGTGCTTGCCGAGGAGGCCGAGCGTCACCTTGCCTGACGCGTCATGCGGGATCCAGCCGCTCTCGAAACCGCCCTTCTTCATGAGCTGGTACAGCATGTACTGATGAAAGCCGCCGGGCGCATGGCCGCCGACCTTCAGCCCGTTCGGATTGTCCTTCATGTATTTGGTGAAATCGTCGACGGACTTGAATTGGCTGTCGGAAAGCACCGCAAGCGAAGACGGCTCCGACTGCATGGCCCGAAGCAGGCGGAAATCCTCGAGTTCGAAGGGAATGAGCCCCTGGGCGATGCCGAAGGTCAGCGTTCCGGTGAGGACGAGGATGTTGTAGCCGTCGGCCGGCTGCGTCATGATCTGCGAGACGCCGACGGCGCCGCTCCCGCCCGGCCTGTTGTCTACCTTCACCGTCCACCCTGCCTCCTTTTCCAGGAGCTCGGCGAGCTTGCGGCCGTAAGTGTCGAGCGCTCCTCCGGCACCCGCCCAAACCACCAGCGTCACCGGCTTTTCCGGAAATTCCGCGGCGATCGAGTTCGCCGGTACGGCAAATCCCGACAGGGCGAGGGCCAGTCCCACAGCCGCGCCTGCCATGCGCGTCCCAAACGTTCTTCTTGTAATACTCATTTCTTCTCCTCCAGTTGGATGCTTTTCAACGGACGGTGCCGTCCGCCGTTTCTTCGGTCCGCGCACTGGCGCGGTGCGCCTGGATCCGCCGCCAAAGCGGCGTCAGCAGGCTGACGAGGCTCAGGATGAGGAAGATCAGGCTGATCGGATCGGTGACGAAGATCGTGTAGTCGCCTTGCGAGGACACGAGCGCGGTACGGTAGTTCGACTCCACCAGATAGCCGAGCACCATAGCCAGAATGACGGGGGCGACCGGGAAGCGGAGCTTCTTCATGAGATAGCCGACGACGCCGAAGCCGAGCATCAGATAAACGTCGAACATCAGGTTGCGGATGGCGAAGGCGCCGAGAACGGCAAAGGCCATGATGCCGACGGCGATCACCGCATCGGGCAGTCGCATCACTCGGGCCATGAGCGGCAGGAAAAGAGAGCCGGCGGCATATTGCACCAGCGACGCGATGATCGTACCGAAAAGAATCGCATAGACCAGCGATGGCGCCTCGTTGAAGAGCTGCGGACCGGGATGCAGACCGTGCATGATAAGTGCGCCGACCATGATCGCAGTCGTCGGGGAACCGGGAACACCGAGCGCAAGGAGAGGCACGAGTGCGCCGCCGACTGTGGCGTTGTTGGCGGCTTCAGGTGCCGCGATGCCGTTTGCGGAGCCATTGCCGAACTCTTCGGGATGACGGTCCCGGGCGCGGGCATAATCTCGGGCGACCCAACAGGCGATGTTGCCGCCGACGCCTGGAAGAATTCCGAGCAGCGTGCCGATGACCGAACCGGAGAGCATGGAGTGCCAGGTTTCCTTCCACAGCGCCGCTGACATGAAGACGTGGCCAACCTTGTCCTTGATGGACGGCGCCGACACCACGCGGCTCTCGACCATCGCTAGCGCTTCCGACACGGCGAAGAGGCCGATGAGTGCCGCCAGAAACGGTACGCCCTCATAGAGCTGGAAAAGTCCGAAGGTGAAGCGCGGCGTGCCGGCGATCGGATCTATGCCCACCGTCGCGAGCGCAAGACCGAAGGCCGCACAGGCAAGACCCTTCACCAGCGAACCGCCGGACAGTGCCGCGACCGAGCTCAGGCCGAATACGCCGACGGCGAAATATCCGGCCGGGCCGAACTTCAACGCCAGCGAGGCGAGCGGCATGGCCAGCAGCAGCAGCGCGAGCCCGCCGAGAACCCCGCCGACGGTGGAGGCCGTCAGTGAGATCGAGATCGCCTCGTTCGCCTTGCCCTGTCGAGCCATGGAATAGCCGTCGATCGCGGTCGCCGCAGCGGCGGCCGTGCCCGGCGTCGACAGGAGGATCGCGCTTATCGAGCCACCATATTCGGCGGAGGTATAGAGCGAGATCATCAGCAGCATGCTGAGCTCGGGGCCGAGATTGTAGGTGAACGGGATGAGCAGGCTCAATCCGATCGACGGACCAAGCCCGGGCAGGGCGCCGATGACGATCCCGAGCAGGGCCCCGGTGACGAGTACGGCAACTCCGGAAAGGCTGAAGATGACGCCGAGCGACTGTAAGATACCGTCCATCTCAACTGTCCCTCGCCAAGCGGCGTGCGAGCACCGGCACGAAACCGCGATAGCCATCATTCACGGAGAGCCCCTGATCCTTCATCGCCGCATGGGCGGCGGCGATCGTCTCGCAGGCAGCCCGCGACATGGGGGCGTTCAAGCCGAAGGATTCTATCGTTTCGGCCGCTTCGGTCATCTCCGTCACGCGACGGGCGCCGTGCTCGAAGGTTCGGGAAAGGTAATAGTCGGCGACATCACGCCAGTCGAGGCCGGGAAAGGTCTCCTGGACCGAATCGAGAATGCGCTCGGTAACGCCGGCCCGTTCCGCCGAGGACAGAGCTTCGATCAGCAGGGCCTCGACGCCTTTGATCATCACCGAACGGATCATCTTCAGCGACGAAGCTTGGCCCGGGGTCTCACCGACCGCTTCGAGGTTCATGCCGAGCGCGTTTAGGCGCTCAGCCACCTCGACGGCGCGCCTGCCCGCGACGAGGATCGGAACCTTCTCCGCATAGGGTGGCACACGCGCCATGACGGCGCCTTCCACGAAGCTGCCCTTCCCGGTCGCGATGGCGCCGGCTGCGAGTGCCTTGGTGTCGGGCCCGACGGAGTTGAGGTCGATGAAGACCGCCTCGTCGGAAAGATGCGGCGCCGCCGAGGCGGCGACGGCCTTCGTCGCGGCACCCACGACGAGCGACAGCACGACATCCGCGCAAGCAATGCCGGCCACGTCGTCGAGCGGTTCGACACCGAGTTCCGCCGCTCGAGCCCGCAGGGCGCCGGAAGCAGCCGGGTCGTTGAAGCGCAAATCGTAAGCGGCGAGCCGCGCGGCGTTCCGGCCGCCAAGCCCGCCGGCGATGGACTGCGCTGCCTCGCCGAAGCCGATGAATGCAATCGTGGTCATTCGTCCTCCCTGCAGAAATGGCTCCTGCGCCATCTCCCGCTCAATCGATATATTTCAGTCCTTTGGCGGCCAGTGCGCCGCGCATGTCGTAGATGTCCAGTCCCAGTTCGCCGGCGGCCAGCCGCTCACGCGTCTTGCGCTCCTTCTCGAGCCGGGCGCGCGAGGCCGCGACCGCTTGTTCGGCCTGCGCTTTCGGCACGACCATGACCCCGTCGTCGTCGGCGATGACGACATCGCCGGGTGCCACGGTGGCGCCTGCGCAGACGATCGGCACGTTGACCGAACCAAGCGTCGCCTTCACCGTTCCCTGTGCCGAGACGAACCGCGACCAGACGGGAAAGCCGATTTCCTCCAATTCGCTGACGTCCCGTACCCCGGCCTCGATGATCAGTCCGCGCACGCCACGCACCATGAGGGAGGTCGCAAGCAATTCGCCGAAATAGCCGGCGTCGCAAGGTGAGGTCGGTGCGACAACGAGAATGTCGCCTTCGCGGCATTGCTCGACCGCTACATGGATCATCCAGTTGTCGGCAGGCGGTATCGAGACCGTTACCGCCGTACCCGCCACGCGCGCCCCGCGCCAGACGGGCCGCATATAGGACTGCATCAGGCCGGTACGGCCCATCGCCTCGTGCACCGTCGCAACGCCGCACTCCGCCAGGGCGTCTGCGAGGCTTCTATCGGTGCGCTCGATATTCCGGTGAACCACGCTCATGCCAGCGCTCCATGGCCGAGGGTACCGGTGACGTGCGGGAAGACGGCCTCGTAGGCCTCTCCATAGGTGATCTTGTAGTCGGAATTGCGCGAGGCCTGGACGCCTCGCTGGAGGGCGACACGGGTATAATATTCCCAGAGATGCTCTTGTCCCTCCATGCACTTGATCGCCGCCAGTTTCTTCTCCCAGACATCGGTGATGTCGAGCAGGAAGTTTGGCTTCCAGTTGCATTGTTCCGGCTGGTGCGGCTCGAAGAGATAAACCGGCGGGGCGCCGAGTACGGGCGTGCTGGGCTTGTGCCCATGCGCCTGGGCTATGACACGCGCATGCTGGGCGAATTCGGTCGCCATCGGATGATCGAAGTTGTACGGGTCCTGCCGCGAGTGCGTCAGCATGAACTCCGGGCGTATTTCGCGGTAGAGGTCCACCAGCCGATCGAAAGCTTCCGGCGTCACCTGAATGGGATAATCGCCAAGATCGTAGAACAGGATATCGTGAACGCCGAGCGCCTTCGCGGCGTTCTCCGCCTCGCGCCGACGGTCCGCCTTCACGGTCTCGAGAGTCATTCCCGACTTCTTCCAAAGCTTCGCCGACTCGCCGCGCTCGCCGAAGGACAGGCAAACGACGGTGACTGCATAACCCTGTCTTGCGTGGGCCGCGATCGCGCCGCCAGCCCTCCAGACGAAGTCGGCCGAATGGGCGCTGACGACGAGTCCGGTCTTTTGATGCATATCCATGCTCCTTCATTCTTCGGAGTGGACACTGGCACCGAACAGGGCTCGGGTGCTAATACGAAAGCCGAGCCACGCTATAGTTTTTTTCGAATCTGCCTCTGGAGCAGAGATGATCGCAATGGACATCAACCTCCGGCATCTGCGGGTCTTCATGCAGGTCTGCGAGACGGGCAGCCTCAACCGGGCGGCCGCCGAGCTGCACATTTCACAACCCTCCGTCTCGGTTGCGCTGGCGGGTATCGAGCGCCGCTTCGGCGCGAAACTCCTGTCACGCTATGCTGCCGGCAGTCAGCCGACGGCGGCCGGCGAGGTTCTCTTGATGCGGCTTCGCCGCATGGAGAACCAGATCGCCTCGGCGCTGGCCGAACTCTTCGGCGTGAGTTCGCAGCGAGACCCGACGCTGGTCGCCAAATGTCTCGCCCGGATCGGCTTTCGGCAGATCGAGGCGCTGATCGCCCTTTCCGGCAGCGGTTCGATTACCGAGGCCGCGCGCAGCGGCGGCGGCTCGCCGGCAGCGCTGCACCGGGCCTTGCACGACCTGCAGACCAATATCGGCAGGGCCATCCTTATGCGCAGTCCGGCCGGCGTGGCGCCGAATGCGCTAGGCCGCCGCCTTGCGATCCGCTGGCAGGTCGCTCTCACCGAACTGGAGCAGGCTGTGGATGAAATCCGTGAAAACGAGGGGCGCATGGAGGGGCGGATCAAGATTGCAAGTCTTCCGCTTGCGCGCACCCTGTTGCTTGCGCGCGCCGTCAACCCGCTTATGGCGGCTCACCCGAATGCTCGGGTGGAAGTCATGGATGGCTCTTACGAGGCTCTGTCGCAGCAGTTGCGCACCGGCGCGAGCGACATTCTGATCGGAGCGCTGCGTTCGGGCAGCGACCTCGAGGGGCTGCGGGCGGAGCCCCTTTTCGAGGACCCCTATGCGGTCGTCGGACGATCCGGGCACCCGCTTCTCAACAGCGACGGCAAGGGCGCATCGCTTGACCAGCTCGCCGCCCAGCAATGGGTCGCCCAGCGGCCCGGCACGCCTATCCGGGCCGCATTCGACGCGCTCTTTGCTGGTTGCCGGGATGCGCCAAGGGCGAGCATCGAGACGAGCTCGCTCGTTCTCACGCGTGCCATCATTCTGGAAAGCGACCGGCTGTCGATGCTCTCTCGCCGCCAGATCGCCATCGAGGAAAGAGAAAACCTTCTTGGCTGCGTTCCGGTCGCCGACGAGGTGCGCAGCCGGCTCCGGACGCGAACCATCGGTATCACCGTTCGGGAGAACTGGTTGCCGAGCAGGCTTCAGAAAACTTTTCTCGAATGCCTGCGCGTCGCGGCAGCGGGTCTCGGCCAGGCGTGAGTTCCGGTGTCCAACACGGACGTGCCTTACGCCCGCAGGCGGCTCAGGAACTGGGCGAAGACCATCGAGCCTTCCGGCCAGGGGCCGTGGCCGGACTCCGTGTTGATGTGGCCGGCGTCGCCGGCATCGACGAGCAACGATCCCCAGGCGTTGGCGATGTCGCCGGCGTGCTCGTAAGAGCCGAAGGAATCGTTGCGGCTGGCCACCATGACCGACGGGAAGGGCAGGGGATCGCGCGGATAGGGGCCGAAGGTCATCAGGTGTTTCGGCCGGATCTTCGGATTGGCGACGTCCGGCGGAGCAACCAGGAATGCGCCGGCAATCTGCCGCGTGCAGTGAGGCAGTGCGTGGATCGCCGTGGCAACGCCGAGCGAATGCGCGACGATGACGACAGGCTTCTCAGCGGCGTTGACCTCCTCGATCATGCGCGCCACCCAATCCTCCCGCACCGGCTTCGACCATTCTGCCTGCTCGACGCGGCGCGCGGTCGACAGTTTGCGCTCCCATCGGGTCTGCCAATGGTTCGGGCCCGAGTTGGTGTAGCCGGGAACGATGAGGATGTGCGTTTCGGAAACCTTCATGATCGTCGCGATTTGAAGTCGAAAAAGGCCGAAGTCAAGGCGGAGGCGACAGAGGCCGCATTTTCTGTATAATCGCACTCACAGCCGCGGTTCGACAGCGGCCAATCTTTTACCGCTGTCGCGGGTCCGTGGCTGCTCTGGTTCGTTGAGGAGTGTGAGCCATGACAACCTTCCATGTTCTGTCGGGGGCAGATCCGACCGTCACGCATCCCGGCATACGAAAGATTGGCATTGCGGATGTGTTCGACGCGTTGCGTCTCGGGCTGGATGACTTCCGGGAAAAGCCGTCGCATTATGTTTTTCTGTGCCTCATATATCCAATCGCCGGCGTCGTGCTGATGACGTGGAGTGCGGGAGCGAACATGCTGCCGCTGCTCTATCCGCTCGCTTCCGGCTTTGCCCTCATCGGGCCTGTTGCTGCCATCGCCCTCTACGAGGTCAGCAGGCGTCGCGAACTCGGCATGGACGCGCGATGGCCGCATGCAATGCGGCTGCATCGCCATCCGGCAATCCCGTCGATCCTCGCGGTTGCCGCTGTCCTCTTCGTGATCTTCGTCGTCTGGCTGCTCGTCGCCCAGGGTCTTTATATAACCATGTTCGGTCCGACGCCTCCGGCTTCTATCTCGGAGTTCTGGACCAGTGTGACGACCACCGAGCAGGGGTGGAACCTGATCCTCGTCGGCAATCTCGTCGGATTCGTCTTTGCCGTCGTCGTGCTGTCGATCAGCGTCGTGACCTTCCCGCTGCTGCTCGATCGCGACGTCGGTGCGCTGACGGCGATGGAAACTTCCGTCAGAGCGACGCTCGCCAACCCGGTGCCGGTGGCCCTGTGGGGTTTGATCATCGCAGCCGGACTGGTGATCGGCTCCATCCCGATCTTCGTCGGTCTTGCCGTCATCATGCCGATCTTCGGCCACGCGACGTGGCATCTCTACCGCAAGCTGGTGGAACCTGTCGGGGCGGCGCGATAGCGTCTCTCGAGCGGGGCGTTGGACGGCAGCAGCCCTCAACGCCCCGTGCCTCGATCCGGTCCTTCACTCAAGGTCAGCGAAAGAACTTGTAATAGGACGAGATCTGGGCCGCCGTGTTCGAGGACAGGTTCAGCTTGATGCCGATCCTGTCGCCGCGAGCCCAGCGCACCATGCCGGAGAGAAAGCCGAGCTCCTCGCTCCGGATCGTCACCTCTTGGCCTGTCCGTGCGCCGATATCGAAGAGCAGCCTGAAGCAGATGCCTTCGTCGGAAAGATCCACCACAATCCCGTTGGTCGAACCCGTCTTGCAGGTGACGGTTCCGGTTATCTTGGTCTCTTCGCGCGAAGAGGCACGCTGAACACTGTCCTTGTAAACCATGGTTTCCTCGAAACCTGATTGAGACAGCTGCAATCTTCACATGGAGCACCTAAAGGAACGCTAAAGACTTCGCCCGCATTTGAGCGAAGGACGTCAAATGCGGGCCATGGAAGGACGCGCGCCAACCAGGGATCGGCGGTTTCTGTTCTACAGCGCCGCGCGTCTTATCAGACGCGCAAAGGTCGCTGTAGCACTTTGATCTGCTGCATGTTTTTGTCCTTTAATCGTATACGATTAAAGGAAACATGCAGTAGCTAGACGGAACCGAAAACCCGCCGGAAGATCGTGTCGACATGCTTGGTATGGTAGCCGAGGTCGAATTTCTCCCGAATGTCCTCTTCGGAAAGAGCCGCACGGACTTCCGTGTCGGCGAGCAGTTCTTCGAGGAAGTCCTTGCCCTGTTCCCAGACCTTCATGGCGTTGCGTTGTACGAGGCGGTAGGCGTCCTCGCGCGACACTCCGGCCTGGGTGAGGGCGAGAAGGACACGCTGCGAATGAACAAGCCCGCGGAACTTGTTCATATTCTTCAGCATGTTGTCCGGGTAGACGAGAAGCTTGTCGATGACGCCGGTCAGGCGGGCGAGCGCGAAATCGAGCGTAACCGTCGCATCCGGACCGATCATCCGCTCGACCGACGAGTGCGAGATATCGCGTTCGTGCCACAGCGCGACGTTTTCCATGGCCGGAACGACGAAGGCGCGGACCATTCGGGAGAGGCCGGTCAGGTTTTCCGTCAGGACCGGATTGCGCTTGTGCGGCATGGCGGAAGAGCCCTTCTGGCCCGGAGAGAAATATTCCTCCGCTTCCAGAACCTCGGTGCGCTGCAAATGCCGGATCTCGGTCGCAAGGCGCTCGATCGAGGAGGCGACGACGCCGAGTGTGGCGAAATACATCGCGTGGCGATCGCGCGGGATCACCTGGGTCGAGACGGGTTCAGGCTTGAGGCCGAGCGCCTCTGCCACGTGTTCCTCGACGCGCGGATCGATGTTGGCGAAGGTGCCGACCGCTCCGGAAATGGCACAGGTCGCAATCTCCTCGCGGGCAGCGAGAAGGCGTTGCTTGCAGCGGTCGAACTCCGCATAGGCGAGCGCGAGCTTGACGCCGAAGGTCGTCGGCTCGGCGTGGATGCCGTGCGAACGACCGATGGTCACCGTGTCCTTGTGCTCGAAGGCACGCCGCTTCAGCGCTTCGAGCAGCTTATCGAGATCGGCAAGCAGGAGATCGGTGGCGCGGACGAGCTGAATGTTGAAGCAGGTGTCCAGCACGTCGGAAGAGGTCATGCCCTGATGGATGAAGCGGCTGTCGGGGCCGACGAATTCCGCAAGATGGGTGAGGAAGGCGATGACATCGTGCTTGGTGACGGCTTCGATCTCATCGATGCGGGCGACGTCGAAGGTTGCCGCGCCGCCCTTTTCCCATATGGTCTTTGCAGCTTCCTTGGGGATCACGCCGATTTCGGCCAAGGCGTCGCAGGCATGCGCCTCGATCTCGAACCAGATGCGGAACTTGGTTTCCGGCGACCAGATGGCCACCATTTCCGGCCGGGAGTAACGGGAGATCATGGGCTTCAAGCTTTCGTCGAGAGTGGAGGATGGCTGTGCCTCTATCAAAGATGGCGGTGAAGCTCAACGCCGTTGCCGCGCGTCCGATCGCGCGAGCAGCAGACTCGTTGCTACGAGCGCGACTGCACCGAGGGGTAGGTAAAGGCGAACGCCGAGGACCAGAAACTGGTAGAAGGCGGCAAGCGACGTGAACGCGAACTGGAACAGCCAGGTGCGTGTTCCGGTCATCGCATGCCACTGCGCATAGAAAGTGCGGTAGTCGAGCGCGAATAGGAATGCCGTCGTTCCGATCGTGCCTGCGGCGAGGCACAGGAAAAAGGCCGAAAACCGTGTCTCGGCCGGTCGGTTCTGCGACAAGCAGCGGGCGGCAAACAGAGAAAGCGGCCATGCGACGATGCCGCCCCATGCGTAAAGCCCGAGAATGCTTTTCAGGTGGAACGTGACGTTATTTTCGCGGAACCAAAGTGCAAGCCACGCCGAGAGAGCCATCGCGAAGCCCCAGCAGAGCGCGCCGAGGATCGCTTCCCGCAGGCTCGGAACCGAATGCGCGAGACGGTAGCGCTTCGGCCGGTCCGGGTCTGCGATGAGCACCTTTGCCCGGACCGCGGCCTTCCCCTCCATCAACCGGGAATCCGCACCGGTACCGCGATCCAGCGGCCGTCGGTGGTGCCCTCGAAGCCGAGCGACTCGACCAGGATCATCACTGCATGGACCTCGGAGCCGTCGGCCTTGACATGGGTCACGACGCCGCCGATGCGGTAGCCTGTCGGGCAACGGCGGCTCAAGGGAATGCGCTTCTCGTCTTCGAGTATGTCCGATGCGGGCTTCCCGGCCTTTTCGGTCATCGTCAGACGGAAGCCTTTGACCTCTTTCAGAAAGCCCTCGCAGATCCCTTCCGGTTCGAAGACCTTCTCTTCGAGCTTCAGCGCATAGGTCTTGCGGAAGGATGCATCGGCGGGAAATGAGGAATAGGTCAGTGTGCGCGGCTCTGCATCGAGCTCGGTCACGGGATTATATGCAGCGAGCACTCCCGGCGTGTCGTGGAGACGATAGGCATCGATGAGCGGCGCAGAGCGCCTGTGGGCTTCACCGCGCGCCCTGTGCAGATCGGCTCCGTCCTCCTCCGCAACGGCGCGCACGGGAGCGCCGGGCAGGAAGGCGTCGGTATTCGTGTCGAGAACGTAGATCGTCGAATAGGGAAAGCCGGAGCCGTCCTGGATACCGTATTCCTCGAAGGCGAAGACATCGCCGTCCGACGAAAAGCCGATCGGTTGGAAGGCGGCGTAGTCGCCGGCCGCCGCACCCGATGCGGCAAGCATCGCCAGAATGATGCCCGCAGTCGCTGCGCGCGCCGTCATCCGCGTGCCTTTTGCGCCTGCGTGCGGAGCACTTCGATGGCGCTGCGATACGCATCGACGGAATCGCCCTTGAAGATGGCGGATCCGGCGACCAGCACATTGGCGCCCGCTTTCGCCGCGACGCCGGCCGTATCGGGCGCGATACCGCCATCCACCTCGATCTCGATCGGGCGGCTGCCGATCATTGCCTTGATCCGCCGGATCTTCTCCTCCGTCGCGCCGACGAACTTCTGGCCGCCGAAGCCGGGATTGACCGTCATCACGAGAATGAGATCGACGGTGTCGAGGACATATTCGATTGCGCTTTCCGGCGTCGCCGGATTGATCGAGACGCCGGCTTTTTTTCCGAGCGACTTCACCGTCTGCAGCGACCGGTGCAGATGCGGGCCTGCTTCGGCATGGACGGTTATGATGTCGCATCCGGCCTTCGCAAAGGCTTCGAGGAAGGGATCGGCCGGCGCGATCATCAGGTGGCAGTCGAAGGTCGCCCGGGTGTGCGGGCGCAGCGACTTGATCACGTCGGGTCCGAAGGTGATGTTCGGTACGAAATGTCCGTCCATGACATCGAGATGGATCCAGTCGGCGCCGGCCTCGGCGACGTCGCGAACCTCCTGGCCGAGTTTGGAGAAGTCGGCCGCCAGGATCGACGGGGCAATGCGAATGGGGTGGGTCATCATCGTGCTCCGGCTCTTTCCCGCGCCATAGCATTCTCGGGCCTCCCGAACAACCGGCGCGAAGATCAGGAGCGTGAGGACCAGGCAGGCATCAGATCGTCTCCGGCATCTCGTGCGTCGTATACGCCGCGCGCGATCGCACGGGCCATGGTGGCGGCTGCCGCGGCGCTGAGATCGATGAAATCCTGAAGCAGTGGCGCCTTTCCGCTCGTGCCCGTCGAAAGCGCAAAGACCAGATCGCCGTCAAGCGGCGTATGAGAGGGCCACAGGGCACGCGAAAAGCCGTCATGGGCCGCTATCGCCAGACGCTTAGCCTCCGCCTTGGTGAGCAGCGCATCGGTGGCGATGACCGCGATGGTCGTGTTCGTCGCCGACGCTTGCCGCTCCCGAAACTTGAAGCGAGGGGCAGCGGCGTCCTGCGGCCAGGGCGTGGGCTGGCCCAGCCCGCCGAACTCGTCGTCCATCTCGAAGGGTGCTGCCCAGAAATGACGTGTGTCGCCGACGGTCGCCGAGCCGATGGCATTCACTGCCACAAGTGCGCCGACGGTGATCCCGTTGGACAGTACCGTCGACGCGGAGCCGAGACCGCCCTTGAAGGTCGCAGTAAGCGCGCCCGTGCCTGCGCCGGTGCTGCCGGTCCCGAAATCCGCCGATACCGCACGCGCCGCTTGGTAGCCGAGATCGCGATACGGCGCGTAGCGTCCCCAATCCTTGTCGCCGCCATTTGCCAGATCGAAGAGGATCGCCGCGGGCACGATCGGCACACGATGCGGGCCGACGGCGAACCCGCGCCCCATCTCGCGCAGCGCCGCCTGAACGCCCGACGCGGCATCGAGGCCGAAGGCCGAGCCACCGGAGAGCACGATCGCGTCGACGGCCTGGACCGTATTGTGGGGAGCGAGCAGGTCGGTCTCGCGCGTGCCGGGAGCGCCGCCTAGAACCTGGACGGCAGCCGTCGCCGGCGGATCGCAGAGCACGGCCGTAACCCCGGATTTCAGCCTGATATCCTCGGCATTGCCGACCAGCAATCCGGGCACGTCCGTGATGAGATTTCTGGCCCCTTTCCGCATCATTCCGTACTGCCCGTAGCGGCTGCATCGACGAAACGCCCGTCCTGCCATCGCATCAGCCTGTAAGGGGTTTCGGCCAGCTCGTGCGCACTATTGAACCCGATCGGGCCGAGCACTGTGGGATAGGGTCCTTTCGTCAGGGCGTCGGCAAGCGAGCTGCCGTCTTTTGCCGCCTGGTCCTTTGCCTGCTCGAGGAGCGACACTGCGGCAAAGGCGGGGAGAACATATCCCTCGGGCTCGACCTTGGCGGCGCGCATGGCCTTTGCCACCGCCGCAGCCTCCGACGATCGTGCGGGGTCGGGGATCGTCATGGCAAGGACGCCGTTCTCAAGCGGGACGTCGAGATCGGCAGCGTTCAGCGTGTCGCCGCCCAAAAGGATTATCGGAACGTTTTCCGCTGTCGCGTCACGCGCGATGACCGCCGTATCGTTGCGGTCGCCTCCGGTGAAGACATGCGTTGCACCGCTCTTCGCCAGTCGCCGCACGAGGCTCACCTGCTGTTCCTGCGAGGGGCGGTAGGTGTCGGTGAAAACCGGTGTTATACCGATCTCGGCCAACCCGTTGCGCACGCTCTCGACAAGCTCGCGGCTGTGGATCGTCCCGTCGTCGATGAGAGCGAGCGGCCGGCCTTTCCAGTTCGCGACGATGGCATCGGTGATCGCCGCCGCTTCGGCCTTGCCGCTTGGGGCCAGGCGATAGAACGGCCACTCTTTCTTGAGTGCGTCCTCCATGAGGATGTCGGAACGGACGCTGACTGTGATCGCCGGAATGCCGGCTTCGGCGAGCGCCGGCAGTGCGGCTTCAAGGCTCTCGGTGCACAGAAAACCGATTGCCGCTTCCGCGCCGCTTGCAAGCAGGGCTTTCGTCAGCGCCTGGCCGCCGGCAGGATCGCAGTTTTCGTTGATCGGGATCACCTGGCTTCCGCGGTCGCCGGCCTGGAATGCTGCCCCGGCAGAAATCTGCCTTCCGAGAGAGGCGAAAGCCCCTTCCTCTGGAGCCACGACCGCGACCTTCACGCCGGCAGCGAAAGCAGGACCGGTCAGCGCAAGCGCAGCGACGAAGAGGCTGGTGACGAGTGATTTAGGCATGTTTTTTCCCGCTATCGACCGCCATGTTTTAAGGATGTGGCCGCGCCCGTCAAAGGAAAAGATCGAGGCATAACGAGGCTTTGTCGCCGCATCGATTGCAAGCGCCGCTGATCCGCAAGATTCTCGCGCCGCCGGGTTTCATATTTTCCGCGAGAGTCTATGTATGTGCGAGATATCGTTCCGGAGCGAGATGTGTTGGAGAAGACCCGGCTGGACCCGATAACCTACCGTGATGCGATGAGCCGCATGTCGTCGCATGTGCAGCTGATCACGGCGGCCGATTGCAAGGAGCGGCGCGGCGTGACGATCACCGCGTCCTGCTCGGTATCCGACGATCCGCCGACCGTGCTCGCTTGCCTCAACGCAGCCAACCGGCGCAACGACATCTTTTCGCGTGGCGGCAGCTTCGCGCTGAACCTGCTTGGCGCCCAGCATCACGCCCTGGCTCACGCCTTTTCGGGCCGCGACCAGCTCGACATGGAACGGCGTTTTGCCTTGGGCCGGTGGACGCAGCGCACGACCGGTGCGCCCATCCTCGTCGAGGCGATCGCTGCCTTCGACTGCCGCCTGATCGAAGTCAAGGAAGTGGCCACACATCTCATCCTTATCGGCGAAGTCGTGGACGTACAGCTCGGCCCGAAGCAGCCACCGCTCATTTATGTGGACCGCGGATATCACACGCTATAGGTTTTCGTCCAGGCGGGAGGAAGCATGGCGAGACAGCTGACAGGAAAGCTGCCCCAGTCCATCGACGAGACGAGGGCGATGCTGGAGGCGCAGGATTATCTCGCCGGAACCGCGCTGGCGACCGTTCTCTTCCTGGCCCTCAGGATGAAGCGCCCGCTATTCCTCGAAGGCGAGGCCGGGGTCGGCAAGACCGAGATCGCCAAGGTACTGGCGCGCGCCCTCGACCGCCCCCTCATCCGGCTTCAGTGCTACGAGGGTCTTGATGTCGCCTCGGCCGTCTACGAATGGAACTATCCGGCTCAAATGCTGGAAATCCGCCTGTCGGAAGCGGCGGGCACCGTCGACCGCCAGAGAGTGGAAAGCGACATCTTCTCCGAGCGGTTCCTCATAAGACGGCCGGTGCTGCAGGCGATATCGACGACTGCCGGGAGGGCGCCGGTGTTCCTGATCGACGAGCTCGACCGCACCGACGAAGCCTTCGAAGCCTTTCTCCTGGAGGTGCTTTCCGATTTCCAGGTCACAATCCCCGAACTCGGGACGATCAAGGCCGACGAGCCGCCGATCGTCATCATCACCACCAACCGGACCCGCGAAATCCACGATGCCTTGAAGAGACGCTGTCTCTATCACTGGGTCGACTACCCCAAGGCGGCGCAGGAACTGGAGATCATCCGCCGCAAGGTTCCGGGCTGCAACGCGGCGCTTTCACGCGAGATCGTTGCCTATGTTCAGAGGTTGAGGGCGCTCGACCTCTTCAAGAATCCCGGCGTCGCGGAAACGATCGACTGGGCCACGGCGCTCACCGAGCTCGACGCGCTGGCGCTCGATCCCGAAACGGTGGCCGACACGCTCGGTACGCTTCTCAAATATCAGGACGACATCGCCCGGATCGAAGGTGCCGAAGGCCGCCGCCTGCTTGCCGAGGTGAAAGCCGAATTGCTGGCGCAGGACTGAGCAGGATGACCGGCGGAGCCCATTCGGATGAAGGAAGGCTTGCCGACAACATCGTCTTCTTCGCCCGTGCCCTGAGGCGGGCGGGACTGCGGATCGGTCCGGCCGCCATCGCCGATGCCATCGGCGCCGTAAAGCTGATCGGCATCGGCTCCCGTGGCGAATTCTATGCAGCGCTCCAATGCATCTTCGTCAAGCGTCATGAAGACCAGGCCGTATTCGACGAGGCGTTCCGGCTCTTCTGGCGTTCGCCGGATCTGGTGAACAAGATGATCGCGCTCATGTCGCCCATTGCCATGCCCCGCTCCGGGGAGGATCGGCGTCGGCGCGCCGGCGAAGAACGCGTTCGTGATGCGCTTCTTGCCGGCCGGGACGGCGCGCAGCAGCCGAGCGAAGCGCCGGAGGTGGAGGTCGATGCACGCTACACCGTCTCGGGCCGGGAACTCTTCCGCAAGGCGGATTTCGGCCAGATGACGACCGCGGAGATCGCCGAGGCAAGAAAGGCATTGTCCGCGATCCTGCTGCCGCTCGACCGGGTACGAACGCGCCGCTATCGACGGTCCCATCGCCCGGTGCGGATCGATCCGCGCTCCACCATGCGCGATGCCATGCGGTTTGGCGGGGACTTCATCCTGCCGCGCTTTCGCGAGCCGCGGCTCGTCCATCCGCCATTGGTCGTGCTTGCGGACATTTCCGGATCGATGAGCAAGTATACCCGGATATTCCTGCATTTTCTGCACGCGCTGACCGAACAGCGCCATCGCGTCCATACTTTCCTTTTCGGGACGCGGTTGACGAATGTCACGAGGCAGATGCGCAACCGTGACCCCGACGAGGCGCTGGATGACTGCATCGCGGCGGTCAAGGACTGGTCGGGCGGCACGCGTATCGGAGAGACGCTGCACGATTTCAACCGCCGCTGGTCGCGGCGGGTGCTCGGGCAGGGGGCCGTCGTCCTCTTGATGACCGATGGGCTCGAGCGCGACGATACGGCCGAACTGGAGACCGAGATCGATCGTCTGCATCGTTCCTGCCGGCGTCTCGTCTGGCTCAACCCGTTGCTGCGTTTCGACGGTTTCGAGGCGCGCGCCCGAGGAGTGAGGGCCATGCTTCCGCATGTCGACGAGTTCCGCCCGATCCACAATCTCGAATCCGTCGCCGATCTGGTGAAATCGCTGTCCGGCCGCGGAGCTCGCGATGCCGATCCGCGGCGTTTCCTGAACCATGGACGGCTTGCCGTTGACCGTGCGCCGGCGAATGCGTCACAGTGATGTGACTTGATCCGAAGCAGGATCATTGCCTGAGTGCAGTTTTCGGAGTTGCAGCATGCAGAACGAGCCGAACGTCCTCGATCCTTTGGCTGTCGCCCAGACCTGGCATGGGCAAGGGCGTTCCGTGGCCCTTGCGACCGTGATCGAAACCTGGGGCTCGGCGCCACGCCCCGTCGGCAGCCACCTGGTGATCGACGGGGAAGGTAACTTCCAGGGCTCCGTTTCCGGCGGCTGCGTCGAGGGCGCGGTCATCGCGGAGGCTGCCGACGTGATTGCGTCCGGTACCCCGCGGGTTCTCGAATTCGGCGTCGCCGACGAGACTGCGTGGCGCGTCGGGCTTTCCTGCGGTGGCCGGATCCGCGTCTATGTCGAACGAATTGACGGCTGAACGATGGAACTGAGCACACTGCAGATACTCAATGACGCCCGCGCGTCACGCCGCGCCGCCGTCGTCGTCAGCGATCTTTCGGACGGCAGCAGTCAGGCTTTTGTCGAAGGCGATCGCATTCCCCCTGAATGGGCCGCGCCCGTCTCCGAAGTGCTGCACTCGGGCCGGCCCCGCCTTCTGAACCTCGAGGAAAGAGCGCTTTTCTTCAACGTTCATCTGCCGCCCCCTCGTATCGTCGCGATCGGAGCGGTTCACATTTCGCAGGCATTGGCGCGTCTGGCGCCGGTCGCAGGTTTCGACATGGCGGTCATCGACCCGCGCACCGCCTTTGCAACGGCCGAGCGTTTCCATGGCGTCGAGCTTATTGCCGACTGGCCGGAAGACGTTCTGCCCGCTCGACCGCTCGATCGCTATACGGCACTCGCCGCCCTCACGCACGATCCGAAGATCGATGACTATCCGATCAGCGCGGCACTGGAGGCGGGATGCTTCTATGTCGGCGCGCTTGGCAGCCGCAAGACCCATGCGGCTCGGACCGAACGCCTGCAGACGCAAGGAGTGCCGGGAGAGGCGATCACGCGTATCAAGGCCCCGATCGGCCTCGATATAGGTGCCGCGAGCCCGGCGGAGATTGCGGTTGCCGTGTTGGCAGAGATCATCGGGGCGCTGCGGCGTCGCGACGTGAACCTGCCGGCGGAGGGGGCCAAGTGAGGTTCGGGCCCGTACCGCTTGCCGAGGCCGAAGGCGCTCTCCTGGGCCATTCGGTAAAGATCGGCACGATGAAGCTGTCAAAGGGGGATCGCCTGAGCGCCGACGATGTCGCGGCGCTTGCCGAAGCGGATGTCACGGAGGTCATTGTCGCGCGGCTCGAGCCGGACGACCTGCCGGAGGACGAAGCCGCGGCGCGCATAGCTGCGGCGATCGCTCCGGATCACCTGCGGTTCTCGCGGGCCACGACCGGCCGGGTCAACGTCTATGCTACCGCTGCCGGCCTTTTCGTTGCCAATCGCGCCGTCGTCGATCGGCTGAACCGTATAGATCCGGCGATCACGCTCGCCTGCCTTGCCGATCATGTTGCCGTCGACGCCGGCGACATGGTGGCGACGATCAAGATCATCCCTCTTGCCGTGCCGCAAGCGCTCGTGGAGCGAGCGCAGGCACTGCTTCGGGCGGATCGGGCCTTCGAGGTCAAGCCGTTCACGCCGCGGCGCGCGGCCCTGGTGGCGACTGAGCTGCCTTCGTTGAAGAGCCAGGTTATGGACAAGACGCGCGCCGTCCTCACCGCAAGGCTCCTGCAATCGGGCAGCCGCCTCGATAGCGAGCAACGCGTGGCTCATACTACCGAAGCGGTCGCCGCCGCGATCTCGGACGCTGCCGATTCGCACGACCTGATCATCGTCTTCGGCGCTTCGGCCGTGGCCGATCCGGACGATGTGATCCCTGCCGCCATCCGGCGCGCGGGCGGCGTCGTAGAACACGTCGGAATGCCGGTCGATCCGGGCAACCTGCTCGTCCTCGGGCGATTAGGGGAAATCCCGGTCCTCGGTGCTCCCGGATGTGCACGAAGCCCGAGGGAAAACGGTTTCGACTGGATTCTCGACCGGTTGATCGCGGGCGAGTGGCCGAGCAAAGCCGACATTACCGGGCTCGGCGTCGGCGGGTTGCTCAAGGAAATACCGACGCGTCCGCAGCCGCGGGAAGGGAGCGCCGGCAAGCGGCCGGGTCCCGTCGGGATCGTGGTGCTCGCAGCCGGCCAGGCGAGCCGGATGGGGCCGGATAGCCGCCACAAGCTGCTTGCGGAGTTCGAAGGCATGCCGCTCGTGCGCCGGTCGGTGGAGACCGCCATCGCGGCGGCTCCGGGCAGAGTGATCGTGGTAACCGGCCACCGTGAAGCGGAGATCCGGGCGGCACTCGCGGGGCTGCAGACCACATTCGTCTCGAACCCCGATTACCGGAGCGGCATGGCCTCTTCGCTGGTTGCCGGTCTCTCCGCCCTGGATGCCGGCGCCGGCGGGATGCTCGTCATGCTTGCCGACATGCCGGGCATTACTTCGGCACACCTGGCAAAGTTGATCGCTGCCTTCGAAGCCGAATCCGGCCGTGCTGTGGTGCGTGCCGTCGCTGGCGGTCAGCGCGGCAATCCGGTCATTCTGCCGAAGGAGACTTTCCATGCCGTCCGGCAGCTCGTCGGCGACGTCGGGGCGAGACACATTGTCGAGCGCTGCGGCTTGCCGGTGATCGACGTCGAACTCGGTGCTGCGGCGCGTCTTGATCTCGACACGCCGGAGGCGATAGTGGCTGCCGGCGGGCTATTGAGGGATTGAGCGATGGACAATGCGGCAATCGAGGAGATCTTCGAAACACTCGGCCCGATCAAGATTCGCCGCATGTTCGGCGGCAAGGGCATCTATTTCGACGGCATCATTCTTGCGTTGGAAGTGAACGGCGAAATTCTTCTGAAGGGGGATGCCGAATCGGCGCCGGCGCTCGAGGAAGCAGGCGCCCGGCAGTGGGCCTATGAAGGCAAGGGCAAGCCGGTGAAAATGCCCTATTGGAGCATCCCTGAGCCGGCCTGGGACGATCCGGATGAAATGGCGCGCTGGGTTAGACTTGCCTACGAGGCCGCGCTCAGGTCCAAAAAGTAGAGATGATCGTCCCGGGTTTCAGGCGAGCGCCCGCACCGCATCTGCCGCAAAGCGGGATAGAGGCTGGGGCAGGGCGGTCAGGTCGAACCAGCGGATGTCGGAGAGCTTGTCCGGCTCGGTGAGACGCGGCTCGCCGGAAAAATTCTCCGTCACATAAATCAGCGAGATCCAATGTTGCCGATCGGCTTCGATCATCTGCTCGCTGACGCATAAAAAGCGGGTCGAATGGATGGAAAGGCCGCTTTCCTCCTCCGCCTCGCGTCGGGCCGCATCCTGCGCGAGTTCCATATGATCGACTTTGCCGCCGACGATGCTCCAGTGGCCGGCTTCCGGCGCCTTCAGGCGTCGGCAAAGGAGGATCTTTCCATCCCGCAGGATTGCCAGACCGCAGCCGAGACCGGGGAAATCGATACCGGGCAGTGCCATGAGCGAGAATCAGGCCTTGCCGACGATCAGCATGAAGGCCGGAATGTCGTCGCCGAAACCAACCGGCGTCGGGCCGTCGTCATGATCGCGGCGGTTGCGCTGGCGACGGTCGCGATTGTCGTCATTGGCTGCATTCTGCGCGCGGCCGGGACGGTCGCTGCGGCCGTTATGACGATCCTTGCTGTCGGCATTGCGTTCGATCTTCACCGCGTCGACCCTTTCCGGGACTGTTTCGAGTTCTTCTGTATTATTGCCTGAGGCTGTGACAGGTTTGCGATCGGCGTGAACCTTGCCGGGACGCTCCCTCTTCCGGTCCTTGCGCCCGTCGCTGCCGCGGTCGCGACGGCTGTCGTGGCTCTCCATCGGCTCGGGAAGCTCCGAAAGGTCGCCGTTGAACCATTCGACCTTCTGGCCGATCAGCTTCTCGATGGCATCGGAAAACTTCGTCTCGCGCTTTGTGACGATCGTGAAAGCGGCGCCGGAACGCCCAGCACGGCCGGTTCGGCCGATGCGGTGGACATAGTCTTCAGCGTGGATCGGCACGTCGAAATTGAAGACATGGCTGACGTCGGGAATGTCGAGTCCTCGCGCCGCGACGTCGGAGGCGACCAGCAGCTTGATGTTGCCGTCCTTGAAGTTGGCAAGCATGGCCATGCGTGAACGCTGATCCATGTCGCCGTGCAGCGCGCCGACCGAAAAGCCATGGCGATCGAGCGAGCGGAAGAGCTCGGCGACATCCTTCTTGCGATTGCAGAAGATGATCGCGTTCTTCAGGTCCTCCTGGGACCGAATGAGTTCACGAAGCACGGCGCGCTTCTCGTAATCCTTGCCGTGTGCGGCGACAAAACGCTGCGTAACGGTTATGGCCGTCGAGGACCGGCGTGCCACCTCGAGCCGCTCCGGATTCTGCAGGAAGCGATCCGCAAGCTTCTGGATTTCGGGCGGCATCGTCGCGGAGAAGAACAAGGTCTGCCGCGTGAAGGGAATGAGCTTCGCGATGCGCTCGATGTCGGGAATGAAGCCCATGTCGAGCATGCGGTCGGCCTCGTCGATAACGAGGATCTCGACCCCCGTCATCAGGAGCTTGCCGCGCTCGCAATGGTCGAGCAGGCGGCCGGGCGTGCAGATCAGCACATCGGCGCCGCGCTCGAGCTTGCGGTCCTGCTCGTCGAAGGAAACGCCACCGATCAGAAGCGCGATGTTGAGCTTATGATTCTTGCCGTATTTGTCGAAGTTCTCGGCAACCTGCGCAGCGAGTTCGCGCGTCGGCTCGAGGATCAGCGTACGCGGCATGCGTGCGCGTGCGCGTCCCTTTTCCAGAAGGGTCAGCATCGGCAACACGAAGGATGCGGTCTTGCCGGTTCCGGTCTGGGCGATGCCGAGAATGTCGCGGCGCTGAAGCGCCGGCGGGATGGCACCAACCTGGATCGGTGTCGGTATCGTGTAGCCCGCATCGGTAACTGCGGAGAGAACTTTCTGGCTCAGGCCAAGGTCAGCGAAATTGGTCAAAGGGGAAACTGTTTCCGTTCCGGTTCTGATGAACTCTGATCGATCGTTGGAAAATGCAGCAGCATGTGGCGGCGCTCATACGACCAAAGGCGCCGAAAGTCAAGAAATCCAGCACGTTGAAACACTGGAAGTTGAATCCGCCCGATTCTCATGCTTTTCGCGTCAGGCGCGGGAGAGGTAGCTGCCCGCACGCCCATTGTCAATCGAGATAGCCGGCGAGCTCCGTTCCGGCCCTCAGGAAGCGCGCCGGATCGACGGCGTGCCCGTTCAGGCGAACCTCGTAATGAAGATGCGGGCCCGTCGACCGTCCGGTGCTTCCCGACTTGGCAATGACCGCGTCTGCCTTCACCGCATCGCCGACATTGACCAGGATGGCGGACAGATGTGCATAGCGGGTCGAGACGCCGTTGCCGTGATCGATCTCGATCATGTTTCCATAGCCGCCCGCAGGACCCGCGGCCGTGACGGTGCCACCCGCGGTCGCGCGGACTCGCGTGCCGGTCGGTGCGCGAAAATCCGTTCCGGCGTGCAGCGCCGGACGGCCGAGAAATGGATCCAGCCGATTTCCGAAGCCGCTGGAGACATCGGCTGCCGGCGCCGGGCTGGCGAGAGGAAGTCTTTTTGCTGCGTCACGGGTCTGCTCAAGCTCCAGGAGAGCGCTGTCGAGACCGACCAGGAACCGATCGAATACGTCTCCGTCCTGCGGTTCGGCGAAGGGGCCGCCGATTCCGGCTTCCGCGGCCGTATCCGCGTCGAGCGCTTCCCCGGCTTCCGGGAGCGTGAAGCCGGTATCTTCCACGATCGCCCTGATTGTCGCGGACGTCCTTAGCGCGCTGTCCGTCATCTGCCGGAGATGCGCCATCTGTTCGCGCTCCACGCCCTTGAGCGAAAGCGTGACGTTGGAAAACATACGGTCGGCCCGGTCGGAAGCGCTTTCGCCACCCACATTCCCGGAGGAGACGGGTGCATAGCCGAGTACGGCGGGGCGGGGAGGCCGGTCGTCATCCTTGCCGGCGATGCCCATGATCGTCTCGATGGCCTTGACGCCGCCCCGAGCTTCTTCGCGCCCGTCATAGGCCAGCGGTTCCGTCGCAGGAAAAGTGTCTTGCTGCCCGGTATGATTCAAGTCCGCACCGTCTTCCGGGAGTGCGCCGAACCGGCCGCTTCTCGAGGTCAGTGCCAGCTGCCGCTGCAGAAGTTTCTCGACCTTCTGTTCGACAACCTGCTGATCCAGCAATTGCCGGCTCGTGACACGGTCCACCTGCGCTCGCAGTGCAGTGATCCGGTCCTCGTATTCATGCTGCATCCGCGCCTGCCGTGCGATCGTTCCGCCGATCAGGTCGTCGCGAAGCACCAGATATGTGGTTGCGGCAAGATATCCTGTGCCGAACATGCCGACGAAACAGATGGCCAGGGTCGCCATCCATGGGCGGACCGTCATGTGCCGGACCCTGTCGCCGCTCGCCAGGATCAGGACGTGACTTTGCCTGCGCTTCCCGAAGGCGTTTACCGAACCAACAGACACCACACCACCCCCGCCGATGCGCCCCAGTTTGCGCGTCCGGAGGCGCGCTGCGCTGTAGTTCGCGTTGCTCGACGGCAATTACACTTTGTTAGGGTTAATAAAGCGTGTGTGCGAGGCGTTTTCTCAGATGTTGGTTGAGGCGGTCATCGATCGGTAGAAGGAGGGAGTCAATCCCGCCTCCGCCCGGGCAATGTCGTTGAACGGAGGCTTCAGCGGTCCGCGGAAATTCGCCCGCACGAGCGTTTGAAAGGTTGCGGCGGGGTCCTTCTTCTGCCGGGCGCAGAGAAAGCGGAACCATTTCGCTCCGACCGCGACGTGGCCCTTCTCGTCCTCGTAGATGACGTCGAGGACGGCAGCGCTCTCATTGTCGCCGGTCTCCCGCATCTTTGCGCGCAATGCCGGAGTCACATCAAGTCCACGGGCCTCGAGAATCAGCGGCACGACGGCCAGGCGGGCGGTCAGGTCGTTGCGCGTGTCGTGCGCCGCCTGCCAGAGGCCGTCATGGGCGGGAAGATCGCCATAGTCGGCGCCGAGGTCGTTCAGCCTTTGCCGTACCATGCGAAAATGCTTGGCCTCTTCGAAGGCAACCTGCATCCAACCGTCAAAGAAGGAATTCGGCACCGGCTCGGATGCAAAGCGTGCGACGATGTCGAGGGCCAGATCTACGGCGTTCAGTTCGATGTGGGCGATAGCGTGCAGCAGAGCGATCCGCCCTTTCAGCGAACCGAGCGAGCGCCGCTTGACCTGCGTCGGTGGCGTCAGAACGGGCTTGGCCGGCCGGCCGGGCCGCTCGGGCACGGTGCGGTCCAAAGGCGAGCGCAAGGATAGCGTTCGCGCCTGCCAGCGCCGCGCCGCCTCCTGCGCGACCTCTGTCTTGACGGCAAGATCGGCGGCACGGATCGCTTCGACGGCCGCCCCGCGCAGGCTATGGAATTGCGGAAGTCGCGTCATGGTCTTGCCGTATCTGCTCAAAGCGTCTTTGCGGCGGCCAGAACCTCGTCGGCGTGGCCGGGGACTTTGACCTTTTCCCAGACGCGGCTGATCACGCCCTGCCGGTCGATCAGGAAGGTGGTCCGCTCGACCCCCATGTATTTACGGCCGTACATGCTCTTCTCGACCCAGACGCCGTAGGCGTTTGCCGCGGCCTTGTCCTCGTCCGCGCCAAGGGCGACCGTGAGGCCGTGTTTTTGTGTGAAACGATCGTGGCTCTTGGCCGAATCGGGCGATATGCCTACGAGCGCAATCCCGGCTTCCTGGAATTCCTTCGCCAGAGCCGAGAAGGAAATAGCCTCCTCGGTGCAGGCTTTCGTATCGTCCTTCGGGTAGAAGAACAGAACTATCGGCTTTCCGCGCAGCGCAGCGAGCGAGATCGAACCGCCGCCATCACGAGGAAGTTCGAACTCCGGGGCGACATCGCCTTGTCCCAATCCTGCCATGATCAAACCTTTCTTACGTCACGTTTTGTGGGCATTCCGCGGTTAATGCATGTCCCCAAAATCGTGCATCGTCTTCGGGATCGAATGCAACGCGCTTGAGGGCATATCGGAGATCGCCGAAGCCCGTCCAGCAGAGTTGTGATAGATTTGACAGGTGCCGGACGGCTTCGTAGCTACTGTATGATCCTTTAACTCGGATTCGAGCGGAGGTGAAATCGTGCAGGCTCAATGCCATAAGCAATCTTGCGCAAAGGGGAAATGGCGAGTCTTCTCGCTCCCGCGAGAGGCGAAGCATGGTGATTTGGTGAGACGAGTATCGATCTAAATGGGGCGAATGAAAGATCCGGCCATCGCTTGCGTCGCGGCGGCCCGATGGGAAACATGCAATGGGGCAATCAGGTCGGACGCTCGTGCCGATGACTGAAATCCGCGGCGAAAAAGTCGACTTTCGCAGGGAAGACATCGTCGCGCTGCATGCGTTGCCCTCGGCTCAAGCGCATGATCCGGTCATTGTGCACACGCCGCGTCCGGGCGGTGCCTGGCGCTTATGCGCACGGCTTTTCCTGTGCTGCTCGCTCCTCGTCTTCATCGCCGTTGCTTCGCTCGTCGCCATCATAGAAAGCGGGATCGTCGACGGACCGTTGAACGCCCGGGCGCGTACGGCACTCAATGCGGCGCTGGGTCAGGGATACAGCGCCGATGTCGAAAGCACGGTAATCCGCTTGACAGGCGGCGGCGCTCTTGCGCTCAAGGCGCGCGGCGTCACGCTGAAGGAGAGTGGCTCGGGCCGGCACCTCGCCAGGCTGGGTGCGATTTCGATCGCGCTCGATCCCTTCGCCCTGGCGACCGGCCGCATCGACGTGTCGAGGCTCGAAGCGGAAGGAGGCGAACTCGACACCGGCCTCTTGCCGCGCGGCGAGCCGATCGATCTCACCGCCATCCGCATCGCCGATGTGGGCAACGCGCTTGAAGAGCTGTTCGCGCAGGGGGACCGGATGTCACGGTTGACCGCCGGGCGAGCGACGCAGACCGTCGTGCTCTCGAATTTCAGCCTGAAAGTCAGCGGCGTCCGGGGGCGCGTTGTTCCCGTCGAAATCAAGACGCTGGAGTTCAGCCACGATCCGGACAGTTCGATGCGCGTTGACGGCACGATCGCAGTCGATGGGACAGAATCGCTGCTGACGGCAAAGGCCCTCGGCAACAATGGGCGCATTGCCGCCTTCGAGGCTCGCCTCGACGCGCTCTCGCTCTCGCCGTTCCTCTATCACGGCAAATCGGCCAAGGAGGAGGCCTTCGGCATCGAGGCCGCCGCCGATGTGACGCTCAACGCGGCTCGCGCGACGGACGGCAAGAAGCCGGCACTCACGGCAACCGTCAAGACTTCCAAGGGCGCCTTCCACGCCGGCGGACTCGTCTCGACTCTCAATTCCTCTGACCTCAACCTCTCTTACGATTTCGAGCGGGCCTCTGTCGAAATTTTGTCGTCGATGGTCAGGATCGGCCGTTCGAGCTTCCCCTTTACCGGTGCCCTGATCGACCTCGACAAGGTCGCCGGCGCGGACCGGAAGGGCTTTGCGGTCGACCTCCTGCTCAAGAACGCCAGTTCCGATCCCGAGGACCTGCAGGAGCGCCCGCTTGCCTTCGATGCCAAGGCGAGCGGCCGTTTCGAGTCGGACAGCCACCGGCTGATTTTCGATCAGCTGGCAATATCGAGCCCGCTCGGTTCCATGGCGGGGTCCCTCTCGGTCGCTTTCGGCAAGACATCGCCGCGAATCAGTTTCGCCGCACTCAGCGACAGGATGCATTCCAGGGTGGTCAAGCAGTTGTGGCCGTGGTGGCTTGCGAAGGGTGCTCGCCGTTGGGCCCTCGCCAACCTCTACGGCGGCACGGTCACCGATGCCCGCATAGAGGTCTCCATCCCTGAAGGGCGCATCGCCAGCAGCGGCGGTGAGTTGCGGCTGAACGAGCGGGAACTCAACATCAATTTCGCCATCGACGATACGCGCATCAACATCGCGGGCGAGATCCCGCCGTTGCGCGACACGGCCGGGCATTTCAGCCTCAGCGGCGAACGGATGTCCGTCGCGGTCAAGAAGGGTGCCGCGTTCTTCCCCTCCGGCCACTCCGTCGCCTTGAATGGCGGCGATTTCGTCATTGCCGACGTCTATAGCAAGCCGCTCATGGCGGAGATGAAGATCGAGGTCGCGGGCCAGGCGGATGCGATAGCGGAGCTCGTCCGCTACAAGCCGATCCAGGCGCTTCAGAAGACGCCCTTCACTCCGGAGGATTTCACCGGCCCGATGAAGGCGCTGGTCGGTGCGCGATTTGGGCTCATATCCGACCAGAAGCCGCCACCACCGCTGTGGCAGGTGGAAATGCAGCTCGAGAACGTCACGATAAAGCGGCCGATCGCCGGACGTTCGATCGCCAATCTCGACGGTACGATGCGGATCGACAATGAACGTGCCGTACTTCAGGCGAACGCCTTGATCGACGGCGCGAAGATGCGCATCGCGCTCACCGAGCCGGTGGATGCCTCCGCCAATGTGAAGAGAACGCGGGAAATTTCCGGAACGCTCGACGAGGCGGCGCGGGCGAAAATCGCTCCGGCCCTATCCGGTATGGTCAGCGGGCCCGTCGGCATCGACGTATCGCTTGCGGAAGATGGCAGCCAGTCGGTGAAGGCCGATCTCGGTAAAGCCGTCCTCTCGCTGCCCTGGATCGGCTGGAGCAAGGGATCCGGCATCGCCGCAGAGGCGCATTTCACCATTCGGGCTACCGGCGGCATTACGGAAATAAACGACTTTCATCTCACCGGCGAAGGCTTTGGCGGCAATGGCGAATTGCGCGTCGATGAGTCCGGCCTCGCGTCGGCCCGCCTGGGGGGCGTGCGCCTGGCCAGCGGCGACGACTTCGCCGTTACGGTGGATCGCAGCAGGGGCGGCTATTCGATAGACCTCACAGGCACGGCAGCGGATATCCGACCGGCGCTTGCCCGGGTGAAGGGCGGGGCCGCTGCTAAGGATGGCGGCAATGTGAAGATCAATGCGCGGCTCGATCGGGTCACCGGTTTCAACGGCGAGGTTCTCTCGAATGTGAACCTGGCCTATTCGAGCCGCGGCCAGCAGATCGACGATGTCGACCTTTCGGCGGTAACGGCAAGCGGTCAGGCCGTCGTCGCCAGATTGGTGAAGGCCGGAGCGGACAATACGCTGGAACTGACAACGAGCGATGCCGGGGCATTTGCGCGCTTCATCGACATCTACCGCAATATGCGCGGCGGTCTCCTCAATCTGCGTCTGCGTGATCGGGGCGCCAATTCCTGGCGCGGAACCGTGGACATCCGCAAGTTCTCGCTCGTCGGCGAACAAAGGCTGCAATCGATGGTCTCGACGCCGGCGGGGCAGGACGGGCGTAGCCTCAATCAGGCGGTTCGGCGCGATATCGATGTGAGTACGGCTCAGTTCGAGCGTGGTTTCGCGCAACTCCTGCTGGATCAGGGCGCGATCCGCGTCGGCAGCGGGGTCGTCCGCGGCGTCGACGTCGGCGCGACGTTCCAGGGTACCGTCCGCGACTCCAATGGCCGCATGGACATGACGGGAACGTTCATGCCGGCCTATGGACTGAACCGCCTCTTCGGCGAGCTGCCGCTGATCGGCGTCCTGCTCGGAAACGGCCGCGACCGCGGTCTGCTCGGCATCACGTTCAAACTCACCGGTCCGTTCAGCCAGCCGAATCTGACGATCAACCCGCTGTCGATCATAGCGCCGGGCGTTTTCCGCAACATTTTCGAGTTTCAATGAAAAGGCCGGCGCTGCGGCCGGCCTCCGGTTACCGAATGTCTCGCCCGCTCACACTGGCCGAACGAGCAGGTGCTTCTTCTTGCCGAGCGAGAGCTTGATGACGCCGTCGCCGGTCACGTCGCCGCTTCCAATGACGCGGCGTTCGTCGCTGACCTGATCGTCATTGATCCGGACGGCGCCGCCCTGAACATGGCGGCGCGCCTCGCCGTTCGAAGCGGCGAGGCCGGCGCGGACCAGAAGCGTCAGCAGGCCAAGCCCCGATTCGAGTTCGGGAGCCGGGACCTCGACCGAGGGCAGGTTCTCGGCAAGCGCACCTTCCTCGAAGGTCTTGCGCGCCGTTTCGGCTGCCTGTTCCGCCGCCGCCCGCCCGTGCAGCATGGCGGTAACCTCGGTTGCCAGAACCTTCTTGACCTCGTTGATCTCGGAACCGCCGAGCTTCGACAGCCGGTTGATTTCAGCCATCGGCAGGGTGGTGTAGAGCTTGAGGAAGCGTGCGACGTCGGCGTCCTCTGTGTTTCGCCAGTACTGCCAGAACTCGTAGGGGCCGAGCATATCCGGATTGAGCCAGACGGCACCGCTCAAGGATTTGCCCATCTTCGCGCCGGAGGCGGTGGTCAGCAGCGGCGAGGTGAGGGCGTAGAGCTGCGGCGTTCCCATCCGGTGGCCGAGATCGATGCCATTGACGATGTTGCCCCACTGGTCCGAACCGCCCATCTGGAGCCGGCATCCGGTGCGCTCGTAAAGCTCGACGAAATCGTAGGCCTGCAGGATCATGTAGTTGAATTCGAGGAAGGACAGCGACTGTTCGCGCTCGAGCCGCATCTTCACGCTGTCGAACGACAGCATGCGGTTCACCGAGAAGTGGCGGCCGACGTCGCGCAGGAATTCGAGATAGTTGATGCCGAGCAGCCAGTCGGCATTGTTGATCATCAGCGCGTCCTTGGGGCCGTCGCCGTATCTCAGGTAGTTCGAAAAGACCGTCTTGATGCTCGCTATGTTGGCGGCGATCGTTTCGGGCGTCATCAGTTGCCGCGCCTCGTCCTTGAAGGACGGGTCGCCGACCATGCCCGTGCCGCCGCCCATCAGCGAAATGGGTCGGTGTCCGGTCGCCTGCAGCCAGTGCAGCATCATGATCTGAATGAGCCCGCCGGCGTGCAGGCTCGCAGCCGTGGGGTCGAAGCCGATATAGGCAGTCACAGTTTCCGTACGGAACAGCTGGTCGAGGCCGGCATCATCCGATGTCTGATGGATGAAACCGCGTTCGCTGAGAGTATGAAGGAAATCGGACTTGAACTCGGACATAACCTGTCTCTTTCGGCTGGGTAGAACGTGTGCGCCGGGCCTTTATCATTGTTTCTTCGAAAGTGCACGTTTTTGCTTGCCGGGTGTTTTGCTATGAACGCAGATGCGGGTCGGAGGCGGCGCGCGTTCGGCGGAGGATAATGCATGGGCAGAGTATTGACGGCGATCGGACTGATGAGCGGCACGAGCATGGACGGCATAGATATCGCAGTCGTGCGAACCGACGGCGACAGCATCGTCGATCGCGGCCCGTCTGCCGGATATGCCTATGATCCGCGGTTCCGGGAGCGCCTGAAACAGGGCCTCGAAGACGCCCGGTCGATTCTCAAACGAGAAGAGCGGCCGGGTACCCTCGCAGACCTCGAGCGCGACCTGACGCTGCGGCACGCACTCGCGGTTCGGATGTTTCTCCAGGAAAACAATATTTTGCCGGATAATGTTAATGTAATAGGTTTTCACGGACAAACCGTCCTGCATCGCCCTGATCAAGCGTTGACGGTACAGCTTGGCGATGGCGAGCTGCTGGCGCGGGAAACCGGGATCGACGTGGTCTACGACATGCGGGCCAATGACATGACCCATGGAGGCCAGGGCGCACCCCTCATTCCCGCCTATCACGCCGCCCTGGCGCGCGGTCTCTCCAAAGTCGGGGAGATTGCCACTCCCGTCGTCTTCGTCAATATCGGCGGCATTTCCAATCTCACCTACATAGGCGCAGGCGAAGAAATCGTCGCCTATGACAGCGGACCCGGCAATACGCTGATCGATCAATGGGTGGAGGCTCACGCCGGTATTCCCTACGACCAGGGCGGCATGATCGCGAGCGAGGGCGGCGTCCTGCGGGAACTCGCCGACCGTTATCTTTCTCACCCGTTTTTCAGCGCCGAGAAACGCCGCTCGCTCGACCGTAACGATTTCGCGCCGCCGGCGGCAGGCGATGCCAGCCTCGAGGATGGGGCGCGTACCCTCGCTCATGTAACGGCCGCCGGCATCGTCCGGTCCGCGCGCCATCTTCCGGCAAATCCGGCAACCTACATTGTCTGCGGCGGCGGCCGCCTGAATTCCGTCATCATGAGCGACCTTCACGCGCTTGCCGAAGCGGAGGGCGCGCGCGTGCTTGCCGCAGAAGCGCTGGATCTGAACGGCGATTCGATGGAAGCCGAGGCCTGGGCCTATCTCGCCGTGAGATCGCGATACTGCCTGCCTTTGACCTATCCTGGAACGACGGGCGTCAGCTGTCCGGTAAGCGGGGGTAGGCTCGCGGCAAAGCCGGGGCGGATTGCGGCCGTTTCATGAGTTCTTCGTGCGCGTTCGTCGTCACAGACGTTCACGGCTGCCGCGCCTCAATTGCGTCATGCCGCCGCCGGACCTCGGCCAAACGGCCGCCTCCATATCGTCCAGCGATTTCGGCTCGCCGCTGAAGGACAGCAACCCGAACACGTCCTTCGGCTCGGATGGCTCAAATAACGGTGCGTGTTTCAGCAGGACACCGTCCGGGGTCTCTTCCACGATCAGGCGGGTGCCGGCGTCCCATTCCAGCCGCTGGCGGATGACCTTGGGCAGGATGACCTGCCCTTGTCGAAACCGGCGTCTCGAGATGCTCGGCTTTCGGCACCGGATAGTCCTCCGCAAGACAGAAGTAAGTCAGGCCTTGAGCACCTCTGCAGCAACGGGCGGCGCCGTTCAGCGAATGCGCTTCGCTGCCGGCTCAGGTACCAGTTCGCCGTTGAGACGGCGGTCGAGATAGTCTTCGCATTCGGCCATGAGGGTTTCGACCTGGCCATTGAAGAAGTGGTTGGCGC
>Ga0209281_1000643_pt1 | contig 38146 bp, 47 predicted proteins | sample MedtruBG_FD_187514 | JGI IMG/M metagenome (GOLD analysis project Ga0209281, IMG submission 187514) | Root nodule microbial communities of legume samples collected from California, USA - Medicago truncatula BG (SPAdes) (version 2) | ecosystem: Host-associated > Plants > Roots > Nodule | place... | reverse complement strand
AGCCATGAAGTATCAACAGGATCTGGGGGCGTTTCAGGTGGATCAGGCGGTGGAGTTGGAGGTTCTCTCTTCTCAATATATTCTAAATCCACAATAGTTTGTCTGCTGTTACCACTATTATTCTTTAAGGTAAAATTAATAGGTGTTTGAGCATTAACCTCCATATAAGTATTGAAGTATTTATGCTCTCCTATTTCTTTTGTGAAAGCATTATCTATAATCCTCCTTTTATCTACTTCTAACTCATAATTATCCTCCTTCTTCCATCCTGTTTGATTAAAATGCAATCCTGTTATATAAATGTTTTTATCAAATTGGAATACCTCTTTTACATCTTGAACTATAGGAGGTATATCAATAAGCCTACCTTCTATTTTTTGTACTCCATTAATGGTGCTGTTATTGATAATTAAATCAATGTTGTGAGCAATACTTTTATATTTTTCACTAGGTAATAATTTCTTTATGCTACTTATTATAGATTCAAGGTTATTAGTAGTAATGTGAGGATAATTATCTTTTATGGCACCATTAATTATATCCGCTACCTCTTTTCCTAATAGCTGAACAAACTCATCAAAGTTAATAACATATTTAGCCAATGAATCCTTGATACTTTCCATGTTATCCCTCCAATATGTTGAAATCTACCCACAAGGTTCTATTATTCTCACTGATATTGTTATAAATAAACTGTATTTTTTGTCCAGCTGTAACAGGGTAAAACACATTAAAGAATTTATGCTCACCATACTCTTTTGTTCCTACAGTAGTAAATAATTGTTCCTCACCAACTTTTAAGTCCCAGCTGTCCTCATGGTCCCATGTACTCAAGCTATAAGTTATACCCGTTAATTTACCCTTAGCGGGAACAGTAAGTTCTATAATGTTGTTTTGATTATCTTCATTACTATAAGTTACATTTAGCGTTTTACCATATATTTTTTGTACTCCACTTAGACCTACATTACCACTTAAACCATCTAACTTTACACCTAGATCATTAAGAGCTGATATTAGAGTATTATAATCTACTCCTTGTATTTGTCCTTTGATTTCACCTAACAATCTTTCTAATTCTGTGGTGTTAAATGATACATTACTGATATCTACATCTATGCCATTTTCTAAATAATCTTTAAGTAATGATGATAGTTCATCAAAATTAACTACATAACTTGGTAAACCCATTCAAATTCCCCCTTTTACTCAACATCTATTAACTCAACCTTATGGGTTGTTGTATTACGATGTAATATAATATTGAAAGATCCATCCGGATTCTCCTGTTTTATATGATCCAATTTACCATCGGCATCTCTATAAATAAGATGCCTCCATACATATCCCTTTTTTGAATTATTTTTACCATATTGAATTTCAGATACTTTACCATCAGAACTTCTGATTAATTTACAAGGGTATTCTGGTAAATCTGGATAAAATGGCGGAATCACATTTGTATTTTTACTTCCATTATTACCATTTATAATTACTTTTTGATTTTTTTGTTGCTGCAGCCTCTCAAATATGGTTTTAGTTGGCTGCATAAAATCCCTAAAATAATCAGCCACAATCCTTCAACTCCTTTAACCTATAAAATCTAGGGGCATTGACACCATAATCAGAATCCATTTCAATTACTTTGACAAAATAGCCACGGTATTGCATAGCTGTAGGAGTCATATTATAGATAACACTACCCCATACCTCAAGTATTTTATTATCTCCTAAATACCAACCCATTTCATGACAATCATTAGGCCAAGCCACTATGTCAGCAGGCTTAACTTGATCTGCTGATATTTCATCACACCAGACAGTAGTTATAATCCCTTGCTCAGTAGTTAATTCAGCCTCTGATCTCATCCCTAAATCTATGAGAGTATGAGTTATTAATGCCTCATCTACCATCCCCCACTCACCTTGATCGGTCCTATAATATTGATTAGGGTTAAAAGGAATATTTAGATATTTCATAGCCTGCGCTATAATTGCATCCCTAAGACCTTTACAATCTATCATATCTCCTAAATATTCAATATTATGAGGGCGTATGCATTCTAAAGTCAATTTATCTATATAACCTTCAGCTGAATTAAAGGTAGTAGTTAAGCCAATGACTCTATATACATCTGTATTATCATCAATGGTAGTCTGAACTACCTTATCCACATCCATGTTAATGTTACCTTCTGCAGTTACTACATCTTGACTCGTTGCTCCGCGCCACATAAGTACTAATCTTTGGTGTGCAATATTTTGAGCCACACTTTGATTAATGGCAAGATCTGATTCTACTACTTCTACATCATCCCAGCCATTTAAATACTCAAGCATTTCTTTATCTGTAAATACCCAGGATAATTTATGATCTTCATTGCTGTCATTTTTAATCATTATAGTTGGTTTTAATTTTGAACCAGCTATTGTAGTTGAAGCGCTTACTATGTGTTGAACTTCGTCATAATTAAAATCATACCCACTGGTATAATCAATATAAGATGGTTTAACTCTTATAGTTCCATCTTTGTCTGCTGAAATTACAGCATCTAAGCTTTCACATAAACTTACTATTGCATCATAAACATTTTGACCATTTTCAATGGTATATTCATTTAATAAAACAGCTCTTTTTATCACTTCTGGATCTATATTCACATTAACATTTAATAGACCTGCCAACATTATTATTATGGTAGTATTATAAGTCTCTGTATAAGTAACCTTAGGCCTAGGGTGTACATTGAGTCCTCTCTTTAACAAAACACTGTCATCATGAAGCGTTAATTCAACGATTTGATTATTGCTGTTTATCTTATAATTCATAAGCCAGCCCGTGAATTGAACTTTATCATTTATATATATTTGTATTTTGTTCATTGGATCAGTGATTACATTTTCATCATTAGTTATAGATTTTCTAACAAAAAACTTACCTCTAGGTATACCATCACAATTTAGCCTACACTCATTAACATTGGTGCCAGATCTTCTATCCATATTAATATCAATAATATAATCTGAAATATCTATAGGTGTGCTTAGGGACTTATTTCCATTTTTCCATTGATTTAAAACCTTGAAGTCATTCATATACCGCTCACCTCACAGTTACACAGCATTTCTACTGCAATGTAATAAATATCTGCTTCTATGGGCATGTCTATATCTATGCTGGGTTCAAGCCTTCCTGTATAAGTGTCTCCCCATTCATCTATGAACTTAAATAAGTCCTCATAATGACTTAGGAATTTTTTATATGAATCTTTCCCGCAATCTATAATATTAAAAGCTAAGGTAAACCTGATTTTAGTATCATTTTTCCCATTAATGGTTTGAAATCTTGTATTCCCTTTTAGTGGCTTATTTTTTATAGTATTAAAAGATGGAAGGGGTGGTTTATAATTAGTAACAACACCATTTACCTCAGATCCATCCTCATAAAATAATTTTGGCTCATTATATACCAACTTAATTACCTCCCTTCTGCCTTTATAGTCTTAAGGCATCTGCCATAAATTCATCTACCATGCTGTTTTTTATGGCATTTTGCGCCATAGTCTTTAACTCACTTGTAAGTTGTGCTGTGCCTTTTGCTCCTGTATCTGCTACAGATATATGCATTGTTATATTGGGGGTAAAGTTAAACTGCTTTGAATTACTTGCACCAAATGCTGTACTGCCACCATAAGCGCCACTTAAGTCCATATTATTAAGCCTGCTAAATTCTAGTTTTACATTACCTAAATTTTTAATCTTGTTTGCAATTCCTGAAAATTTAGAAGTTATAATACCTTCTTGGTTATCTATTCCTTGTATAAGGCCTTCCCCTATAAAGCCACCATATTCTGCAAAAACTTTTGATGGTGAATTGATACCTAAAAGAGATTTAAATTTATCAATTATGCCATTACCTATATTAGCTATAGTTTCCATTACGCTATCTAATCCATCTGTTAAACCGTTAGCTAACCCCTGGATAATAAAGCCTCCAAATTCAGCAAATACTTTGGAAGGGGATTGTATACCAAATAGAGCCTTAATAGGATCGATTATTTTTTCTTTAAACCACTGCCCAATATCATTAAGTATTTCCAATCCATCCTGTATGCCCTTAGAGAATCCTTGTGAAATATTTTCACCAAATTCATTAAATTTTGATCCTAAGCCCTTAAAATAAGCTACTAAATCATCCCAATGTTTAATCACCTCATAAACTGCGAAACCTATAAGTGCTATTGCTGCCACAATAAGCACCGCATTTGGGCTTATTATTCCTGCAATTTCAGCAAATACACCAGCAGCAGCTTCAAGAGAATCAAAGGCTCCTATTACCTTTTTAACAATATCTATGATTTTTTCTATTGGCGTAATGATTTTCTCTGCAACGGAAATAATTTTTTCTAATATACCTACAACCTTCTCAAGTTTACTGAAATTACTTAAAAAATCCTTAATTGTTTTAAGAATTTCTATGATATTCTTAAATTTTTCTATCCACCCTTCCACAACTTCAATTATTTCTTTAATCTTTGAAATAAATGGATCTAGTGCTTTACGTATAGAAGCCAGTACACCAACAGATTCCCCAGATTTTTCAGCTGTGTCTTCAAGCTTATCTCCTAAATCTTTTGCGGAATCACCTGCTTGTTTTGTACCAGTTATGAGTTTTCCACTAAGTTCTACTGACAGACTCATTGAAATTTCTTTAAGCGAATCTAGGGCTGGCTTTAATTCTTCATTTATTGTTTTTGCTAAAGCTTTTGCTTCATAATCAATGAGCTTTAACGCTGCTGCAAACAAACTCAATGGTATAAGACATAGCTCAACGCTCTCCCTTAATGCTGTTACTGCTCCTTTTAGGTTATTTACTTGAATAGTATCCGCCTTTTCTGCTTCTGTTAATTCTTCAATTCTATTTTTAAGCTTTAAAACTGCATCTGTGAGTAATTCTATTTTATTTTTCATTTCCTCAAAACTTGCACTTAAGTCCCTTGCTGCCTTCGAAGTATCTTCTATCGTTTTAGCTAAATTCCTAAATGCTTCCTCAAGAATTCCAATTTTTGAAGCTTGCGAAATTAAGCTGCTTAAAGCATCGCGTACTTTCATTATTTCATCATAAAGCAAAGTAAAGATGCCACTTTTCACCAAGTCCTTTACCTTATTTAACGCATTAACTAGTCCCTCTAAAAGTGCATCAGCAAGATTTTTTACTGCCTCCATTATTTCAATTATGGCTTCTTTTAATTCTGATAAACATATTTTAAGTTCCATAATTGAAGAGGCAATACTTATTACCATATTACTTACAGCAACAGCTGTATCTTGAAGACTCATATTTAAATTCTGCGCTGAAAGACTTACTTCATCCATGGTATCTCCAACAGCTATAATGACTTCACCGCTGCTAGCAAAACTCTCCAGATCTTCACCTGCACCTCTTAAGGATTCGCTAAAATTTGATGTATCAAGCTCAAGATATGCAATTGCAGCCCCTACATTTATTGCCATACTATTTTCACCCTCTTTTTGGCTATATTAGGCACATGAAAATAAATAACAAGTCAAAAGTTAAAAGTTGCCATGGATATTTTTCATCAGGCAATGAGGCAAATTGTCCTCATAGCGAGCCTATTCGATAAATTTGGCGATGAAGGATGATGGAAAATAGGCTGGCAAATTGACTTGTTATTTTTTTGAATGTGCCTTATGTCAATCCAAAAAAGGCTTAATGCTCCTGCGCCCTAAGCCAATTTATAATTTCATCATTATTTGTATTTTCTTTCTTATAATCATCTTCAAATATAGGCTCTTTAGGATTTTCTTTGCTGAGCTCATTTAAAATATAAGTACAGCATTCATCAAAACAAAATGCCTCATAATCATTAGTTATTCCTATAATTTCTGATGGTCTTTGTTTATACTGTTTGCTTATGGCTAGTATTGACATTATCCTTTGACTTTTCACGAAATTTTTCTATTTCTTTTAAACCATTTTGTGTGTAATTAAATAATGCCACAAGCTGTTCATCAGTTAATTCTAAACCTACCTCTTCTAAATCCTTAATAGATGGCTCTACAAGCGCATTTTCAGCCATTACAAACATAACCTCTGTAAGCTGCTTTAAATCAACACCTGTACTAGCTTTTTTCCCATAAAACAATTCTTCTGCAGCACTTAATAATTGATTAGGAATTACCCCTCTTTTTGCTAAATTTAAAAGAGATACTCTCTTAACTTTTGCATTAAAAGGTATCTCCTGCTTAAATCTAGGTAATTCAATCACATCATATTCCGCCATTTTCTTCAAATCTTCAATTTTAGTAATTTCCATAAATAATCTTCCTCTCAATTATAAATTACATTTTTTTCTTTATAGCCATCGCAAATATAATTCCTTAATTCAACCTTGGCAATTAATCATTGTTCATTGGCGATTGACAATTAAAAATTGATAATTGACCATTAATAATTCAATCTATCAATTCTATATCTATAACTAACCTTAAAATTCAGGCTCTTTATATAGTTGTAAAGTCTACACTAATAGGTGTATTTGTTCCACTTCCATCTAATAAATCCACTGCTTTAACTTCTGCCGTATAAGTTACATTTCTTTCTATGCTTATAGGTACAAATGTAACTATCTTTTTAGTGCTGTCTATAGTAACATTACCATTAACTATGCTTCCATCAGATTTCTTTTTAACCAGAAAATGCAGATTATCTATCTCATCTTGATTAATTTCCTTCACAAAAGTCCACTTAATATTAGTAGTTATTTCTACTCCAACATCTGGATTACTATTTGTTACTGTTCCACCTACTACTCCCCCCATGGTTGAACCACCACTTGATGGGGGTGTTATGGGTGTAACTCCCCCTGGAATACTCGTAACGCTATCTATCTCAATGGCAGTCTCACCTCTAAATGGGATAGATTCTGCTTCAAATTCAGGAACTATAAAATCACCATCTTTTATTTTGTATTTAGGTACTTTTCCTTTACAATGCTTCCAGGTAAATTTTGTATATCCTGTTGTTCTGCTATAATCCTTTTCTTCAGTGTATACTTCTAAAGTAAATAAATCCTTATCTACAACTTGACCTGCTGGAATTGAAGTATAGTTGCCTCCTGAAATGGTACCTCCATCTACCAGCCTCATAACATCAAGATTAAAAGTGTTATCCTTTAATTTTAACTTATATCCTATTACAATATCTTCTGTTTGATTTACTCCAAGTATTTTGTTTTTTACTCTTAGGATATCCCTTTTTCCTGCACTTAATATTGGTTCTACATCAATTTCACTTGCAGTATCTCCAATATCAAACTGATCGCCTGTAGTTTCATTTTTTACAATGCATTTTTTAACATTTACCAAAGTTTTTCCACTTGCCATGTTATTACCTCCTTAATTTTTTAAATTGCTTATATTCTATACTTGTTGTATAAGCTTTTATTTGATCATCTATAATACTTGGAGTTTCATTGCCTGTCGGTACCAATTCATCTATATCCTTTATGGCTTTTTTTATATTTTCAACATAAAATTCCATAGTAGAGTAATTGCTCATTGGATGATAAATTATAATATCAAATAATTTATATCCTGCCACATTTCCTGCTACTCTGAAGGTGCCATTTTCTTTTATGACCACATAACTATTCTGGCACTTATCTCTCTTTTGTCCTGGTGAATATACTTCATATCCCAGCTTTTTCAAATACAAAAATATTTTTTGCCATAAGGTTTGTGGAATTGTGCTGTTTATTAGATCATCCTCTAACGTATCTCCAGGTATTTTATAATTAAAACTCGCCATGTTAACCTCCCAGCAAATTATTCATATTTCTTAATATTTCTGGAGAAAGTTTATCTATTACCGGCTTAAGAACTGCATACCTCTTATCATCAGCTAACTCCAAATTTACAAAATCCTGCTTATTGCCAGCAACATAAATAATGCAATTATCACCAGTCCACTCTTTACCGCTTTCAATTGCATTTGCAAGTGCTGCTGTTTTACTTGAATGAGATAAATTTTCTTTAACTTCTTCTTCTAGTTCTTTTGCTACTATCTCTCCATAAGCATCTATAATTTCTTTGACCTCTGTTTCAAAATTGTCTAAACCAGTGATTATATTTTCAATATCAAACTCCATATTTATCACATCCTGCTTAACCACATATCAAACACTATATCTTCGATATTTCCTGTATCAATTATTCTATATTTAATATTGTCTAATATAAAATAATCATCCTGCTTTATTTTTTTACTTTCATTACTATAAGAAATCAATAGTTTATCATAATATTTACTATTAAGAGTTGCTGCTTCTCTAGAATTTAAAATCATCTTTGATTCATCTCTATAATAATAGCCTTTTATGGTACATACATATAATTCTTCTAATATTTCCTTGTAAATATCTGTTCCATCTCTTAATATTTTGATTTCCTTTAATAATCCGATTCTATCAAGCTGCTCATATATTTTTTTACTTAGTTTACCTCTATTTATTTTAGCCATCAGTATTCATCAGCTCTTTTCATATTGGTTATATATCCATTACTTATAGATTCAGCTTGAAATTTTTCTGCTAAAGTAAGCCAATATTCTCGATTTGAACTAAGCTTTATTCCTGCAACCTCAATTTCATCATCAGCTGCTGCCTTTAAAAGACAGCCTTTATGAGCTGCTTTAAGAACATCATTATCATTAACTGCTAATAATAAATACAGTTCCTTATCTTCAAAGTAAGGATATTCCTTTTCTTGGAGATTAAATTTTAATAACTCTAAGGGTGTAAGCGCCATAACCTTTCAACTCCCTCAAACTTAATATACAGTTGCAAATAACACTTCATCTGCTTTTTCAAAGCTTGGTATAACAATTTGAGAAACCTTTGTATCTACTGTAATTGGGTCCTCCTTTACCATTGTTGTTATTGCAATGGCCTCTTGTACAATAACTGTATCAAGTTTTCCACTTCCATACATTTTGTCATATTCTTCTGGAGTAGTTCCGTAGACAGTGTAACCTAAAGTAGTCCCACTTATTAGAGTTATTTTGCCATCTGTATAATATGGCTGTGGAGCTGCCCCTTCTTCCGTAATATAAGTTCCATTTTCTAAGAACACAATGTTTAATCCAAGTATTTCCTTGCAGAAATTAATGTAATCCTGCTGTGATAATATTAAACTTGAAGCTGCAGCACCAGATCGTAAATGAGCTGTAATCGCCTCATTAATTCTAAAGGTATTATTAAAAGTATTTTCAGTTAATAATACTGTTGTTGGCTTAGGATAACTGTCATCAGTTATTACCTTTTGAAAATCTTGAATATCTTTCACTATATCAGCTTTTGTATCATTCCATTTAGTTCCACTCACCACGATTTTGTGGGCAGCTGGTACACCATAATCTACAACTATGTCTCCATCATCGCTAGTAATATTAATTGTTCCATTTTGAATTAATGATGCTCTCATCCTCTTTGTTTGAATGTTAGCTCCTTCAATTAATCCTGCATAATTTTCAAATAATTGTGCTGCTAAAGCTTGTACTAAATTTTCATTGTTTCCATTGGCAGCGTTAATCAATTCTCTTCTCTTTGATTCAGTGATTCCAACTCCTTCTTTAAAGAATGGCATCTCCTTCCTTTGAACATCTATAGAAGCATTTAATGCCCTGATCTTAGTAGCAACATCAAAAGTTGACATTTTTAAAGCCACAGCTTTATTTTTTGCTCCCTTTGCAAACTCTAATTCTGTTCCCAACTGCTTCTTATTCGGAAACAATGCTTGATCCACACTTGCTTCAACAGGAAGTTCTCTCATATATAAAGCTATGTTACTTGAATTTATAAAATCTTTAATATCCATACTGTAAATTTCTCCTCCTTTTATTACATAAACAATTTAATTCAATTAATAATTGATAGTTAAGTTAATCTTATCTTTATTAAATAAATAAGATTTGTTTTAGTGCTGCTCTTTCTACCTCTTTACCGCCAGCTACAGTGGATTCTTTTGTAAACTTAACGTCTGCTTCATATAAAACCCCATGCACAAATATTGCTGCGACTGCTGTTCCATTATCTGCATTTCCATCTGGTGATATGACCCCTTCGAAATTCACATCCTCATAAATAACACCATAAACATCTGATGCATTAGCTGTCGTTGTTACAGCCTTCCCATCCTTTGTAAGTAATGTTCCAGCCTTTAATACCTCGTTCGAATCTAATAAAGCTGATACATCTGCTTTTTTGACCTTAACTGGCAAAGTAATAAAATGATCACCAGCTATAGCTCTAAGTCTCCCTTGAGCCCCAATTGAATAACTTGATTGTTTCATTTTCTTCTTCCTTTCTACACTTTATTTTTTCACTTGATAAAGTTAGCAATACCAGCTCCCTGCATTGCTGCTTTTTCTTTTCCTAATTCTGTTGCAAAATTCTTTTTCTCTCCGAGATTTTGACTTCCGCCACCAGTACTAAAAGAGCTTGTCCCATTTATCTCTTTTTCAAATAGATAATCACGCTCCTTTTTAATAGCTTCTACTTGCTCCTTAAGTCCTAATATATTTTCTCCATCAACCTTGAGATCTTCTTTGTTTAATAAAGTCATAATTAAAGTCTTATCTTTTACATTAAAAGCATTTAGATTTTTCTCTAAAAGATTATTAAAAGTGATATCTGCTAACTCTTTTTCATAGTTTTCTTTTTGGTTTTTATTTTCATTTTCAAGATCTATAATCTTATTCTTTAAATTTTCAATATCAGCATATTGATTTTTTAATTCTAAGATTTGCTGCTCTCTTTCCATAGCCTGCTTTTTATAAGTCTTAGCATCTTCATTTATCTTATCAAAGCGCTGTTTTGGAATAAATGGCCCATTAGAAATATCCTCATAATCCTTATTTTCAAATTCCTTTTGCTTTTCCTCTGAGAGCATTTTGAATAGCTCTTCTCCTATAATCTCCTTTAATTTTGCCATTATTATCTTTCCTCCTTCTCTATCTTCGCTTGTTTACATGGTAGCGTCCATGAATAGAGTTTTTAGGTTTGTTCTTTAACGTCTGCCTCCCTAAAAAAGACGAATAGATGTGAACTTTAAATTAAATGTATATTCAACCAAAGAAATTAGATACAAGTGTGTGAAATAGGCATTTGAAAATTTTGCTGCCAAAAGCACTTAATGAAAGGTTGTTCCACTTTAGCTTGTCTAACTGAATAGTTGGAGCAAGCTAAAGTGAGTGCAACCTTTCGTTTAGTGCTTTCAGCAAGATTTTCATAGTCCTATGGAACACACTTGTATCTAATTTCTTGAGTATGCACTTAATTTAGGTATATCACCCATTCAATTGAGTTTTTTCTTGTAATATTTCGTTCCACTCTTCTTTTGCATCTTCTATATCCGAGTAGTCTTTAATATAGGATTGATGGGATCTTACGCCGCTATTTACTTCTGACATAGCTAAAGTTTTCTTTTCACTAGTATCACTTTGCAGAGGATAATTATGTTCAAACAAGGTAGTATATTTTAATTGATTCCAAACCTTATTATATTTACTTGGATAGCAAACTGGGGCCGCTTCTTTTATGAAGTTAAATAAATTTATAAAAGCTGGTGTCCAATCATTCCATTTATCTTCACATCTTGCAATTAAATCGTTATATAAATACGACATAGCTTTTGCGCTTGGAATATTATTTAAATCAGCTAATTTAGGCATGTCCACGGCAAAGTTCATATCTGCTTCTGCTCTATCTAAATAAGCTTCAACAGCAGCATTATTGCTCATATTATATTCTAACCTTTGAACCTTAGCCTGTTTCCCTGATTCTAATAATTCATCTCTTGTCCTTACTGCATGCAGAGCACCTGGAGCTACAATAAACTTATTAACATCTTCTTCCTTTCCATCAATCACTGCCTCTGAACCATACATTTGAAATCTTAATGCATCCCTCGCATCTGAAATTGTTTTATTATATTGAATTTGAATATCTATTAATTCACCAAGATCAGATTCACCAAAGGAATCATTTAGTTCCCCACCATTTTTAATTAACCAGCATGGGATTGTTGAAAATCCTGTATTAACGTCTATTGTCAAATTTTCTTGAAGTTCTAAATTCTTATAAGTTTCTTTTCTGTACCAGGCTTCAAGCTCTTTAGTTCCTTCATTAATTTGATAATAGTAAGTATGAAGATAATAAAGCTTTTCTAGATTTAAGGCTTTATATACATTTTCTTCATCTTCCTCAAAAAGTACTACATATAAAAGCTTCCCGTTTTTTTCTTTATAACAAAAATTTTCTATAGACTCATATTTAATAACTATTTGCGAATTTGGATTCGCTTCAACTCTGAGAAGAACTCTTTTTTTAATAGTTGCTTCCAAAAATGCCTTTTTAGTCATTGACCAAAAGAAATTATCATCTAATACATCTTCAACAAATTTCCTAAGCTCTTCACAAGATTCTTTATCTTGCTTATTATCACTTTTAAACTTAATAGTTGGTTCCACTCCAAACATCCATCTAGCTTGCTTTTTAAGAAGTGGTTTGACTTTATTTCTTATATCCTGAGTGGGCTTATAATCACAATTATCGCTAATCTCCCAGTTTTGTCCTAGACTTGCCTTATCCTCACGAACTTTATTTACTGGAATTATACTTTTTCCCCTGTAAAAGATATAATCTTTTCTTACTCTTTCCCTTTCATACTTCTCAACATCTGGTAAATTAAATAATGTCTCTTTTATGTTTTTACTTTTGTTATCATAATCTAAATACATTAAAATACTTCCCCTCCTCTTTTATAAGGATCATAGCTACTAGAATTAACTATTCCTCTTCCCTTTTTATAAACTGAATCATCATATTTTAAATCAATATCACTTCTAAGAATTGTATAAATAAAATATCTTACAGCATCCATACAATGATCTTTATCTTTTAAGACACTTTCAATTCCATGATCCAGTTTCTTAGGATCCCAAATATATGAACTAAACTCTTTTAAAGTTTCCCTGCATATGTCATTAACGTAAAATAAACCAAGATTTAAAGCACTAGACACTGTTCTTATTCCATCCAATACATCATTCTTAGCTTTCATAACATTCTTAAATTTATCATCCCTAAGCTGGGCTATAAAACTTGCTGCACTTGGATCAACTATTATTTTTACCGGAATAATAGTTCCCAGGAAATTCCTTAATTCTTTAGAATATTGGACATCTGATTTTTGCTCCTTTGTTGCTTTTCCACTGTAATAAAATTCTTTAACTATATACCATTTATTTCTAAATAATCCCCATAATAAAAATACTGTTGCATTTTGAGTTCCATAATCGATACTCACATAATACTTTTCATATTTTCTAGGAATTGTTTTAATCTTGTGAATATCTTCATTGAACATATCATAAATGATACCTTCTGCCAAAGACCATAAACCTAAAACATATCTTTTGTAAAATATTCCCGAGTACATTTTTCTATATCTAGCTTTAACTTTTTCACTAAGTGACAAGTTATCTTCCATAGTAAAATGTAACCGAACTGCGTTTTTCTCTTCAAGTTTATCTAAATATTCAACCTTAAACCAATGATATGGACCATCTGGATTGCAATTAAACCAAATTTTCGCACCATCTACAGAGCATCTAGCAGTTGCCTGATTTACAAAAGATTGAGGCATTAAAGCAACTTCATCAAATAGAACGCCAGCTAAGGTTATCCCTTGAATTGAATCCTGTGAACCTTCATCCTTTCCACTAAATAAATAAAAATCATTACCTCTCCCATTTCTTGAAATAGTCAAATAATTTTCATTGGAAGATTTATGATCTCTACATGTATATCCCCTGCTCTTAAGCATTTTTTTCAGAGGTTTTATGACATTTCTCCTGAGAGAGCCTATTGTCTTACCACAAAATGCAAAGTTTTCTCCATGAAATTCTTCTGTTGCCCACATAACAAAAGACAGACACATCACAATAGTTTTGCCTGCCCTTACTGAACCGTCTGCAATTAATATATCCTTATCCCTAACCAGAGATTTCTCATTCCACCAAGTCAAAATCTGAAGCTGTTTCTTTGAAAAAGGCTTAAATTTAAAGCTATTTTCTAAGGGCTTACTCATCCTTCCACACCTCATTTGCTTTGCCTTTTAAAGCTTCTAGAAATTTATCATCTTCAACTTCATTCTCATCATTATTACTTATTTTATTAATCTCTGCTCTTAATTTATCATTTTGAAGTTTCTTATTTTCAGATTCTAATTTAGATTTGGTCTCATCATCAAGTAAATTACAATGTTTAGTAAGAAAGTCTAAAGCTTTCATCTTATCATGAAGTTTAAATTTAATCCCAGTTGTACTTTCAGATATTTCACTGATTAAGGTTCCATCTATTTTACTGCTGTCCACAAGCTTTATATAGGTAATTTTTTTAGTCATTACTGCACCATCATCGTTATATTTAGGCTTCCCATCCTTATCAAAAAGTGGAACTTCCTCTTCCCCAAACTCTAAAAATTCAGTTATATCTGCAAAAGCAATATCAATATATTTCTGCAAAATTCCACGTTTTAGAGTTTCTTTATCAAACTCTGCTTTAGTTAATGACTCTATTTGTTCCTTTACCTTAGGATTCCCCAGTAATCTAGATCCGCATACCATAGCAGTTTTATAGGAACAATCGTAAACCTGCTTATAAGCCTTAGTTGCATTAAAACATTTACTATATACAATACAGAAAATTTTTTGCTTATAGTTTAACTCTTCATTTGGTGCCCTAGCCATATTCTTACCACCTACTTTCTTCTCTGATTATTTTTAAAGCATTCTACTAAATCTCTTTTATTAAATGGAAAATAAAATAACTTCATTTTTTCACATTCTTCCCTGCATTCCCCACATAACGCTGGAGTTCTAGCACAAACTACTGTATCCTTGTTAAATTTCATATTTAATATTACTTGCCTTTTCTTATTCATATGTAAGTCTTCTTTCAATTTTTAATTTGATAAACTATTTTTCTTCATAACAAAAAGCACCTAGCCTATGGGTAAAGCCAGATACTTTTTGAAAAAGGGTATTTATGAGAGGAAACTATCTTTTCTTCCCACTTACTATTATAAGGCTTATTATCACCTATTTCTTTCAGTCTTTCTCTAATTTTCCTACAATTTTCCTACAACTTATTTATAATGTGGGATATTTCATGTAATACTTCTATTTTATTTTTCAATACAAAGACTCGGAGAGACATTTAATTCTTCAAGAACATTATTTTTCTCAACTGTAATGCGCTTTCTAAAACTTAAGCAATATATTTCTTCATCTTTTCGATAGCTTCTTTTTCTATCTGCTTTATTCTGGAATATGTTAGATTTAACATTTCCTCTACTCTCCAATATTTCTTATGATCAATATGAACTACTTGAATTATTTCTCTCTCTTCATCTAATAGGATAGTCATAGCATTATCAATCCTTTGAATTTCTCTTTCCTTTGATGTTTTGACTCTTAGTAATTCCTCTTTCTTATCCATTAGCTTTTCTGCTTGCTGCTCGACACTTGAAGTGATCTTATAAGTCTTTCCTGTTCTTTCTTCAGTACCTTGTCCGCTTACCCCCAGTATTTCTTCCTCAATTTCTTGAAGTCTTATTTCTATGTCCCTTATATCTGCCTTAAGCTCTTTATACATTCTTATTTTATATATAGTATTTTTCATACTCTTCCCCCTTATGTGATCTTAACTCTATTTTTTCTAAATCTTAGTATTCTCTTTTATCAGATTCTCAGCACTTACTCCAAATACCTTTTCTAATAACGTTAATTTGGATTTACTTCACCTTTCCTACACGTGCTTTTCATTTTCTGTGGTCTTAACACTTATGTTCTTACCTATTAGTGTTCCAATAATCTTTGAATATCCATTCTCTATTGCATTCTTTTTAAATATCTCTTTAGCTGTAATAATAATCAGGTGTTCCTTTTCTTCTATTTCACAATCCTCAAACCATGTTCTATAGCTTATCTCTCCAAACTGTTCAAATAACTTTTCATGGATTGGACTCTGAAAGGAAAGAGTTTGTGTTATATATTCTTCTTCTCTTTCTCTCCCTTCTTTATCATTCTTTATATATTCTTTATCATTCTTGTTTGTGTCGGTCAGTGACTTTTTTGTGGCTTTTCTGTGACTTTTTACTGGCTTTTCTTGCGCGGACTTATCTTGGTAAACGCTGTAATTTACTACGTTTATAACAGTTTTTTTATGGTCGGTTTTATACGTAATCATTCCATCACTTTGAAGTAAGTCTAAGAAACGTTTGATCTTATCCCTTGACCACTTCCACCTCTCTCCTAATTGTCTAATTGATGTAATCCTTTCACCTCTTTTACACTCAACCAACCCTCCATCAAATAGAATTTTTTTATCTTCATGGTTGACCATTAATATTAAGTCAACCCATGCTTGTCCTCTGCTAAATTGCTCTTGAGTCCATAGAGGGTTGTTTGTTATACCTCTATGGAGTTTTATCCACCCCTCAGTCATATTATCACCTCAAATTTTTATTAAGAACGTAATTCTTCACTCATTTAATTACCCAGTCTGTGTGATATTGATAATCTGAACATTTTAAACCTTCTTTTTCTTCTTCATCTTCATCGTAGTCAAAACTTTCTAGAGAGATGGCTTCTTTCATACACATTCCTCTATTGTTAGATTTACACGTTATCCAATTACATTTAACTAACAACTTGAATTCCTCCATTTCTGTGATATAATGTAGTTGATTGTTTTCGTATGCTACTTCGGATTACTTGGCGGTGTCCTTGGTAGCTTTTTTTATTTCCTTTTGAAATATATCTTTAGCTTTTTTTCTAGCTGCTTCATAACTTATCCCTTCTAAATATAATTTTCTTGTTTCATCCGCTATCTTCTTATCTAATTCATCTTTCTCTGTTGCATAAACTAATAACTTTCCCATAGCCCCTCCTGTTATTTAGTTTTACTTTTAGCACATCCGTAATTTTAAATTCATGTATACTAGGATCAAGCCATAATATAAATGTTTTATTTATCCCATTTATTGATTCAATCTTTTTAAAGCTCATTGTTTCCCTCCAGACAATGGATAAAAACTATATTATTTAAAGCCTCTCTAATTAGTTTTTCTAAAACTTCCATGTTAAAGAATTTAATCTTATATTCTTTTTCTAAAAATTCAACAATCTTTGCTGCATCTACTTCTTTAGTATCTTCTAGAACTACTTCTGTTGCTTTTTGAACTGCCTCTTTTACTTTTGGTGTTATTGGTTTTAACATGCTATTTCCTCCTTACAATTAATTTGTTATGTCAAGCACCTTTAAAATGTCTAATATAAAATCTCTTCCTGTACCTGTCCACTTTCTATCATATATAATCTTTCCATTATCTAATATCTGTTGCTTAATACTTACATATCCACTCTCGGCATACTTAGAATAAAGTAACCATGTATTATTTTGCCTATATTGAACTTTCTTTTCTGCTAGTAACCCATTTAACTTATTTGCACTACTTAAACCTAATTCTTTAGCAATTTCACTTGTTGTATAAAGTTTGTTTTGATGAATTAGTTTATTCCTTTGCCTTTCAGCTTCAATTCTTGCTGCTCTTTCTTCTTCTAATTTAGTTGTTGCTGCTATAAATAGATCTGAACTATCTATCAATTCATTTGTTTCATACATTCCATGTTTTCTTATTAAAAGTAGTACATCGCCAATAACCCACTTTTTAAACTTCTTAGCATTTGGATGTTTAGATCTTAAGATTAAACTGTATAACCCACTTTCATTTATTACCTTCATATTTCTGCTTTTATTTATCCCGTCGATTCTACAGATTAGCTTATCTTCATCATCAACATAATTTCTTAATGCTTGGTCTGTATCTGAATAACCTAAGGCAATAGCAATATCTCTACCTACAAAGTAAAGTTTATGATCTATTTCAACCATCCTTACTTTTCCGAATTCATCGCTTTTAAAAATCTGTAATTCGTTCATGTAATTCCTCCATTGTTTTATTGGCTTTTAATTCCTGCATTTTCCCTCCCTTAATTTTTTTTACTCATTTACTTAGCTATTTTACTCTAAAAGCGTAATTTTAAACGAAAATTTTGTCCAAAGATAAACCTAATATTTTAGCTATATCTATAGCAGTTTCTAAGCTTGGAGTTTTTCTTTTAGATTCTATATCACATATAAAGCTTGGACTTTTTGAGATCATTCTTGCTAAATCACTTTTGCTTAAATTGCTTTTTTCTCTCGCTTCTGTCATTGCACTTCTAAACTTATCTACAACTTCCATACTTGCCACCTCCTTCCTTACGCCCTATGAGTAAATTATATTACGCTTAAAGCATATATACAATTCTTATATTTTACGCTTTAAGCCGAAATACCAAGAATTTGGTAGATATTCTCACTTATACTAAGATTATCGCTGATTATCTTGAAATTACGCTTGAAGTGAACTTTTACACTATTAGCGTAAACTATTATAATATATTTATACTTTACAAGGAGAATTTGCTATGGATATAGGTAATAAATTAAAAGAACTTAGGAAACAACAAAAATTAACATTAAAAGAACTTAGCCAAAAAACAACTATTTCAATATCATTTATATCTGATATAGAAAATAGAAGAAGAAATCCAAGTATTGATAACTTAAAGATATTAGCCAATGCTTTAAATGTGCCAGTAAACTACTTCTTTGACGGCAACGAATTTCAAGAAGAAACTAAGCTTGACGAGTATATAAATAAAAATAAAATATTCTTTTCTAAATTTGAAAAGTTAAATGATAAAGATAAAGATAAAATTATAAAAATGATTGAAATGTTTGAGGATGAAACACAAGATTAGAAGGTGAAAATATGGTTAATATAATCGGGATCGCTAAAAAGATGATTGAATGTGGGGAATTGAGAATTGTTTTTGAAAATGCTGGAGTTAATTTTACTGGTGCTACTCTCAGCAATAATGGACAGACAGTTATTGTATTAAATTCAAAATTAAGCTATGAATACAATATAAAAAAGGTTTTACATGAAATAATGCATCTTCAACACTTTAATACTAATTTAGATACAAAAGAATGTGAAAAACAAGCTTGTGATTTCGAAAGAGATCCTGCTGCATTTGAAAATTTATTAAACATAGCTGAATAATATAATTTTTAATAATTAGTTTAATTTAATATACTCGCAAAAGGACATTTGTTCTAAAAAAGAAGGCTATTCAGAAACTTACTTAAAATCAATTAATATAGAATAGTCAAAAATATTTTGATACAATTTTTGACTATAAGCCTAGTGATAAAATATTTATTCTTGGACTAGAACTCTTAAGACCTAGTTTGGTTGCAATATGCAAAAAAGTGGTATAAAACGAATCCTAGTTCAATTAGCAGAGACACTCTCATGCATTTTAGCTAATTAAACTAGGGTTTACACCACTTGCTATTTCTGAAAGGTTAAGACACGAAAAAGTACAAACAAGATTAAATACTTATTCACATCTTTATCCTAACAAAGATATTATTATTGCTAATAAATTAAATGACTTATATTAGTACGTTTTGTATTTTACAAAGTCTCTCAGACGTTGATATAAAAGAAATAGGGAGGTTTCCCTCCCTATTCCATGCCTATAAACTCAACCTTTTCTACATTTTTAAGGTTAAGAAGTCCACTCGTTAACATTTTTATGTCGCCATCCACAGTTGAAAGATCTATTGTTATGCTTAAATTAGCATATCCATTTAGGGGTATACCTTGATTTATTGTCAAGATATCTCCGCCTTTTTCTGCAATATAATTACTTATATTCGATAAAACGCCCTTTTCATTTTTTAATATTATATTATAAGTAACTTTTCTTCCTTCTGAAGTTTCAGAAAAATCAAATACAAAGTCTTTATATTTATAATATACGCTTCTGCTAATTCCAGCTATTTTCACGGCTTCTGTTATTTCTTTCACTTTTCCATCTTTTAATAGTTTTTTTGCAAAAAGAACTTTTTCATAAACATCGGGTAAAACCCTTTTATCTATAACTAAGTAATCTCCACTCATTATTTTGTACCTTCTATAATGGTTGCCCCCGCATTATCTAAAGATAACTCTAATATATTCCATTCCAATCCTTTTATTCTTAAAAATTCTCTAAGCTTATTGCTAAAGCGCTCATCACCTTCGTCGATAATCGCCATGATTGTTGGACCTGCTCCACTTAAGTAGCAAGCTAATGCTCCTAGTTCATAACTCTTATTATACACCTCTTCAAAACCAGGAATTAATTTACTCCTGTAATTTTGGTGAAAGGCATCTTTACATGCGTACTTTATTAATTCATATTTTCCACTACAGAAGCAGGATACCATAAGAGCTGCTCTCGAAACGTTATAAACTCCGTCTTTTAAGCTTATTTCTTTTGGAAGTACGCTTCTTGCCTTCTCAGTAGATAATCTAAAATTAGGAATTATTGAAACAAACTTGATTCCACCCTTAACATTTACTTTATCATAGTAAGTCTTGTTTTCATCAACTATTGCAACAACCATGCCCCCAAGTAAGGCTGGTGCAACATTATCTGGATGACCTTCAATTTCTACAGCCATTTCCAATAATTCTTCGTCTGAAAACTTCTTCCCCAAGATTTCGTTAGCTCCTACTAGTCCCCCAACTATACACGTAGAGCTACTTCCAAGACCTCTAGATACTGGTACATCTTGTTTAATTTCACCTATTTCTAATCCTTTTATTTTATAGCCCGCTTTATCAAAACAATGCTTCATTGCTTGATAAATAATATTTTCTTCATTACAAAATTCTTCTGGCATTCCGTTAAACTTCAAACCATCTTCTAATTCCCTGAATTCAAAATCATTATATAAATTTAATGCTATTCCTAACGAATCAAACCCAGGTCCCATATTTGCTGATGTAGCTGGTACTCTAACTCTAATCATATTTTTCCCCTATGAATTTAAGTAAGAAAGTAGAGCATCTCTCATCTCACTCTTATCCCAAACTTCATCATGTAATACCTTAGCATTTTCTAAAGTACTTAAGCTATTTGGTATTTTAGTGTTTGTTGAATTAGATAATTCATTTAATACTCTAAAATCATCTACTCCCTCAACATCAATATCAAGCGCATTACAAATACTTCTTGGGAATTTGTATGGACTTGCAGTTGATAGTATTAAAGTTGGTTTGTCATCTTTAGTTTCTTCTACATATTTCTTCTTAACTACATATGCCACAGCTGTATGAGTATCCATTAAATAATTATCTTTTTTATATACTTCTTTTATAGCATCATACACTTCTTCTGTAGTTGCAAAATTCCCATAGAATTCTTTAATGAAGTTTCTAACTTTTTCATTTACTTCGTAAACGCCTTTAGTATTTAAGTTGTTCATAAGTTCACTAACAACTTCAGTATCTCTACCACTTGCTTCAAATAATAATCTTTCTAGATTAGATGAAACAAGTATATCCATTGAAGGTGATTCTGTCAAAACAAGTTCTCTCTTCTTATCATACACCCCTGTTTCAAAAAAGTCTGTTAGAACTTTGTTTTCATTAGATGCACATATGAATTTATCTATTGGCAGTCCCATTTGTTTCGCATAATATCCAGCCAAGATATTCCCAAAGTTACCTGTTGGAACTACTACATTTATAGAATCATCCTTTTGTATTACTCCTTGGTTTACTAAATTAAAATATCCATAAAAATAATACACTATTTGAGGCACAAGTCTTCCAATGTTTATGGAGTTTGCAGATGACAAGATAAATCCTTTTTGAGCTAGCCCTGCTCTAAAATCATCGTCTCCAAAAATTTCTTTTACTCCAGTTTGAGCATCATCAAAATTCCCCTTTATTCCAATGACCTTAACATTATTCCCTTCTTGACTTGACATTTGTCTTTCTTGAATTGCACTTACACCATTTTTAGGATAATAAACTACAACTTTAAAGCCTTCAACGTTTTTGAATCCTTCAAGTGCAGCTTTTCCTGTATCTCCTGATGTCGCAGTAAGAATTGTAATATCTTCTTTAACATCACAGATTTTCTTAGCTCTTTTCATAATTTGTGGTAAAAATAATAGCGCTGCATCCTTAAATGCACAAGTTGGCCCATGATATAATTCCAAAAAGTTATTTTTTACTTCTACGCTGAATCTATCATTATATGCATCATTAATTGCCCCCATTAATTCTGCATCATCAATATCTGTAAAATACTCATTGATAACTTTAAATGCTAAATCTTCGTATTTAATGTGTGTGTCTTTTTTTAATTCATCATATACTTTAGGAAATCCATCTGGAACATATAGCCCGCCATCTTTAGAAATTCCATTAATTATCGCTTTAGCAGATGCTATATCTTTCTCTAAGCCTCTAGTACTTCTAAACTTCATTTAATCTCACCTCAAAATTGTATTAAATATGAATATATATCCACTTATATTTACAAAATTAAATATTTATAAACATATTTCACCTGTAATATATATTATCATGTATTTTATGGATACACAAGTGTTTTTCTGCAAAATACATTTTTAATATAATAAAAATTTTACATGTAAATGTTTAACGGCATAATTTGTATTGCGCATTCATTTATTCTAAAATCCGGAAACTCTGGTACTAGAATATTATTCTTTTTTAAACATTCTAAAAGAGGTTTACATTGTTCAAAAAAATTTTCATAGAACTCTTCTTGACCTGTTTTTCTTAGTAAACTTATAGTGTCACATTCTTCTGTACAGGTTTTAATAACCTTACCTACTACTTTACAATGACAATTAACATTATCAAAAACATTATATCTATTATTCATAAAGTTTTCCTTATTTACAGTTAAAATTGCTGTTCCATTTCCGCATCTCATTATTAAATCCACTGTATTATTGTATGCCAAAATACTTTTTACGTAATTTAACATTTTTAAGAACATAGTAAAATTAATTTTCCCATCACACTCTTTAGTCACTGTATTTAAATACTCGTCTCCAAATATGGTTATTAAATTTATCAAAGTATCAATGAATGGTAGAACACCTTTATTAGTGATAGTTCCTTCAAGCTGTATTAAATCACCTGGATATATGTTATTATTCTCAACATCATTTTCGTTTTTCTTATGTAGATGGTTGTTCTCATTGAAATAATCCATTAAGCTTCCATTTAAAACAAAGGTCGTGTATGTTGTTTTAATCTGTTTTTCTTCTCTTATGAACTGTCTTGCATCAATATCTTTATCCACATGATGATTCAATAAGTTATTATTTGCATTTAATTTATTTTTATCCCTAAAGCCTTTTCTCTCAATTCTTGAAATACTACCTTGATTAGAACTTTCAATCCTGTCACCTTCATGATATCCTGCTGATAAAGTCCTATCGAAGGCTTGAGTTCTAGTTATTGTTTCTATAAAGCCAGTTAATACTAGTGAAGATAGATTTCTTACTAAGTTTTCATCTAAATAGACAAGCACATCAAAAGAATTGTTCATAATATCTCCTTTCGAAAGGATTAATTCTAGTTGTTCTGTTCTTATATATTATTAATATTCATATAAATATAAAATATTATTTCAATTATATATTTACTTAGGAAAACACCATTGTCTCTCAAGATATTACAAAATTCTTAATTTGCGATTTTTATTAATTTCTTATGCTATAATTTTATAGTATAAATTATTATTGATACACAAACTCTATTACAGTGTTTAGCGTAGTGCTAAAAAATAATTTGTAATTAAAATATAGAATATTTATGAATGCTTACTATTATATAAATCTATTAATATTCTATAAATTTTATAAGAAAGGAGATACGCCTAATAAAGTGGAAGTTTTAACTCCCGCTGAATTTAGATATATGTATTTCTATAAATTAGGCATATGTTTTAATGAAGAAATTTTTTAAAATGTTTTTTCTGATTTTATTTATTGCAATTATTGTTTTAGCTATAGTATTTTATAAGAGAATTATGTTGTCTTACAGAATAGCTGATAAATACATCTCCTTAAAAAATCATGTATGGTCAACTCAAGACTTTACTATGAATAAATCATCAAGTTCTATGAATTATAAAGATGTAGTCTACAAAAATACTGACGGAGTACCTTTAGCATTAGATATCTATGGCCCAATAAACCAGGTCTATAAATCCTCCCCAGTGCTTATATATGTACATGGTGGGAGCTGGGCATATGGTGATAAAAGTATTCCAGAGGCTATAAGTCCAATTCTTGATACATTCAGAGAACAAGGATATACGATTATAAGTACTTCATACGAGCTTATGAGAAATAAGGAAAACTTTAACAAGCAAATATCCGATGTAAAAGACACAATAAGATGGGTATATAAAAATAAATCTACTTATAACTTCGATACAGATGAAATAGGAGTTATTGGCGTTTCTTCTGGTGCTCATCTTTCACTTATGGCAAGCTATAGCAATGAAAATGAATTTATAGACGATATAAATTTGAGTAGTTATCCATCAAAAGTCAAATACTTAATTGACTTTGCAGGTCCAACTGATTTAAGTCTTTTAAATACTACAAGCTTAAACTATGATTTATCAAAAATTTTTGCATCAATTACAGATAAAGAAAGTGTAGAAAAAATATACAATCCCATAAACTATGTTAATATAACAAATCCAAATACACTTATAATTCACAGTAATTCAGATGCTATGGTTCCATACGAAAGTTCTAAAAAGCTTTATAATAAATGTATTGAAGTTAATGCGAAAGCTAAACTTATTACCTTAAATAGTAGTGCTCATGACCTTTCAGCCATATCAAATGATGATATTATTTCTATTTCCGAGGGATTATTAAAATTTGTGATATTCAATTCTCCGCTATAAAATGAAAATGCAGTGCAAAATCTTAATTCTAGATTTTGTACTGCATTTAATTTGCTCTTTACTGTCAAAACTTTAACATATTTTTAGTACTCATAACTTTTCGTATTTTCACATAAAACTATATTTATTTTCTTATCTTCAATTACTTTTTTGTATGAACATAAAAATTCATTTAATTCAGTATCATTTAAATCTATATTCTTCTCACTTATTAAGAATACCTCTTCGTTTTCTATGAATATTTTAAGATCATTTTTTTCATTTTTTATAAAGTATTCTGACATTGATTTAATTGATATTCTGCTCTTATATTTTTCTTGAAAGCCCATAGTCTTTTTAATAGTACTATAATTAGTATTTGAGGTATTTGCACCAAATCCCGGAATATTTAACTGTTGTTCTATCATAGATGGATCTAATCCATATCTCTCTAAAAACTTTTTTTGAATATTAATAAGCTTATCTTGTGAAATATTGTTTTCTTCCATATAAGCCATTATGTTTTTAGAGAAATCAGCCATATTCATTTTTCCTTCAGCTAATTTATAATACATAGAATAAATATACTCTTCAAATTTATCTATATCTTTATCTTTAACTTTATTTTTTAATTCATTAAAGTCTATGATTTTATCAGACATATTAATCCTCTCCTTTACACTATTATATAATAACAAGTATTTATCTATTGTAAATTTTTTATTACATTTATAAAGTGAAACTTTTCAATTGGAATTTTATATTACAACTGAATTTAGTTGAACTAATACCTTCAAGGGCGTGCAGCCGTTATCTCCCAGTTAAGCAGATAAGTGAAAGTCCAAATCTATGATTTGGTTTCTTGAACTTAGCTAACGGCGTAAGTAGTTACTCTCCTAAAAAAATGATTTAGTGCTTACAGAGTAAGAGTGTTACGGATACTAGCTATCGGATAAAAAAGATATTGCTATATGTATTATATTTTAGAAATTTATATCCTTACTCTTTATATTATCGTATCAGCTGATTTAATCGTCTCATTATAAGAAAAAACACATCCACAATAATCTTGTCTATATAAGTTATATTCTTTAGATAACTCAATAGAACGTTTATATCCTTCTTTCTTTTTAAAATCTGAATATAAATATTTGACTCCATATTCTTCACTTAAAATTTTTCCTATTTCATTTAGCTTTTGTGCATTCTTATGTGGGCTTATAGATAAGGTAGTAGTAAAATAATCATAATTATTTTCTCTTGCAATAAGTGCTGCTTCTTTAATTCTTAATTCATAACACTTAAAGCATCTTTCACCACCTTCTTTTTCCTGTTCCAATCCTTTCGATATCTTATAAAAGTTTTCAGTATCGTATCTGCCTTCTATAAATTTTATTTCATGCTTAACTTTAAGTTCTGAAATTAGTCCTTTTTGTTCTGCTACTCTTCTTGAGTATTCTTCCATAGGATATATATTAGGATTATAAAAGAAAATTGTTATGCTAAAATACTTAGACAAATATTCCAGCACATAACTACTGCAAGGTGCACAACAACTATGGAGTAATAAAGTTGGAACTTTTTCTTCTTTAACTAAATTTTCTATTAGAGAATCTAATTCCTTTTGATAATTTATTTTATTCATATGTAAGTCATTCCTTTTATAGGTTTTATATTTTATCTACTATATATACATCAACTTATTTGAGTTTGCTAAATCTCACTTGCAGCAAATTTTTCGAAAGCATTTAAAAATGTATCAACATGGATTTCTTCATGCTTTACACTTAAAAATAATGCCTCAAATTGTGATGGAGGTATATTTATGCCACTCTTAAGCATATGCTCAAAGTATCGATTAAATCTCTCAACATCACAAGCTTTTACATCATCATATGTTCTAACTTCTTTTAAGTTACTAAAAAATATTGTCATCATTCCTCCAACTCTATTCATTACTACTGGAAGATTATATTTTTGCGATATTTTTAATATTCCTTCTTGAAGTTTAGTTCCTATATTTTCAATATGATTATAATAGTCTAAGTTATTTTTTAGTTTAGCTAAAGTTGCAAGCCCAGCAGCCATAACTATAGGATTTCCTGACATTGTACCTGCCTGATATACTCCTCCTAAAGGCGCTAGATTCTCCATTATTTCTCTTCTTCCTCCATATGCTCCACATGGCAGTCCACCACCCATAATTTTTGCATATGTAACTAAATCTGGTTTTACCTTAAATAAAGATTGCGCTCCTTTAAATGCAACTCTAAAACCATTCATAACTTCGTCAAATATTAATAACGAACCATATTTATCGCAAAGCTCTCTTAGTGTCGTCATAAAATCATCTTCTGCTTTTATTACCCCCATATTACCGGCTACAGGTTCAATAATAACCCCTGCAATTTCACTGCCGTACTTCTTAAATAGATCTGCAATTTGTTCTCTATCATTATATATACCGATTAGCGTATTTTCTATACTTTCAGTTGGAACACCAAGAGAACCTGGAATACCTCCAGTAATTACACCTGAACCTGCTTCAATTAAGAATCCATCGAAATGCCCATGGTAACACCCTGCAAATTTAACTATTCTTTTTCTATTAGTGTACCCTCTTGCAAGCTTTACTGCACTCATTGTAGCTTCTGTTCCTGAATTAACCATTCTAATCATTTCAATATTATCCAAATTAGTGCACATAAACTTAGCTAAATCTAATTCTAATTTTGTTGGCGCTCCAAAAGCTAAAGCCTTTGAGCTTACTTCTTGAATCGCTTCTACAACATCTTCATCACAGTGACCAAGAATTAATGGTCCCCAAGCCAACACAAAATCTATATACTCGTTGTCTTCTTCATCTTTAATTACTACACCTTTTCCAGACTTTATAATAGGTGGATTTATCTTTACTCCCCTAAAAGCTCTAACTGGACTGTTAACTCCACCTGGCATATATTCTTCTGATTCTCTAAATATATCAACGTTTTTCATAACAATTCCTCCTTAACCCGCATAAAATCTATAAATTGTTATATTGTTATCTTTTTTTATTGTTATGTTTTTATATTTTTTAATGTTTATGTTGTAATATTCTTAAATTTTTTTATTGTTAAATGCTTAATTTTTTATATTCATTTATTCATTTATTGGTAAATTTTTTATGTTTTTTTTTGTATCCTCCAAGATAATCTTAATTGCACTTCGTGCTTTTTATCTAATGATCTTGGTTGCGCTTTGCGCTTTTTTTATATGTGTATATTTTCAACTTGTAAAATGTTTAACTTTCTTACCATTTTAAACAAGTCATTTCTGAGCAAACCTTTTACTTTTAATTATATATCAACCAGAAATGAATTACATACTTTTGTGGAATATTTCGTTAGGAATTTTAATGGTTATGATTCTTAGACTAAAAGTTGTTCCAAATATGCTAGTTCAAAGCTTTCCTTTGAGGCTAGCATTTTGGGCACAACTTTTAGTCTTAGAATCATCCATCAAAATTTCTTAGAAATTGGAACAAAAGTATGTAACTCGTTTCGGTGAGTTATATCGAAAGTAAAGTTTTCGCGCTGGTTATCTTTTTAAAATTTTTGCCGCCTCTAAAGCATGGTAAGTAATAATTATATCAGCTCCAGCTCTCTTAATAGAAGTTAAAGTTTCCATCATTACTTTTTCTTCATCAATAACTCCAAGTTTTCCAGCCGCTTTAATCATAGCGTACTCTCCGCTCACATTATATGCAACAAGAGGCAAATTAAAATTTTCTCTGCAATCTCTAATTATATCTAGATATGAAAGAGCTGGCTTAACCATTATAAAATCTGCCCCTTCTTCTATATCCATTTGAGTTTCACGGATAGCTTCCATTCTATTTCCTGGATCCATTTGATATGTCCTTCTATCCCCAAATTGTGGTGCTGAGTTCGCAGCGTCTCTAAATGGGCCATAATAAGCTGAGCAATACTTAGCAGAATAGCTCATTATGCTAATATTTTTAAAATTATTCTCATCTAAGGCATTCCTTAATGACCCAATTCTTCCATCCATCATGTCAGAAGGTGCTATAATATCTGCACCAGCCTTTGCATGGGATACCGCTATTTTATTTAAGTATCCTAAGGTTTCATCGTTATCTACATATTCATCATGAATTATTCCACAATGTCCATGGGAAGTATATTCACACATACAAACATCAGTGATAACAAGTAAATCTTTATCAATTTTCTTTATTTCTCTTATTGCCTGTTGAACAATTCCATTATCATTATAACTTTCCGAACCACATTCGTCCTTATGATTTGGAATTCCAAAAAGAAGTACTCCAGAAATATCTGCTTCTCTAACTTCCTCAACTACTTCATATAATTTATCTACTGAATAGTGATAAACTTCTGGTAGTGATGATATTTCATTTTTTACATTTTTTCCTTCAACAACGAAAATAGGATATATAAAATCCTTTGAATCTAAAGTTGTTTCTCTAACCATATCTCGAATGGCAGCATTAACTCTAAGTCTTCTACCTCTTTTAATCAAAATAAATACCTCCATTTTTTATGAATATTGTGAAACACTCAAAGCAATTCGCAACCAACCGAAAGAGAATACATATATGTTCCGCGGGACTGTGAAAAATTTCGCTAGGAATATCTAAATGGAAAGTTGCACCACTTCCGCATGCTCCTTTGACAAGCATAGGACAAGCAAAAGTGGAACAACTTCCCATTAAGATATTCCATCAGCTTATTTTTCAATGCCTGTCTCCACATATATGTATTCTCTTTCTTTGTTTTGCTATCACTTTAAGTATTTCACAGAAGTCTTCTTAAATATTATATGTTTGTTATATTTTAAGCATATAAACTGTATAAAAGATTGTAAATATACTTCATTAAAAGTATGGCTAACCTAAGAAATATAAAATACTTGCTTAAATGCGCTTTACTTTAAATTTACACTAAATCAGAAATGGAATATATGTTTTTGCGGAGTGTTCATCAGAAGAGTTTGCTGGCCATGATTCTTAGAATATAAGTTGTTCCAAATGTGCTTGTTCAAAGCTGTGTCTTTGAAGCAAGCACTTTGGGCACAACTTATATTCTTAGAATCATCCGGCAAACTCTTCAGAGAACCGGAGCAAACACATATATTCCATTTCTGTTTTTTAGCCGTAAACTAAATTTTTCATGAGACTGCAAGTAATTTTATATTTCGGGTTCTTCACAATATCTTTAGCGTGTGCAGAAAGCCACGATTTCTTTTAAAAATCCTTCTTCTGAATGTTCTTTACATACAAATGCTTTTACACCTAATTTCTCTAACGGCTCGTTTGTTTTTGGCCCTATAGCTATAACCTGTTTTTTCTTAATTTCTTCTATTCCAAGCATATCTACCATATTTTCAACAGTTGATGGGCTTGTAAAAAATACTATATCAACCTCATCAAAGGATTTCTTATTAACTACTGATCCGCAAACAGTATCATATATATGTACTTTATCTACATTTACACCACAGTTTGCAAGTTCCTCATATATGTACTTTCTACTTTTTGCTGAACATGGTAAAAGTAAAGTTTCATTTTCCTTTAAATGAGGCTTTAATATACTTACTAGCCCTTCTCCAACAAATTCTCTAGCTTTTGCAAAACAAATAATTCCTCTTTGCTTTAAAGAACTTGCAGTTGCAGCTCCTATTGCAGAAACTTTTGCTTTAATTCTTCTTATATCATAGTCTTTTTTAATAAGATAATCAAAAAATATTTCAACACTATTTACTGATGTAAACACAATATGATTATAGTTTTCCATATTGTTTATGTAACTATCTAAATTTTCAGCAGTACCTTTTATTTCTATTGAATTAAAAGTTGTAACTTCAGCACCTAATTCAACTAACTTATTCTTTAGATTTTCAGACTGTCTTCGTGATCTAGTAATGCATATATTCTTTCCAAACAAAGGTTTATTTTCATACCAGCTTAAATCTTTACTTAAGTTTACAACTTCTCCAACAACAATTATACATGGAGATTGTAAATTAGCTTCCTTTACTTTTTGTGAAATGTTCTCTAAAGTTCCTATTACCTTTTTTTGTTTAGCTGAAGTTCCCCTCATCACCACTCCGCATGGAACATCTGAATTTTTTCCATTCTTAATGAGCTCACTCACTATATTATCTAAATTGTTTAATCCCATCATAAACACTAATGTGCCTTCTTCCTCCGCTAAAGCCTTGAAGTTTACATTTAAATCTTGCGCTGATTTACCTGTAATAACATGAAAACTTTGAGCTATTTTCCTATGGGTTATTGGAATTCCTGCATAATTTAAAACTGCAATAGGAGAAGTCACTCCTGGTATTACCTCAAAATCTATATTCTCATGAACTAAAGCTAATACTTCTTCTCCGCCTCTTCCAAAAACATATGGGTCTCCCCCTTTAATTCTTCCAACTATATGCCCTTGTTTCGCAAGTTTAACTAAAAGCTCATTAATTTCTTCCTGGGTTTTAGAATGAGCTCCTGGTTCTTTTCCGCAATAATAAATTTCACAGTTTTCATTTAAATAATTTAGCACGTTGTTTGAAACTAATCTATCATATAGAACAGCCGTACATTTTTTTAATACTTTAACAGCTTTTAATGTTAATAATTCTTCGTCTCCAGGACCTGTTCCTATTATATATACTTTACTCATATTTCAATTCTCCTATATCTCTAATATCTTACTAGCTAATTTTCTTCCAAGTTCGATATGTTCTTCTTTACTTCCTAAAACATCTTTTTTAACTATTCTTCCACCTATATCATATATACCAATCATATATAAATCGTCACCCTGAATTTCCGAATATGCTCCAATAAGGCTATGACAATCACCGTTTAACATTCTCATAAAGGTTCTTTCAGCTTCGACAGTCAATTTGGCGTTTGAATCTTCTAGTTTTTCAAAATACTTTTTGGCATCACTAGTTTTCAGGCATTCAATACCCAGTGCACCTTGAGCAACTGCTGGTATAAATACTTTAGGGTCAAAATACTCTGTAATTATAGCTTCTTCATTTAATCTTTTTAATCCAGCAGAAGCTAATATAATGCCGTCTAAATTCTGACTCTTCATTTTCTCCAATCTAGTTTGGACATTTCCTCTAATTGAAACTATCTCTAAATCATTTCTTAGAAGTTTCAGCTGGCAAGCTCTTCTTATACTACTAGTTCCAATAATCGCACCCTTTCTAAGTTCTTTAAACGGAATGTTATCTTTAGAGATTAATACATCCCTTATATCTTCTCTTTCTGTTATAGCTGCTATTTCAAATTCAGAACTCAATTCATAAGGCACATCCTTCATACTATGAACAGCACCATCCGCTCTTTTTTCTAAAAGTGCAACTTCTATATCTTTTACAAATAACCCTTTACCTCCAATCTTAGCTAAGGAAACATCTAGCTTTCTATCACCTTCGGTAACTATAAGTAGTTTTTCGCTATCTATATTAAATCTATCTTTTAAACTTTTTATAATTATTTCTGTTTGAGTCTGTGCTAATTTACTTTTTCTTGTTGCAATAATCAAATTATCCATTAATATTTAATACCTCCACGTATGTTATGTCCTTTGGCTTTACAATTCAAGAAGATAATCTACAATTTCCTTTGGGAATCTTTCTCTTAAGACATTTTCACCTTTTCCCTCATCAAACAACTTTTTAAAATTCTCATTACTAGTAAGTTCTATTATATCATTTTTATACTCTGGAAGTTTTTTTGCTTTATTTCGTATTATACCAATAAATTTGATAAAATCATCATACTCTTCAATTATATTTTTTATTTTATTTGCAATGATAATAGCGCCTTTTGGATTACCTTGTTTGGTGTTTAAAGCAAACGTTATATTTTCTGTCTTTCTTTGTATTGGAACAACTCCCATTCCATCCTTAAAATTTGATGAATCTATATATATTTTATAATTTTCCTCACAGTAGTCTCGTATTTTTCTTCTTAAACCCTCATCATCGACTGCTATGACTATTAAGTGCTTATCACTTAAAAAATCATAACTAAATTCTTCATTTATAAGATTAAGACTTTCCTTAAAAGAACTTGCAAGTTTAATTATTTCTTCATCAAACTCCTTAGAGAGTACTTCTACATAGCACTTATTATTTGCAAAATGTTTTGTTTTTATTGTGCCAGCTTTTCCTCCTCCAATTATTCCAACCCTAATTTTTTTAGATATCAAAGAAACATATGAATACCCTATTCCTTCGTCATAAAGATCTTTTCTATTATCTTTATCCATTCATCACCACATCCCTTTAAAGTTTCTTCTTTAATAACTTCAATAGCTCTATTTATGTAAAAATCAGATGTACTTTTAATTAATTTATGCGCCAAAGCAATATCTTTCTCACTATTGCTTTTATGTTCAAAAGTTTCGATTCTATTTTGACAAACCTCATTACCTAAAGATTTTAGCTTCTTAATAGTAGGTGAAATGCTTCTTAGTTTAAGCCACTCCTTATATTCATGCATATACTTTGTCATAATATATCTATGCTCTTCCATTTTTTCCTTTCGAAGCTTTTTATTTTCATCATCTATACGACTTATAGTATCAATATTATGCACCTCTGTCCTTTCAATTAATACAACTTCCTTTTCAACATCTCTAGGGACTGATAAATCATATATTACGAGTCTCTCCCCACTTTCATTAATATCATCTCTTTTTACAACAGGGTGTGGTGCTGATGTACAGCTTATAATGCATTCAACTTCATCAATATATTGATTCTTTTCTTCGAAGCTAATTACTTTGATTCTTTCGTCATGAATCTCCTCACTGATTTTACTGTTCCTCACAACCAAATACACAACATCTATCTTATTAGATATTAAGTATTTCATGACAAGCTGCCCTACTTCCCCATAGCCTAAAAGCATAAATCTATTGCATCCCTGAGCAATAGCTTCATTCACTACAATCGAAGCCGATGATACCGGTATTTCATATAATTTAGCTTCTTTTCTAAATCTTTTTCCGCAAGTAATTGCCTCTTGAAATAACCTATGTAATTCTTGAGAAACAGCCTTTATGCTTAGAGCTTCTTCGTAAGCATCTTTAATTTGCCCTAAAATTTGATCTTCTCCTAGTATTTTAGAATGAAATCCAGAGCATACTTCAAACAAATGCCTGTATACATCTTCATCACTAGTTATAAAAATGTAACTCCTATATTCATGGTCCCAACCAAAAGTATCAAAAATCTTTTTTAATAATTCCTCTTTATTAAAAGAAGCATTAAAGTAAATTTCTGTTCTATTACATGTTGCTAAAATCACTACCTCATTTACATCCTTAAGCAGCTCATTCATATATTCTCTATGTTTTTTAGGTTTTATTATAAACTTCTCTCTAATCTCCAGAGGAGTATTTTTTCTAATCCCCAATAAGCCTATCACGTATTGTCACCTCGTAAGTTTCCTTCTATTTATCCTAATAATATTTTAGTATATACTATTATTACACAAAAAACATTTAATTCAAAATTAATTCTTAAAAAGTATAGTTTTTTATTATCTGACATATTATTGACACATTGGGAGATTATAATAATAACATAAAGTAGTTAATTATTATTTACCCCTTATTAAATAATAAAAGTCATTTAAATAAAAATGACTGAACCTAAGTGTAAGATCCCCTAATCTTATATTTAGGTTTTTTGTTTTTGAAAAGTTTTTGGTTTCGCTTATGAGTTTCTCATTATTCTCTGCATTCTTTTTATAAGTGAAGCGAGCATAATTGTGCTTCGTTCGTACTCTTTTTATAGGTGCGCGCTTTTTTTAGAGGTGAGATGATCTTGGTTGCAGCATAGCTGCTTTTTTTATCTGTGAAATGATCTCAGTTGCAGCATAGCTGCTTTTTTTAGATGTGTGTATTTTTTAACATTTCTTGGTTATACTCTTATAATGTAACATTAATTTAAGAGGTGAATATAATTATGCGAATACCAAAACATATAGGTATTATTCCTGATGGCAATAGACGTTGGGCTTTATCTAATTCATTGAGCAAAGATAGAGGCTATGATCATGGAATAAATCCAGGACTTGAAGTTTTTAAATTGTGCCAGAAGGAAAATGTACAGGAAGTAACCTTTTATGGATTTACAATAGATAATACAAAACGTCCGAGTGAACAAAAAATTGCTTTTACAAAAGCTTGTATTGATTCCGTTATGCTTTTAACTAAAGAAAATTGTGAAATATTAGTCTTAGGAAATACAGACTCAAACTGCTTTCCCGAGGAATTAATACCTTTTACTACAAGAAAAAAATTTGGAACTGGTGGAATCAAAGCAAATTTTCTAATTAATTATGGATGGGAATGGGATTTAAATTTATTAAAAAGTAGTAATGCTTCTAAGAAACATATCCAACCATATTTACATTCAAAGGATATATCAAGAATTGATCTTATTATAAGATGGGGTGGAAGAAGACGATTAAGCGGTTTATTGCCAGTTCAATCTGTTTATTCAGATTTCTATATTTTAGATAATTATTGGCCTGATTTTAAAAAACAAGATTTTTATGATGCACTTTCTTGGTATAACGAACAAGATGTGACCTTGGGTGGTTAATATAATATTTAACTACATAAATAGATTGGTAAAATTCTAATCTATTTTATTATTTGGGGAACTTTCTATACTAACTTACAACCAGTAAACTTTTGACTAATTATCTTTGTACTTTGTATTTAATTATAAATCTGCTATCATAATATTATGGTTAAAGACTTACTCAGCCCTGGAAAACATAAAAGTAAGCAAGGAGGAAGCATAATATTATGATTAAATATATTTTAATGTATTTATTGTTTATTAATTTAGGAGGCTTTTTAATTATGCTGATAGATAAACAAAGAGCTGTTCATAAGGAATGGAGAATATCTGAGAAAACTCTTATGGGCATTTCTATTTTAGGTGGATCTATTGGTATGCTGATTGGAATGTCTACCTTTAGACATAAGACAAAGCACAAGAAGTTTACAATTGGAATTCCATTTATACTTCTTATGCAAATCTCTCTAAGTATATTATATTTAAAATATTAAATAAATTATGTGTTAATATTAGAAGTATTTTCTTGGTCGAAATCTTTATTACTATTTATTACTTAATAAATTTCCATGATATTTTCCTAATGTTAACACTGAAAAAATTGAACCTAAGAGTGCTAAAACCATATCCCACTGAGTATCCCAAACATCTCCCTGAGTTCCTAAAAAAGCATTCGCGCTTTTACCAGTAATTCTTGCTACAGCGAATTCCACTATTTCATATGAAGCACTTATTGCAAGGCAAATTGATATTGTAATAAAATTTACCCACGCATTATTTTTAACAATTTTATTCTTTATAAAAATTTCTCTAATAACTATTGCTGGTATAAACCCTTGTGCAAAATGCCCTAGCCTATCGTAATAATTTCTACTTAATTCAAAAGTATCTTTTATCCAGTTAAATAAAGGCATTTCTGCATAAGTATAATGGCCTCCTACTATTAATATAACCGCATGAAACCAAACAAGAATATAAACTAAGTTAGTAAACTTGAATTTATTATAAGTAAGCACTAAAGCCATAATTCCTATTATTGCTGGAAAAACTTCTAAAAACCATGTAAATCTATCATAAGGATTTATTCCTGAAATAATTAAGATTGCAAATATACTAATCAACAGCATTAAATGAACTTTTTTTCCTTTCATTAATATCCTCCTTAACTATAACTCCTACACAAATTTATATAAAAATAGCGAGTACTTTATTCTTTTTGTAATCTAAGCATAAAATACTCACTCTTTTGTTATATTATAAAATATATACACATAATAATATTTACATACAAATTTTAAAGTGTATTAAGATCAAAAGGTGTATTTTGGTATACACAATAATTTAGCCAGTTTCCAAAAACTATACTAGCAGGCCCTCTCCATATATATAGTGGTTTTTGATTTACATCATCATTTTTAAAATAGTTTTTAGGTATAGCTATATCATCGCCTTTTTCCTTATCTCTTATATACTCATCCATTAATGTATTTCTATCATATTCCATATGTCCTGTTACAAATACATTTCTTCTATCTTTTGTAGCCACAATAAATATGCCAGCTTCTTCAGATTCAGATAAAATTTCAAGTTCTGGAACCTTTTCTATATCTTCACGTTTAACTTCAGTATGTCTAGAATGAGGTGCATAAAATACATCGTCTAATCCTCTTGTCAAATCCGCTTTCTCATCATTTACCCAGTGAGAAAATACCCCAAACATTTTTTCTTTAAGCTTATATTTAGGTATATTATAGTGATAATACAAACCTGCCTGAGCTCCCCAGCAAATGTAGAATGTTGAAAATACGTGTGTCTTACTCCATTCCATTATTTCTGTAAGTTCATTCCAATATGTAACATCCTCAAAAGACATTTGTTCAACTGGAGCTCCAGTTATTAGAAGACCATCAAATTTTTCGTGCTTTATATCATCAAAATAACTGTAGAACTTGTCTAAATGTTCTGATGGCGTATTCTGAGAAGTATAACTCTTAGTTTGAATTAGTTTTATTTCTACTTGTAATGGTGTATTAGATAAATATCTTAATAGTTGATTTTCAGTTACTATTTTTTTAGGCATTAAATTAAGAATTGCAATTTTTAATGGTCTTATATCTTGATTATTAGCCCTCTCTTCATTCATTATGAATATATTTTCATTAGATAAAACCTGAAATGCAGGCAATTCTATAGGAATTTTTATTGGCATCCTTTAAGTCCCCCCCAATTTAAGTATTTCTTCTTTGAAATCAGTATTAAATTTTTTATATATAATTATTATTATATCAAAATTCTAAGCCTTATCAACAAAATAAGTTTAATATCTTTTCTGTAAATTTTTGATTTATATTTATGTTATACTAAAGTAATGTATGATCGTAAAAAGGAGGATACTTTAATGATAAAAAAAGAAAATTTTATAACAGGCTTCGTTGGTACTTACACAAAAAATAAGAGTAAGGGTATTTATACGTTTAATTTTAATATAGAATCTGGAGATATCGGAGAAGTAAATTT